>Ga0209589_1000943_pt1 | contig 44872 bp, 20 predicted proteins | sample CowpeawhiteBW_FD_187525 | JGI IMG/M metagenome (GOLD analysis project Ga0209589, IMG submission 187525) | Root nodule microbial communities of legume samples collected from California USA - Cow pea white BW (SPAdes) (version 2) | ecosystem: Host-associated > Plants > Roots > Nodule | place: USA...
TATATATTTATATATTTATATATATATATATAAAATTTTACTTAATTAACTATAAATATTTTAATAATTTAAACGGGGACGGGATAAATATGTACATTTTTATATCCATATCCATATCCATTCAATATTGGGATTTCCTTTCAAAATGGGTACGAGTTCGGGTAATATCCACGTGAATGAGTTTATTTGTCATCCCTACTTAGGTCACAAGCTATTGTAATTATTTTGTAAAATCAATTAACTACACTATATTTGATATCAATTTTATTTATTATATTTAAAACTGAAATTATTATTACAATATTTAGATTTACTACTTATTACTGTTAGGAATCCAAGTGTGATTCTAAGTCCCACATTCTATAAAAATGAGAAAGTGGAGCACTATATAAGAATAAAGACCCATTCACCCTTGAGGGGGAAATTGTTAGGAATCCAAGTGTGATTCTAAGTCCCACATTGGCTAGAAATGAGAAAGTGAAGCACTATATAAGAATAAAGACCCAGAAACCCATTGCCTTAAGGTTTTGGGTTGAGAGTGGTGTCAGTGTCTTATGTGGTTAGGCTCAAATCTCATTGGTAAGAACGACGGTATAGAAAAGGAGTACTCGTGGTTGGGCTACTCGTGGTTGGGCAGCTTCCGTGGGAGGGGGAGTGTACCAATGTGGTTGAAGGGACTCACCCTTGAGGGGGAGATTGTTAGAAATCCAAGTGTGAGTCTAAGTCCCACATTGACCAGAAATGAGAAAGTAGAGCACTATATAAGAATAAAGACCCATAAACCCATTGCCTTAAGGTTTTGGTTGAGAGTGGTGTCAGTGTCTTATGTGGTTGGGTTCAGATCTCATTGTAAAACCTGACAAGTACTTCATTAATTTAATAATAACATTTACAATAATAATGTAATTTTCATGATATTTTATTATATAAAATTTATCTATTTAATATCAAAATAAAAAAAATACAACCCGTGTCGGTCTCCTGGTCTCCTGGTTAAAATATAAAATGGTAAGTACAACATATGCACTCTTTTTAGTTTGTACAAAATTTTGAATAAAAGTTATAAAAATGTATTTATATGATTTAATATAATTATCTTTATATTTTACTAGCGCAGGTAACACGTTTATTTAATTATGACCAGGATTTTATGTTACTCTTGGCATGTGATTTGACACGTGATTCTATATTGTGCATATGACTTCTGAAATGTTTATTTATTTGTATTAGTGATGTCTGCATCTAAAACTTGACTATGTCAGTGCAAAAATATTCCAACGAAAAGGAGATTTCGTTATGATTTTATATTATTTTTTGCAATAAACAGAGTATTTGTCGGATTTCATTATATCAAATCAATCTTATAAAAGAATTCTGTAACATAAAATAAAGAAGTATACAAGTGACAATTTTATATTTATTTGTATTTAATTCTTGATAAATAGAATAAGTTCTTCTATGAAGAAAAAGAAAAGCATGTTTTTTTCTTGAAGTACTACTAATATTTTGAAAAAAAAAATCAAGTATTTCTTCAAGCACTTATCTAATCTTTTCTACAAGTCTCTTCAAGGAAGCTTACAATACACTTCAAAGTTAATAAATTGAGATATAACATTTGGTATGCGGAGGAAAAAAAAGGGATGCAGGCCATTATGAGAGGTAAATTGGTGCTTTAAAATTTTTCTATAAATATTAATAAATTTTTGAAAATTTTCTAAACAATTAATCAATTCAAAGATTTGAATTTCAAAAGTTAAATAAAAATCTGTTTCGACATGCTTTGCTTTATTTGTTTTATTCTTTTATATTATCTATTGTTTTACTAAAATTCCTTTCCTGTTACTAGTTTGAAACTTATTGGGTTCTTATTTACAAATTTCTAACCTAAAAGAAAAATTCTTTTTCTTTTGACTTTTTGTGAATGTGACTTTGACTTGAGACGAACTCAAACTTTCTAATCTTTCTACATTTTTTTTCTTTGTATGTTGGTTCTCATTCTAATGCCAAACTTAGAGCCTTTTATGATATTCATTCATTTTGCATTAATTGCTCTTTCAAACTCATTTAGGGATCAAAGTCATTTTTCATGTTTTAGGATTTTAAGGGAATAAAAGATAAGTTTCACTTAGTAACTCAATGGAGCATAAAATGTAAAATTTTTCGTAATAACCTTTTAGCTAGTGATTTATAAAAAGAAATCGCATTGTTTATAAAAGCTATTTGTCATGGATAGAAGAAGCTAGTAAAATTTGTCTTGAATGTCTTCATTGTGTATATATATCAGATTACACATATTTTATACACACATTTATAGTTTTATTGTACATTAAAAAAATTCCAATATGTTTTTCTTTTTCAATTTTTAAATTACTTATTTTTGTAGTAATAATTTGGATGTAATATGTGAGACCCCTTTCTTTCTTTCCTTTTGTCTAAACGTATTAAAATAGCTTCACTCCCAAAACACACTCATCTTTCAAATTCTTCTCTTTGTTTCCTTATCACTCTCCAACAGCTTGGGTTCCTGTTCACCATCTTAAACTCTTCCTCTTTTCTTGTTGCAGCAGATAGATTTGGGGCTAGTGTACAAACCTCCATACAGGTTGAGCATTTTCCCCCTTCATGTAAGTTGAGTTTTAACTTTCAATTTCCCTTAATTCCCAATTTTTGAAATTTCACCCTGTTCGAGTTTGAATTTAGGGTCTCATTCTTTTCTATGTGGTTCTACATTCCAGTCCCTTAGGTCTTATAAGGCTGTGGTACCCTTCGGTTAGGGATTTTATTCTCTATAAGATGGTAACTATTTACAGGTAAGGGAAGCTAACTATTTCTTTAATTTCATATAGGAACTACTTTCTGATGGCTTTGATTTCATGTTGATGTGATGTGCGATGCTTGAATTGCATGATGGTGCTTGACGATGAAATTTAGCTTGGCTTTTTCTGGATTGCATGTGAAAACAGGTGGAGAATATGATATTTTCGCCTCAGTAAGTAGCTCTCGCTTGAGCGAAAATACTAGAAACTAACTTTTGCGTTCTACTGGAGTTGTCGCCTAGGCGAGGACTTGTTGCTTGAGCGAGAAAAGTCTCGCCTGAGCGAGAAAGTCTAGCCTAAGCGAGAATGACACGCTTAGGCGAGAGGACATCTGTCGCCTGGGCCGCTTGGGTGAGACTTTCTAGCTTGAGCGAAAATCACTACAGTAGAGTGTTTAATTTTTGTGAGTTATGAATGAATAAGTACTTTAAATTTTTAAGCATGAAATTGGAGAATTAGCATGTATGAGATGGTGTTTAATAATAGGTGTGGATTTAATGAATGATTTAGAATATGATATATGTTATGGATTTGAGAATTTCAAGGAGAAATTCTAAAAGATATGTCTTTAGTGTGTGTAAGGGCATAAGGACTCACTATTGGAGGTATCCTGAAATTCCAATAATCATTCATGTTCAAATAGAGCAGAATGGATTACGTCGTGAGGAGTAGTAGGAGGTCCTAGTCATTGGACTTGATCAGGTCCTAGACGAGAAGGGGGCTTACCTTGTGAGTGGTTGGGTGATAACCCCTTGAGGCCAGACTCTGCAGTGTTTGGAAACCACACACAAGTGCGAACCACTAAGAGGTCTGATGCTACTTACATAGATTCGGATCATTGAGTCTAGTGTCAACTCTTAGTTTCGTTGTTGTCATGATTTAGTGCTTTTTTTTTTGTGAAAACATGAAATTAATATTATGTTTATAAATGAATTGTATGATTCTTTTTAATCCAATTTAACTTACCCTTTTGGTTGTTCTGTGTGTTGGTGTTGGGTTATTTCTTTTGCAATGATCACTAAATGGTGTGAGTAGAGAAAGATGTAGGTGAGGATACTTCCCTGTTTGATAGAAGTAGAGACGGTAGAGTAGGACCTACAGGGGGTAGTATTTTGCTTGTATGTTTTGTTTAGAGTTGGAAATCTTCTAACTCTATTTTTTGGCGGTGTTGTAAATATAGGTAGCATTATTATAGTTATTTTGGATTACTATATTAATACTCTATATTGACCTCCTTCTACTTATCTTTTGTTTTATCATGATATGATGTTTTATTTAATAGTGTTATAAATATTAAATGGGATGTTACATTTTGGTATTAGAGTAGTGATTCCTGTAGGATTTGTAGGTGTAGGCTTTCTTAGTTTCTATTGTGTCTGCTTTGTGGTGTCTCTTGTATGGTGTTGGTATTTGTTAGTTAGACTGATGGTTCTCTCTTTGTGTGGTCATAGTAATGGCACCTAGTCCTCTTCCTCCGACCTTAAATAATCCTCATTTGGTAGGAACTATCGAGGGAATGATTGCAGCTATGCAATAGTAGAATGCTAACATGGTGAATCAGCACAACCTATCCTTGCAATAAATGGAGTTTGCCAGACTAGTAGTAGAAGCAACCCAGCAGAGGCATTTTGAAGCTTTGTAACAGTTGGGAGAAAATCGTTCTACAACTGGTCCTTCCTAAGCTTCGCCACCTCAAGTGCAAGAATGGAGTTAGGAGGATTTTGTTCAGCATCATCTATCCTGGTTTAATGGCAAGACTAGTCCGGATGAGGTGGATCAGTGGATGAAGGATATGGAAAGAATCTTTGATGCAACAAGGTGCCCCGTAGAGAATCGTTTAGCATTTTCAATGTATCTTCTTGTAGGAGAAACCGTACATTAGTGGTCTAGCATGAAGATGATGCTTGAGGACCGCAGGAAAACTATTACATGAGAATTGTTTAAGAAGAAGTTTTATGTTGAGTATTTCCTCGACAACGTGAGGTATGCTACGGAGGTTAAATTCTTACAACTGGCGCAAGGAAATATGTTAGTATAAGAGTATGCAGAAAACTTTAAACACTTGGGCAAATTTCATACCTTGAGGATGGATGAAGAATGGAAGTATAGGAAGTTTGAAAATGGTTTAAGGGGAGACCTCAAACTCATGGTAGCCCCACTCTCTATCAAAGAATTCCCTGCCTTGGTGGAGAAATCTAGAGTGATGGAGAAGTTAAAGGTTGAAGTTGAAGCTCAACAAAGGTCTCAACAGAAGGTAGGAGGGCCATCTGGGTTGTGAGCAAGCAAGAGGAAAGGAGGAAGGCATACTCTAGGCCTCAGCCTCAGGGGTTTAGGAAGTTCTCACCTTAGCCTCAACAGTCCCAACTTTCCAGGCCACAATGTTTCTAGTGTGGAGGACCCCATGTGAAGAATGCTTGCCCATAGATCATCGATATGAGGACATGTCACGGTTGTGGCAAGGAGGGTAACTTTATAAAGGATTGTCCCGCTAGTAGGAGTGCAGTGCCAAGGCCTATAGTTCAATCTCAGCCACAACAAGTGAAAGGAGGTGTAAGACCTCAAGGAGTTGGTCGAGTATATGCCATGATGGGTGTAGAGGCAGTTGGATAAGGTAATCTTATCGTTGGCTCCTGTGTGATTGCTGGTAGGATCTTGTATGTTTTTTGGAGCGACACATTCTTTTCTGTCAAAGTCTAAAGTTCAAGAGTTAGGTCTTCTGGTGAGGGAGCTTTAGTATGATCTAGTTGTATCTGTAACATCCCGACCGAATTTTACGGATTTAAATAATTAAATAAAGAATAATATTAAAACCTCATTTATTATAACTGTAATTCCCAAAATGCGGGAAATTTAAACATTTATTGCCTCAAAACTTATTTAAAAAAAATCCATAATTACAAACTCAATTATAAATCCATGTGCAATTTCAAAGTCGAGTAATATAAAATATTACAATTTATTTAAAATCATAAAACATGAAGACTCTGGTATAAATTCTTTTCATCCCACACTAGCCCCACTCTGGCTTTATGCCTCACCAGATCCACCTGCAACATCATCTGCTCACGTGTACCGCGTACCCGATCATCGCCAAACAAAAGTAGATAGGGTGAGCTAACAATTAGTAATTATACATATATAACATATATATACATATCAATACTACCACACCAAAGGAATTCCATCTATTAGTTTCATGCCTCATGGCCACCACCATGTCACCGTGTTCTACATATTCTGATGAGTACCTCAAGATGTTTTGCTGCCACACCTACCAGCCACAACCGGTAGAGCACATGCGGTAAACCATGCCACGAACGCCACTACGTAATGCCAGGTGGAGTTCCCAATACGAATAACATTCGTAACATCCCAAGACTACCAAACTCGTCAGTTTAATATTGAGGAGGGCAATCTATCTGGACCCATCCGTACATGCCACAACGCGCACACTCACACCAACAACACTCGCCAACCCAAGCCACAACTCAAGAGTTCCTCGTGTTTATCCACCATTCTGAGCCATAACTCAAGAGATGCCATTCTGAGCCACAACATCAAGGAATGCCACGTGCTTAACGCCTATCCCGAGCCATAACTTAAGGGATATGTTCTGAGCCACAACTCAAAAAACACCAGCAAGCCGACCTTTAAGGTATCACTAAAGCATTGTAATCACGCACATCAAAGCGAGCAAAGCACTTTTTGCTACAGTAATATCACTTGGCGCTACTCACGGGGCGCTAGGCGCTTTTCGCTTCCAGATCGCCTGGCGGGGGACACGTACTATCAGGTGCCAAGCGCCTATGATGCCTTTGTCATGCAATTATCGCCTGGCGGGACAACGCTCACTACCAGGCACCTCTCCTCACAAACTTTCATAAACATTCAACTATCGCCTGACGGTCCATTCCTTACCGCCAGGCGCCACACAGTACTCGAGGTTGATGGTTTTGCACACTTTTGAACGTTGTTTAAGTCACCAACCTATACCAATTAGTGCCCAAGTTACAATCCACATTACTAGGTGTTTACAGGCGCTTACCAATTCATCCTACTTAATTTGCATACCTCAATTCGCTAGTTTATAGATTTAAGCATGAGAACTTATAGCAAAAATAGGTACTCTCAATGAAATCCTTTATCGTTCTCTCATAGCCCTCCTTAATCCATTTTATTTTATGCCTATAATATATACATTGTGTGTCTCTTTTAACTACTGCAGTGCTCATTTTTCAATTATTCGAGCCAATTAATACTCAACAATCCATCCACTTCTTTTACCTAACTATTCACTCTACATGTATAAATCCCATCATGACATAACCCTCTCATAATCCTTGCATTTCTATAATATATACATTGTGTGTCTCCTTTAACTACTGCAATGCTCATTTTTCAATTATTCGAGCCAATTAATACTCAACAACCCATCCACTTCTTTCACCCAACTATTTACTCTACATGCATAAATCCCATCATGACATAACCCTCTCATAATCCTCGCATTTGATTCCCTTTACTTATAGACTATTGTAACCATTCATGGATGCCCAACCCTGCAAACCTCCAACCACAAAGAACTCAATTGCTGCCACTACTGCGATGTCACCTGGCGTAAGCTTAGGGGCTGCCAGGCGGCGCATTACTTTCTGGAATTTTTTCCAGAATTGGTATTGCACCTATCCGAACCCAAAATTCCCCATCAACCAGATTTGATCAATTTAACGAATCTTAACACACTTATCTGTACTCAAGTGGTAAAATAACATATAACATTTCAATCCCAATCCAATTCCAACTACAATTGATTCCTAACCCACGAATTCAAAATTTTCAAACCCTAAAAAAGAGTATGCCACAACCCTCCAATTTTCCATTATCATCTACTAAATTTCACAATCCTTCACTTCCATTTGATTAATCAATGACTTTCACACCCTTTCCACTGATCAACCATAGCCCAGAACATAGAAAAACCAAAAATTAAACCAAAACAGCTCGCGTTGCCTGGCAGTAGTTCATCATCGCCAGGCAATTCAAACCAAAACCCAGAAACTGGGTTACAGACATGCGTCGCCTGGCGGCAAGGGTCATGCCGCCAGGAGGTTCCTTTTTAGGAACCCAGCTTTTCACACAGACAGCATGACTTGCCTGGCGGCTACGAGTAACCTGCCAGGCGATTTCTGGGAATTTTCCAAACACACAAAAATTTAAGCAAAGACAGGACATATTCATGCATTTCATATTATGTATCATACAATTATTCACGAACATAAACATTAACGAGACTCAGCTCCCCTAACCTGGAAATCCTTGCTTAAAGTTGATTAATCTTTGATTCTTCCTTGCTCCCATTGGCTTGCCTTAGTTCTCTCCAATTTAGTCTCTATACTTCACTCATAACACCAATTTCCCTCTGAATTTTGTCTTTCAAATCTGCAGAACAATGACATCCCTTTAGTTCTCTCTTTTTCCTCTCAATTTACTAATTACTAAACCATAATTGGGGATTAATGACCCAAAACGAAAATCCTTACATTGATGGTAGTAATTACCATTCAAGCACAATTATTAGATGGTTTTCCAGCCTCCTCCTTGGCTGCTAGGGTTTCTTTGCCCTTTGGCATTAAAGCCAAAAGAAATTTTGGCAAAAAGAAAGTTTAATTTGGTTCTATCAAGGTTCAAACCCATACCCATGCCAATGTCAAATCAATACACAACCATTCAAGCAATTCATGCTTCGTGATAATTCTTAAAATCCTAAGGTTATATTATCACACAGCATGATCAAGAATATATTTAAAATAATAAATAATTAAATAACACATAATTGGCATACTTAGGACTTGAACCCAAGTCCTTCTACACAATTAAGTACTCTCAACCATTTGAACTAGTACTTTTCCACATCACATCAATCAATAATAAATGCCATAAAGGCTCCCACTACCCGCATTTATTAATTATTTATTTATTTAATTAATTAAATTTAGCGGATCTTACAATATCTATGCATGTGTCTAGGCTGGTCAAAACATCTATAGTGTGTGCTAGATTTTTAATCGAGGTGGATGGGCGTAAGTATAGGGTAAACCTTATTTGTTTACCTCTAGAGGGTTTGGATGTCATCTTGGGGATGGATTGGCTATCTACTAATCACATCCTAGCTCAGAAGATGAAGATTTTTTGTTGTCTTCGTAGTAGGTGGTTAGGGAAGTCAAGGAAAGATCTCAATGTTTCATCATTTTAACCTAACTATTCGTTGAGGATGAAGGTGAAAATGTTGAGATACCAGTTGTAAGAGATTTTATGGATGTGTTTCCTAAGGACGTGCCCGGGTTGCCTCCTAAGAGAGAGGTAGAGTTTTCTATTGATCTAGTGTTAGGAGCATGGCCAGTATTAGAAGCCCAATACCGTATGGCTTCTGTTGAGCTAGTAGAGTTGAAGAAACAAATTGAAGAGTTGTTAGAAAAATAGTTTATCAGATCAAGTGTGTCACCTTAGGGAGTGCCAGTGTTGTTAGTCAAAAAGAATGACGACAATTCTAGGCTTTGTGTGGACTATAAACAACTAAACAAGTTAACCATCAAGAACAAGTATGCCCTGCCAAGCATAGATGATTTGATGGATCAGTTGAACGGTGCTGCAGTGTTTTCTAAAATTGATCTAAGATCGGGGTACCATCAGATTCGAGTTATGACTGATGCTGTGCAGAAGATTGCCTTTAGATCCAGATATGGGCACTAAGTATGTAGTTATGCCTTTTGTTGTGACTAATGCTTCTACCGTTTTCATGGATTATATGAACATAATCTTCAGGCCGTTTCTACATAAGTTTGTGTAGTCTTCATTAACGACATCTTTATCTACTCACGAACCCATGAAGAACATGCAAAGCATCTAAGGACAGTATTAAGCATCTTAAGAGAGAAGCAGTTTTATGTTAAACTTTCAAAGTGCGTGTTTTGGATGACCATAATTCAATTCTTGGGGCTTGTGATCTCAGCTCAAGGTATAGTTGTGGATCCATCCAAAGTGGAAATCGTGTTAAAGTAGGAACGTCCTAAGTCGATGACAGAGATAAGAAGCTTTGTGGAACTAGTTAGCTACTATAGGAGATTCATTGAAGGATTCTCTATGATAGTGGAACCTTTGACACAACTAACTCGCAAGGATTAACCTTTTGCTTGGACTGCTTGTAACATCCCGTCCAGATATTACAGATTTTAAATAATAAAATAAAGAAAACAAAAAATACACGTCATTTATTAAAACACCATTTCCCAAAAACATGGGAAATTTAGAACTTTATTACATTATAAAGTATCTCTAAACTTCAATTTATAAACTCAATTATAAAACAAATCCATGTTCATAAACCAAAGATTACAAGTCTGTAAAATTCATAATAAAAACAACTCTATAGAAAATCTCCTAAGCTAGCCCACGCTTCGGCTCTACGCCTCACCAGATCCATCTACAACATCATTTGCTCCCGTGTACCGCTTACACGATTGTTGCCAAAACATGAAGAAAGGGTGAGCTAACAGTTAAAATAAACATATATAAAACATATATATACATTCAAACACAACAAAGGAATTCCATCCTTTAATTCAATATCACATGGCCACCACCATGTTACCCATGTTCTACGTCTTCTGATGAGTATCTCAAGATGTCTTGCTGCTACACCTACCAACCACAACTGGTAGAGCACGTGCGGGAAACCATGCTATAGACTACACTCTGTAACGCTAGCTGGAGTTCCCAATACGAATAACATTCGTAACGTCCCAAGACTACCAAACTCGTCAACTTAATACTAAGGAGGGCAATCTAACTGGACCCATCTGTACGCGTCACAACACGCACACTCACACCGACAACACTCGATAACCCGAGACATAACTCAAGAGTTCCTCATGTTCATCCGCCATCCTGAGTCACAACTCAAGAGATGTCATTTCGAGCTACAACTCAAGGAATGCCACGTGCTTAACCCCTATTTAAGCCACAACTCAAGGGATACGTTTCGAGCCACAACTCAAGGAACACTAGTAAGTCGATATTTGAGATATCACCAAAGCCTTGTAGACCATGCACATCCAAAGTAAGTAAAATATCCTTGCCTCAGTAACATCGCCTGGCGCTACTCGCAAGTCGCCAGGCACATCACGCTTCCAGATTGCTTGGCAGGGGACACATGCCGCTAGGTGCCAAGTGCCTCAAATCCTACTGACGTGCAGACATCACCTGACAGGACCACCCTCACTGTCAGGCGCTACGTGCTTCAGAACCCCATTGTTTTTATAGCTATCACCTGGCGGTTCATACCTCATCACCAGACGCTACACCAGTACTTGAATAATAATGGTTTTTGTTCAGGTCCAAGTGCAATTGCACACACACTACCCACAAGGTCACTCAACCAGAGTCCTATAACTTAGTTGGTTACTGTCAACAATGATTTTAGTCGTCTTAACTCCTCTTGTATACATTCATCCCCTAAATTTTGTCACATGGGCAATCTCAAGTACCCACTCTTATCATTTCTTTATTAACTGATGCAATCTGCACTTAACACTATAGTTCCTAAGTATATGATACCTTTTAATCCAGCAACATCCTAAGTTACTTACGTTCTCATGGCAATGTTTGTTATTATCGCAATTCTTCCAAATCTCAATTATGCCCTAGTTAATTCATACGACCATATCAAAATAAACCATCCTAATCCTCTGTCCAATGACCCATAATTTTGTTTCATAAATAATTCTACTTCCCCAGAGACTCAAACTCGCAATTATACCCAAAAGCCACATAGATTCACTTGCCTCTATGATGGCGCCTAGCGGCACATAACCTGTCGTCAAGCGGTGCTTCAATCTTGGGCCACCCAGAATCCTTCTTTGCACCTGCGAGAACTTTAATTCTTCTCCCGAATCTAGACAACTCCTCTAATCTTCCACTTAATGCTTTTTTATCATATGATTATGGCTAGTAATATTATTTTAGACTCCCAATCCTAGAATTATTTTACCTCTGCCTATACATTTTAATTCAAAACCTCAGATTCCCAATTATTCCAACCTTAACATTCATGTACACAAAATTTCATCCAATTAAATATATTCACAACATAATTTCAACAAGCAGAAATGCATGAGTTGCTTGGCAGCAGTTCATCATCCACCAGGCTGTTTCTGGAAAAATTCTTGAAACTTGAAATTCAATCAATGGCTAAGAAGATGTATACACAAGATGCTATATATCAGGCAGGTAAATAAAAAAAATACGATTAACGTGTCACAGCTCCCCTAACCTGGTTTCCTTGCTAAAACTTGAGAAATCCAAGGTTCTTCTTGATCAACAATGACTTCCTTTGGCACCTTCCACAACAACCCTAAATCCCCTCTGAAGGCGGTTCTTATGCCCTCAAACCAATTTCAGATGTTTTCCTTAGGCTGCCCTATGCTTTTCTCTATATTTCTCTTCTCTATCCCACTCTAAATTTACTTAATTAACAATAATTAATCCAAAAACGAAACTAATGTCAATCAATGTGCAACCATTTCACCAATTCATGTTTCATGATAATTTCTATAAATATAAGATTAAATTATCACTCATCATAATCAATCATATTATTAAAAATAATAATAAATTAAATAGCACATAAATGGCATACATAAGACTTGAACCCAAACCCACTCACACAATCAAGTACTTTCAACCACTTGAGCTAGTACTTTTCCATGTCATATGTATAAGTATTAAATACCATAAAGGCTCCCACTACCCGCATTTATTAATTATTAATTTATTTAATTAATTAAATTTCGCGGGTCTTACATTGACCAATGTGAAGAGAGTTTTCAAGAGTTGAAGCAAAAGTTGACTAGTGCCCTAGTCCTATTGACACCACTAAACCCTTTGAAGTTTACTATGACGCTTCGAGGCAATTAAAGAGTCATGAGAAAAAAACTACCCTAATCATGACTTGGAGTTGGCGGCGGTGGTGTTTGCTTAAAAGATTTGGAGGCATTATCTGTATGGTGAACAATTCCAGGTTTTCAATCATCATAAGAGCTTGAAATACCTTTTTGATCATAGAGAGTTAAACATGAGATAAAGACGATGGATAGAATTTTTAAAGGACTTGAGAAGAAAAACAATGAATGCGTCTCATATGATGGTCAGGGAGTGGGAGTTGGTGGAAAAGTTCAGAGACATGTAGTTATAAGTGGTTTTAGGAGATGATGTCATTAGATGCAATCACTTGACCATATCTAGTGATTTCCTTGGTTTGATAAAAGAAAAATAGTTAATCGACTCCAAGCTGTAGAAAACACTAGAGTTGCTTGGCATTGAGAAAGCTAAATACTTTATAAAAGGGAGCGATGGGGTGTTAAGATTCCAAGGCAGAGTTTGTGTACTGGAGGATACCAAAGTGAAGAGTATGATTCTTGAGGAAGGGAACAAAAGTTGTTTTAGCATGCACCCTGACATGACTAAGATGTATCATGATCTAAAGGAGTCTTTTTGGTGGTCAAGCATGAAACAAGATGTAGCCCATTTCGTATCAGCTTGTTTGACCTGTCAGTAGGCTAAGACAAAGCATTAGAGAACTGGAGGAATGCTGCAACAGTTAGAAATACCAGAGTGGAAATGGGATAACATTGTTATGGATTTTGTTACCCATTGTGAAAACTCATGATGCTATTTGGGTTATAGTAGATTGTCTAACTAAAAGTGCGCATTTTCTAGCGGTGAATTTAAGGATGTCTATGGTAAAGCTGGAACAGTTATACATCAGTGAAATCATGAGATTGCATGAAGTATCATCGATCATAGTTTCAAGTAGAGACCCGTGGTTCACTTCTCATTTCTGGAAGACTTTGTAGGGTGTATTGGGTAGCAAGTTAACCATGAGTTTAGCGTATCATCCCCAAACTGACGACTAGTCCGAGAGAATGATTCAGTCACTTGAGGATCTCTTGAGGACATGCGTGTTGGATCACTTGGGTGCATGGGATGAAGTTCTGCCCTTGATAAAGTTTACCTACAATAGTAATTTTCATGTGAGCATCGACATGGCGCCATATGAAGCTTTTTATACAGGAGGTGCAAAACACCCTTGTGTTGGTATCAAGATGGAGAAACGATGTTAGTAGGACCGTTGCTAAAACAAACTATAAAGAAGGTCAATCTCATACAAGAAAAGATGAAGGCATCATAGAGTAGACAAAAATCTTATATTGATCAGAGGAGAAGACCTTTAGAGTTTGCACCTGGGGACCATGTTTTCTTGAGAATTACCCCAACTATTGGTGTGTGAAGGGCATTTTGTTCAAGAAAACTTTCTCCAAAGTTCATTAGTCAATATCAGATTTTGAGAAGAATTGGACCAATGGCTTCCCGAGATATTCTGCCTCCTAAGTTAGCTAACCTTCATTCAGTGTTTCACGTCTATCAACTAAGGAAGTATGTGTCTGATCCCGCTTATGTGATCGAGATGAAAGATTTGTGGGTTAGAGAAGATCTTTTAGTGGAAGTTCAGCCTGTTGGTCTAGGTGATCGCCATACAAAGCACTTTAGAAGGAAGTCTATCAGTCTAATCAAGGTCATTTGGGACAAGAGAACAAGTGACTCTACATGGGAATTAGAGGAAGATATGAGGAAGTCATATCCACACCTGTTCTCTAGCAAGTCTCAATTTTTGAGTCAAAAATATTTGTTGTTGGGGAGAATGTGAAACTCATTTTCTTTCTTTCCTTTGTCTAAACGTATCAAAATAGCTTCACTCCCAAAACACATTCATTTTTCAAATTCTTCTCTTTGTTTCCTCATCACTCTCCAACAGTTTGGGTTCTTGTTCACCATCTAAAACCCTTCCTCTTTTCTTGTTGTAGTAAACAGATTTGCGGCTAGTGCAGAAAGCTCCATACAGGCTGAGCATTTTCCCCCTTCACGTAAGTCGATTTTCAGCTTTCAATTTCCCTTAATTCCCAAATTTTGAAATTTCACCCTGTTTTGAGTTTTAATTTAAGGTCTCATTCTTTCTATGTGGTTCTACATTCTAGTTCCTTAAGTCCTGTAAGGCTGTGGTACCCTTCCGTTAGGGATTTTCTTCTTTGTAAGCTAGTCATTATTTATAGGTAAGGGAAGCTAAGTTGTTTCTTTAATTTCGTATAGGAACTACTTTCTGATGGCTTTGATCTCATGTTGATGTGTTATGTGATGCTTGAATTGCATGATAGTGCTTGAGGATAAGGTTTTGCTTGGTTTTTTCTGGATTACATATGAAAACAAGTTGAGAATATGATATTTTCGCCTGAGCGAGCAACTCTCGCCGTAGCAAAAATACCAGAAACTCACTTTTTCCCTCTACTAGAGTTATCGCCTAGGCGAGGACTTGTCACTTGAGCGAGAAAAGTGTCGCTTGAGAAGGAAAGTCTAACCTAAGCGAGAACTCGCAGAGTTTTTAATTGCTCTCTGTTTTGAGCCTCTATAAGACCCGTGAAATTTAAATAATTAAATAAATAATTATTTAATACATAAGGGCAGGGGATGTAACATCCCGTCATAAAGACATCACATTTATGAATAAACCTCATTTCCCAAAAGCGCGAGAAATTTAAACTTTTATAAATTCAAGGGATAAAACCAAAATCCATAATTACAAAAGTGGAATAATCCAAAACTATCTCATAAAATTTACACTTATTTCCAAAATATAAATAATATAAAGACTCACATGCTATCCCCCACTTCGTTCTCTAAGCATCACAAACACCACCTACATCAACATCCTCTGCTCACGTGTACCGCGCACACGATCATCGCCAAACACAAGCAGATAGGGTGAGCTTAATAAAATCCACATACAAACATATTGATATACATATATGTAGTCACTTATAAATTTTATGCAAACATCCAAATAAAATCTCTCACTCTATTCTATATCACCTAGCCACAACCAGATCATTCGTGTTCTACCTCTTTTAGTAATTACCCCAAGGTAATTTGCTGTCAAACCTATCGGCCATAACCGACAGAGCACGTGCGGGAAACCATTGCTACGAATCATACACTGTAACGCCAGGTGAAGTTTCCAAATACGAACATAGTTCGTAACGTCCCAAGACTACCAAACGCGTCAGCTATTTACTGAGGAGGGCAATCTATCTGGACCCATCCGTACTGGCCACAACCAACACACTCACACCAGCAACACTCGCCAACCCGAGCTCAACTCAAGGGTCCCTCGTGTTCATTCGCCATCCCGAGCTCAACTCGAGGGATGCCATTCCGAGCTCAACTCGAGGAATGTTACGTGCTTAACCCCTATCTCGACTCAACTCAAGGGATACATTCCGAGCTCAACTCAAGGAACCCAGCAATCTTACCTTTGAAGCATCACCAAAAGTCTCGTAGATCACGCTTACAAAGTCCAACGACTAGGACTTACAACAGCCAAATTGCCTAGTGGGGGACACGTACCGCTAGGCGTTGGCAACTTCCAAACCGCCTGGCGGGGAACACGTATCGCCAGGCGCCAAGCACCTCAGAACACTTCAAACACAACAGCCACCACCTGGTGGGACAACCCGCATCGCTAGGCGCCAGTGCTCCAGGAACCCACTATTTCTGTCTCTATCGCCTGACAGGTTGACCCTTGCCGCTAGGCGCCACGAACTCCCAGTCCCTCCTGCACTGACGCTATCGCCTGGCGGGTTACACATTGTCGCCACGCGCCATGACAATAATTATGCAATTGCCATTCTGATTAGGTTAAAGCATCATTCAGATTTTCCATACTATATTGCCACTATTCCAGGGTATCACTAACTGTAATTTTTCTACCTACAATGTCTTCCTTCATCATAATATCACAAACGTGAATTCACTCTCTAATTATGACCAGAAGGACAACACCAAGCATTCACACTCATTCTGTCTTGACAAAATTTCCAATATCAATGACAGCATTGTAACCAAGTTTCCCTATGTTATCATTCTAATACTCCGGATTCCTTACCTTTCCATTTGGTTCAATTAATTTACCCAACCATTCAAACTACTACTTGGACTCAAGCATAACCTATCCAATCAAAGTAACCATTTTATACTTCAGCCATGCCATCCTTAAAGTTATCAGGTTTCTAATCCATTATGGACAGCTCAATTTATTTCATTTATCAATCTCTCTTTTCACTAAGTTAGCCAACCCATAACAATGCTACTTTTACCTATGATACTCTATCATGTAATAGGAACCTGAATGATCCCCAAAATTCCAAATCCTCAAATTTCCCGCAGTCAAGCACACCTTACTGGTGCTGCAATGGTGCCTGGCAGCAGGCGGTTCATGTAATTCTGGGCAATTCCCAACCTCTCAGCACCTACGAACTCAAAGCCATTCATACAACCCTACTTTTAATCTCTTTCCTAGCCCTTATCATACAATTCTCGTTTCAAGTACCCTCGTTCTCCCTTTTTCAGTATCACCAGCTATCAATTTATCATTTGGATAAGAGAACCCTAGATTTGCCAGCCCTACAAAGGTAACTTTACACTGTTACATTCAATCCTACCATCACTTAAGTAAATTCTCATGCTATTTGTCACCAAAACATCATTTAGCAAGTTCTTTTATTTTTTTTCCCTCCGATCAGAATTTCCCCAGAACCCAGAAAACACAAAAAATTGAGCCAACGTGGCTCGCGTCGCCTGGCGGGTATTCATCACCGTCGGGCAACTCACCCAGAACCTAGAAAACTAGGTTTTCCAACACGCGTCACCTGGCAGTTGGGAGTGTACCGCCAGGCGGTTCCTCTTCACGGACCCAGAAATAGGCAAAACAAATATGTGCCGCCTGGCGGCTATGAACAGCCCGCTAGGCGGTTTCTGGAAAATTTCCAGAAACTCAGATTTTTCAATGCAATAGTTATGGCCACACACATACATATTATCAATCATACTATTATGCATAAAAACTAGATAAGACGTGGTTCAGCTCCCCTAACCTGGTTTTCCTTCGCTTAAAGCTTTGACAATTAAAAGTTCTCCCTACACCAAGTGCCTCCTTAGCCTCCTCTCAATTCAGCCCCCAAGAATCTCACTCAAACCTCACAAAGTCTCAAATTTCGTGCTCTCTTTCTGAGTATAATTTCCAGCCTTGCAAAACCCTCTCTATTAACCAAAAATTGCTTTTTAAAGTGTGCCTAAAAGCTAGGTTAATTACCTAGAACGAAAATTGAGTCTTAATTAGTTGTTAATGACATTTACCATCTCATTATGGTTTTTTTCCAGCCACCTCTCGACTGCCATACAACTAGGGTTTTCCCTCAACCTTTCATATTCAAACCAAAGCCAAAAATACCAAAAAAATAAGGTTTTAATTTAGGTTCTCCAAGGTTTGAACCCATCACCATTCCAATGCCAAGTCAATGCTAAACCATCAAGCCAATTCATGTTTCTTGCTAACTAATACACTTCCAGCATTATATCATAAGAATCATGATTAAACATATTATCAAAACAATAATAATTAATTAAATAACACACAATTGGCATACATAAGACTCAAACCTAAGTCCTATCACACAATTAAAGTACTCTCAACCACTTAAGCTAGTACTTTTCCACGTTATACCAATCAGAATTTAATGCCATAAAGGATTCTACTACCCGCATTAATTAATTAATTAATTATTTAATTAATTAAATTCCGTGGGTCTTACAAAGGAGCCTTTATGGCATTTAATTCTGACATGTATGATGTGGAAAAGTATTAACTCAAGTAGTTGAGGTACTTGGTTGTGTGAGATGACTTTGGTTCAAGTCCTATGTATCGCAATTGTGTATTATTTAATTTATTATTATTTTAATAATATGCTTGGTCATGTGGAGTGATAATATAATATTAGAATATTAAGAATTATCATGAAACATGAATTGGTTGAATGGTTGTGCATTGATTTCTTATTGGCGTAGGTATGGGTTTGAATCTTGATGGCTCTAAATTAAACTTTCTTTTTGCCAAAATTATTTTTGGCATGAATGTGAAAGGGCATAGAAACCAAAGCTGACAATGGGCAGCCAAGAGGGGCTGAAAAACAACTCAATAATGGTCCTTGAATGGCAATTATCATCACCATTAAACTCTTTTTTTCGTTTTTAGGCTATTAACCACCATTAAGTCTTAATTAAAAAGCCAATTAGAGGAGAGAATGAGGGTTTATGAGTTTACCATTGTAGAGCATTATGAGGAGTGAAAATTCAGAGAGAATTGGTTGTTCTTGCGTGAAAGGAAGATTTGAATTGGAGGAGCATTAAGGAGACCATTGGTGATCAAAAGGGAAAACTCTCAATTATCTAATTTTTAAGCAAGGAATCCAGGTTAGGGGGAACTGAACTTGTTTCTTTTCTCTTTCGTGGTTTGATGCATGGTTCTTGTTGTTTGCTCTTATGTATGAACCCATCCGAATTGCTTGAATGTTTTTTTCTTTCTATCTCTTGTTTTATTAAGGCCATTAGCATCTAGTATAAAATATGTGAAGTATAATATTTTGAAATGTGAAAAAAAAGAAAGTTGTATAAAATTTTATATAATATATTTTTTTCGGTAGTTAATAAATATTGATATATATATATATATATATATATATATATATATATATATATATATATATATATATATATATATATATATATGGAGGATTTGGTTCTTTGATATTACAAATGTAATACATTTATGACATTATTTTAATATAGGAAGTATATAAAAGTAAAAGTGTGATTTGTTTGGTAATTGGTTAGCAATTGTGCATTCAAGGGGGGTTTGCTTTTATATTTCTTTTAGGTACAGTACCAAATTGCATTTGGGGTGGACAAATTCATTATTGTTAATTTGTAAATATTTTATTTAAGGAAAAAGAATTAAATTGGTTGGATGGAGTGAGTTTTAGACTAGATGGTGGTTATTAAAAATTTTAAAAGTTTGCTTATTAGTTTGGTACGTACAATTATGATGATTATTATTGTTTTGGCAGCAATAGAAAATATGTGAGGGCTTAAATCCAAATTTTGAATGATTTGGGATGTGAATTATGATTGAATATGGAAATTAAGATATTTTGATGTGAATGAATAATTATGTGTTAGGAAATAAATTATTTTGTTAGTAGTGTTTAACACATAACAAATTTGTATTCATAATTAAGCATGAATTGTGATTGGTTGGTTTGATTATAATGTGGATTAGAACAAATGAATTATAACAAGTATGGGATTATTGAAACTGGTATTAATTTAAATAGAGGAATTAGTGAATTGTTGTGGAGCGTTGGGCCGAATGGAACATAAATTAAGGTTTAAGTTGATAAATAATGTTATATTGGGTAAATGGTTATGGAAATGGAGCTAGATTGAGTGTGTTCAATTTTTAATTGGATTACAAGTGTAATATTGTTCTTTCTGTATTTTTTTTTAGAAATTTCTAAAGGTTGAGTAAGTTCGTGGATGAGAGAATTGTTATAAGATTTTTTGGATGTGAAAATAGTTTCGAAAGTTAAGTAAAATGATACTGGAATATTTGGTAGTTTTGGTGAAACTTTGGAATGTTGGGACGTTTTGAAATAGGTCTTTGGTATAGAAAACGCTGATTTTCGTATTGTTTTGGTATCTGATTCTCGTTGGGCGCGAGATATACTAGTCGCTGGGCAACTACATTTTTTTCTATTTTGTGCAATTTTAGTAAACTTTACTTTTCCGATTCATTAACCGTTAGATTGAGCTCAAATTTGGACAGTTGGTCCATAACATGCTATTTTATAATTTGACCGGTTGGATCGTCAATTAGATATCTCTATCTTGAGATATGTGTCACGCATTACTGCAGTGAATTTTGTTTTGCGACAATAAATTTTTCTTAGGAATTTTGGTGTAAGAATTATGGTTGTGTGTTGTGCTTGATCGTATGGAATTGCAGGTACTTAAGTGTTGGTACTCACTTATTTGGGATGAATACTATTTTGTGATATATGTATGTCATGGTATGATGAATGCTTGTATACTTATGTGATTAAGTGAACTATATGTACAAATGTTTGAGGATTTTTGGGTTACGAGGATGATGTTTTGGATTGGATCAGAACTTGTTTGGTTAATTGTTGTATGGACTCTATTTTGGAACCTTAAACCAGTAGTTTAACATTACTGGTGTGGCGCGTAGCGGTGCAAATAGACCCGCTAGACGAAAGCCATGCAATTTGACAATTTTGCAAAACAGTGATGTGGCACCTGGCAACTCGAGGAGTGGTGCCAGGCGGTATGCATGGATTCTTCGCCCAGCGGTGCTTTGCCAGCGCCAGGCGGATACAGCTACGGTTGGGAATTTTATATTTGTGATGTGGGGCTTGAAGGACTAAGTCCATAGGCGATCTGGGATGTGCTTGGTTTGAGTCACGAGCGAGGAGTTCATGTTGGGTGGACCGCATGCGGAACGTGAACGGTTTAGTTCACCGGAGGTACTCTTGTTTGGGATGAGTGAGCGAGGGAGTTCATTTCATGCTCAAACTTGAGAATGCTATGAGCGAGGGAGTTCATAGTAGGAAAGGCGGGTATGTGTGTCCAGGTCCGAGCAAGGAGTTCGGATGACGAACGAGGGATTCCATGAAGCAGAACTACGAACGGGATAGGCTCGTAGGTTGGACCGCGAACGAGGAGTTTCGTGGAAGCACAGAAAAGTCCCATGATCAAGATTACATGCATAGGTTCATAATGGTTATGAGTGTGGGAAAGTGGATTTTTCCATTGTTTTAATAGTTAAATAATTATGAGATATTTGGGTGGGTTTATTTCATATTTATTTTATCTATGTGCATAGCTCACTATATCTGTTTGTGTGTGACGATGATCGGGTAACTTGTTATCCGGGAGCAGATGATGTTACAGGTGAGCCAGGAAATGCTTAGTGGCAGAGAGCGGAAGCAAATTACATAGGGATTTATAAAGACTTATTTTTATTAAATTTTCATGTAATCTAATTATCGATTTTTATTGATTTTGGCTTTTGAATTGTAAAGACTGCTTATGAATGTTTGACCTTACATCACAATTCTTATGTTTTAAAGATTTAAATTCCCGCGTTTTTAGAAATGATTTGATAATAAATGAGAAATTTATTTCGATAAATTGTTTATTTTATTTATATAGGTAATATCCTACCAAGATGTTATAGTCTCCCTCAAGCGAGAATGACCCACTTAAGTGAGAGGACATTTGTCGCCTGGGCGAGACCTTCTAGCTTGAGCGAAAATCACTACAGTAGAGTGTTTAATTTCTGTGAGTTATGGATGAATGAGTATTGTATGAGATGGTGTTTGATAACATGTGTGAATTTAATGAATGATTTAGAATATGATATATGTTGTGGATTTGAGAATTTCAAGGAGAAATTCCAAATGATATGTCTTTAGTGTGTGTAAGGGCATAAAGACTCATTGTTGGAGCTATCCTGAAGTTCCAATAATCATTCATATTCAGATAGAGCATAATGGATTATGTCGTGAGCAGTATTAGGAAGTCCTAGTCACTGCACTTGATCAGGTGCTAGAAGAGAAGGGGGCTTACCTTGTGCGTGGTTGGCTGATAACCCCTTGAGGCTAAACTTTGCTGAGTTTGGAAACCACACATAGGTGCGAATCACCAAGAGGTTCGATGCTACTTACATAGATTCGGATCACTGAGTCTAGTGTCAACTGTTAGTTTCGTTGTTGTCATGATTTAGCTATTTCTTTTTGGGTGAAAACATGAAATTAATATTATGTTTACAAATGAATTGTATGATTCTTTTAATCCAATTTAGCTTACCCTTTATGTTGTTCTGTGTGCTAGTATTGGGTTATTTATTTTGCAATGATCACTAAATGGTGTGAGTAGAGAAAGATGCAGGTGAGGATACTCCCCTCTTGGATAGAAGTTGAGACTGTAGAATAGGACCTGCTAGTGGTAGTATTTTCTTGTATGTTTTGTTTAGAGTTGGAAATCTTCTAACTCTATTTTCTGGTAGTGTTGTAAATATAACTAGTATTATTATACTTATTTTGGATTACTGTATTAATACTCTATATTAATCTCCTTCTACTATCTACTTTGTTTTGTTTAATAGTGTAACAATTATTAAATGAGATGTTACACAAATCTACGTTATTATTAACATGAAAACTATAAAAATAACAATTTATTTCTACTGTGGAAGGGTTAGAATGTTTTTCCACATTTCTTCAATATGATCACTTTGTGGAACATGTACTTCATCCTCTTCATGTTCCTCATTCACGGTAGGTGTTCGTTTTGAGAATGAAGAAATGTTGACAAGCTCTAGTGCTGACTCATTGTGGTCACGAACACATGCTCAATCCTTCCGCGAATGGCCACTTGTCACTCTAAAGGTCTTTCATATAAAAGACCTAACTGAAAGGATGAGTCAATAAATAAAAATTCTTAGATAAAGAGAAACCATTCAAATGAGGAAGATCTAAGAGATCTCAATAATATCGAAATCATTTGCATCAATAATCAATTATATCATAGATATAATTTTATTATATCTACATTTCTTTATAATAACATGAATAACATCAAACTATTATAATAAATAAATACTGTCTATATAGTTTTAAATTATTTTAGATATATATAGCCATAAAGTTGAATAAAAACCATAATACAAATTTTTAAAAAAATTATTTATAATAACAAAAAAAAATACTAAATGTTTCACTCTTATTTTCTGACTGATATACGTATGATAAAATACCTCTAAAAAAATATCACTAAATATTTCATATTTATGTTATGATGCATTATATAACAGTAAGGTTTTAAAAAATTCATCACAATATTTTTCACTAGAGTAAATTTATGAATTCTATAACGGTATTGTGACAAATATTTAAATGTGAAAAATATTGGTTACATAATCTATTACAAGTTAACTAATTAATTCTTCGTTATTCCTCACAAATTTTTGTTAATCTATGATTAAATTAGAAAGAAACCAAATCTTTTAGAAGAAATACTATTAAATTGAAGACAAGCTTAAGATAAGAAAAGCAAACTAAATCGCCCATGAAAGAACTCAATTATTGAGAAGATATGAACAAGTAGTAACTAACAATATATTAATTATGACATGTATGAAATAAATTAACCAACACGTGTCTCGCGTGACAAAGTCACCATCCGTAACACTTCAGCAAATTATTATGTTTAATCAAACATGCCTTCGTAAATAAGAAGAAAAACGAATTCGTCACAATTATATTAATATATAAAGAAATTTTTTTTTTCATATTTCATAATACCAATTTTACTTTTAATTATTTTAAAAGTTAATTATTTTATAAATAATTTATTTTTAACTATTATTTTAAAAATCTCTTTTGTTTTAAACTATTATTTTAAAAACTTTTTTAAAAACTTTTTTATACATATTTTAATTTTTGTTAATTTTATATTTAACAATTATTTTAAAAATTAATTATATATTTATTATTGATCTTAACTTAATTTTTTTGAAAATAAAAAAATGTGAACAAACAACGACTATGACTATGTATTCGCTAGTTTATATATAATACTAATTCAAACGTGTTTAAAATTGTTAATTGGCCAATTAATTAAGCTTATCTTCTAGTGAACCCTTAGCAAGCTAATTAGATTATTTCTTTGTATTATATTCGAAGTTTTAACCCTTTTTGTAAGTTTCACAATGTTATTTTTTATAGGCTAATGTGGAGTATTTTTTTTGCCAATCATAATTATTTTAAGATATCAAAAGAATTTAATTAAGAGCCTATGTTTTATACGAATTTGGCACTGAAAGACATATTTGATATTCTAATAGTCCAAATTTTCAACCTAAAAAAGTATATTTTAAAAATCAGGCTGAAACAGTTAATCAATAAAAGAAGAACTGTTAAAAAAGTCCTTTTATAAATTGTATTAAAACACATAACCAAGTTATAATGAATCAATATAAAAGTGGCTGAACTGATAAAAATCAATGCAATTTTTTATAATTGGTTCAAACCGGCCAATAAATTAACACCTAATATAAGAAGAAGACAAGGGCAGGTTCTGAAATTAAAGAGAATATCTAACTAAATCTAATTATAAAATAAATAATAGTTAATGTGATAAGAACTAGAAAATGAGTGATTTAGAAAAGATTATGCGGGGAAAATCACAATTTGAAAAGACGACAATAAAGTTCTTGTTTCTCAACAACAACAACAATCATTCTTTAATAAATTATAACAAAACGAATAGTTGTTCTTGTAATTTGACAAGATATCTTATAGTAGATACTCCCTGTTCTTATCCAAAAGTTTTGTTCATCACAATCTTGTAATCATGGATGCTTGTACCCACGATCGCATCCATGGAACCACGTACTATTATAAAATAAAGGTCTTTTCTTAATTCAAATTCATGATTTTCTATGTCTTGTTTTAACTTTAATTTATTTCAAATATTTTACAGAACAAGAATTTTAGTTCTTAAGTTTTAATAGCTAATATTATATATATATATATATATATATATATATATATAAACTTTTTTTCAATTATTTAAAGGTTTTTGTACTTTAGACACGATTTAAATGTCGAAACTTTATTTATGAGATCGAACATAGTAATAATTACAAATAGTTGTTATCAAATATAAATCGAGTCGGTTCAATAATAAAGTAATAGATAATTAAAAATTAAAATTATATAAAAAAAATTAAGGATTAAAATGAGATACTCTATCATATAAAGTACATGTTTCGTTGTTGAGTATTTAATACTCTATATCTATATGTCGGTTGTAAGTTGATATAATTTATAAGTAGTATGAATGTTGGAGTGTCGATTCTTGGTTCATATATATGTAGGAAAAAGGTTGAGAACACCTTGGTTTGAATGATGTGAGCTTACAAGATTAAGACACTGAAAGATGTCGAGGATCTTAGTCTAAGGACGGCTGTGGAAGACTCGTCCTACACCAAAGGCTTAGTATGGACTATACATCCATACTATAACCCTGCAATACGGATCTACATATCAAATAGGACATATCACTGAAATATTAAAGATAATTAAGTTAGGAAAGTCTAAACCAAGACAATCCTATGAATCTTAGTGTTGGAAAAATAAGAGAATTTGTGTTACAAAATTTTGATGATGATAACCGCAAGGAACTTCAAACAAATATTAGAAAAATTATCTTTTGTTATGTAATTGTTTAAGCCTTTTGTAATAAATTTTTTGTTAGTAAATAATTCGTATGAAAAATATAACTTCAAAAGTCTTAGAAAGTCACAAACAACTACTTACAAATGATCACTTTCAAAAGTTTTATTTTTTTCACAAAATGCTATGGAATAATCTATTAACGATTATGATAATCAATTATCACAACTAAAATAAAGATTTCATAAATAGTTATGGAATAATCGATCTTAGAGGATATTGATTATCATTGCAAAAAAATGCTTTAGAAAAAGCTTCTAAAATAATTGATTATCCTAAGTGATAATCGATTATCACTAGCAGTTGTAACTTGTCTTTTTAGATTCTTGACCTAATTTTTGAAAGTCTATATGTGTTGTTCTAAACCCATTTCGAAAATAACCTTTTAGTGAATAAGACGTTTAGCGTTGTGCTTGCAAAGAAATTTTTTGTGCTTTCTAAAAAGGGTCTTTGAAAAACATATTGTGGATAAAGCGATAACTTTCACCAAGTGGGTTCTGAGGAAATTGAGTGTTGCTGCTTTTGCTAGGAAAGTTGTTTCATCCTTTGTATGACTCAAAGAAAATGTCTTTCAACGCTTTTGGCTTAAATAGAGGTGTCTAAACCCTATAACTTTCTTACCTGTGATTGTATTATGGTTTATTTTAGTGATTGAGTTAATCCGTCTTTTTTAGAGATTAACAACTGGACGTAAGGTCTTTTGATCCAAACCAGTATAAATATCTTGTGTCAATCTTCTCTTTCCCAACTGATGACGTTGTCGTTGACGCGATCAAATTAATACTACTACACCATAGCAACGTTAGTATTGCTAAGATAGTAGTCAACAAAATAGAAAGGGTAAAGTAACCCAAAGTCATCTCCCAACGAACACGGAATTAATTTTTAACAAGTTAGTTTTTATAAAATCTATACAAAACGGTTAGTCAAATAAAATAATAAAAATATTGGAGGATTAAGATAAACAAGAAAGAAATGGAAAAGATAAAAAGAAATAAAAACATTAAAGGAAAGATTTTAATTGAACATAAAATTTTGAGAAAAAAATTTAAAGTATTAATTTTTGTTAATTAAACCATTTCACCACGTGCCGTTAGGCGCCATACCAGTAGCATTAATTTTTGTTAATTCTAAAGAACCTAGTCACCCCACATGCAAACCAGACCACAAAAAATGCATATAGGTTATTATTATGACATTGCGCAATTGCACTCTAATGCCTCATTTTGATATCCACATACATCCCCGATCAATACCATGGAAAACTTACTTTTCCAACCAAATAACAATCATGCTTTTGGAACTCAAATCAGAAAGTCAAACTATGCATTTAGCTCATGCCAAAAACAGTAAATGATATCACACAGTACCAATAATACTCCCTTAACCCCAACCCCCATGTTAGTCTAATGTTCCTTCATGCATAGAATTCATAACACCATCCTTGACCCATTTCCTAATTCTATCAAATTTATAAGCCAAAATCAAGCTTCAACAAAATCCCCAAGTCACGCCCCTACCCAGTTAGACTCCAAAGAACTGTTGATCAACGCCTCTCGCCTGACGACAACTTGAGTATCGCCAGGCAGTGCATCCAATTTTAGGAAAATCCCAATTTTTTTCTACACTAGTGCGAACCCTAAACCCCTCCAAAAGTTCCTTCAAGTTATGCAATGTCACTCAATTCATGCTCAATTATGCATATATAGTTCATGCGTAATCAATTTACATTCAATTTCATAAAATAACGCAACGTTCACAACCTGAAATCAAATTCACTTATCCCTAATCCCAATCATGAACCTTCAGCCCAGTTTCCTACAATTATCATCAAGTAGTACACTCCTAGACATTCAATCACATTACAATTCACAGGATCATACATATAATTTCAATGGAAGCCTGCCAAACATCACGGAAACCATACGAATAAGAAAAACTAGGCAATCCAGTTCGCATTGCCTGGCAGGTAGAACATGGTCGCCACGTAGTTCATAGAAAAACCCATAAAAACCATGTGTTGTCTAGCGGACCTTCAATTCCATCAGGTAATTTTTAGAAAAATTCCAAAATATGAAAATCCAGAACGAAAAAGGGAAAGGAAAGGCACCCTTGCCTCCACACATCATACAATTACGCAATTGAAATAAAAACATGGGTAACAGGTCCCCTAACCTGGTTTCCTTGCTCCAAGAGTGCTCTTAGGCTTCCTCCTTGATCAAAGGATTCCTACCTTTCCCTTTAACACCAGAACACTCGAACAAATAACCACATGTTTACCAAGCAATGCACAACCAACTAGCCATCACATGTGCTTATACATCAAGTCACGTGTTCATATCTCCACACAAAACAAATTAAATAACACCACAATGTTTGACATATCTAAGACTCGAACCCAAGTCCTCTCAACACATCCAAATACTCTTAACCACTTGAGCTACTATTGTTCCTTGTCTTATCTCTTTGCATTAATTAGCTTAGGGATTCCCTTACTCGCATTTATTAAATAAATTTTTATCGACTTATTTAATTTTCATTGGTCTTACAATGTCTACTAAAAACATGGCGAGTAAACTTTCTGCATCAGGAACCTCAACCCTGAGGTTGTCTTGCATCAAATTAGTTATGGAACATGGATTTTAACTGGTTGAAATATAAAAATAGAATAATAAGATCCTGATTGAGAATTTTACAGTAAATGCACCAAAACACTCAGATTACATATTTGATTGAAATGATTATGAAGATATTCAAATTAATTGCAAATGCATAGAATAACCAACTTGTTATGCAAACACTCAAAAAATGTTATCAAGGATCAATTAACTTTAATTTCTTGATACAAACAACAAATTGAAAAACATCATCGATTGATTAAAATCTTTGGCAGCAAATGTACAGAGAAATCACTTAACACTAAAATACGAATTTAAACAGTTTATCAACTAAGATCAATTACAATTGATAGAAAATGCAACATTATACAATTAGTTATGAAAACACATAAGAATTTCAATAAAAGATTAGTTGAATTGATTTTCTTGAAGAATTTAAACTATGAATGATGCAATCTAGAAAATGTAAACTAATTCACACAAAATTATTATGTTGGTTCACTCCACTAGAGCTACATCTAGTTAGTCAAGATGTAACATCCCGGTAAGATATTACTTAAAATAAAATAGAATAAAATAAAATGAAATAAATTTACTCATTTATTATTAAACCATTTTCCAAAAGTGCGGGAAATATTTTAAAAAAACTTTAAACATTAAAAAGCTCTAAAATTCACCTTTACAATATAAAAATCCAAAGCCATGAAAACTGTATTTAAATTACAGGATTTAAAATAAAGTCTTTATAAATAAATCCCTTGTATTCTGCTCCCGCTCTCCGTAACTAAGCGTCTCCTGGCTCACCTGAAACATCATTTGTTCCTGGATAACAAGTTATGCGATCATTGCCACGAATACACAAAAAGGGTGAGCTATGCACATACATATAAATAAATATGAAATAAACCCACCCAAATATCTCATAATTATTTAACTTTTAAACAAAGGAAACACCCACTTTCCCACACTCATAACCATTATGAGTTCATGCATGCTCTCTAAATCTTGGGATTTCATATGCTTCCACGACCTTCCTCGCTCGGACCCGGACACGCATACCCGCCTTTCCTACTATGAACTCCCTCGCCCATAGCATTCCCAAGTTGAGCATGAAATGAACTCCCTCATTCATTCATCCCAACAAGAGTACCTCCGGTGAACTAAACAGTTCACATTCCACATGCGGTCCACCCGTCACGAACTCCTCGCTCGCGACTCAATCCAAGCACATCCCAAAATCCTATGGACTTGGTCCTTCAAGCCCAACACCCCAAATACAAGCATATACTTCCTATAAATTAGAAAATGGCAAGCCAACAGCTCAACAACACACACACAAGCATAGAAATCACTGCATTCTCACTTAAGCCAAGGGTTTCGCCTAGGCTAGTCCATCAGCCTCGCTTAAACTAACCCACCTCGCCTGAGCGTATGTGAAATAGTGGCTTCACCATATCATCTCACTTAGGCGAGCTCTTCTCGCCTACGCGAGTCATACAACCACTAAAAAACACACAAACCTCGTCTGAACGAGAAGTCGCGCTTAACAAGTACATGTCTCATCGCGACCTCGCTTAGGCGAGCCAATCTCGCCTGAGCGAGAGACCAAGTCGCTTAACCTTGGTACTGGTCGCCTGAGCAACAAGCTTGAATCAAAACCAGGGATGAGATTCTGCAACTCTCGCTTGGGCAAAAATTATAGAGGTTCTCCCCTGATCGCACACGAAAACAACCAAAATTCATGCCAATATCCAATTCAACCAGTACCATTCAATATACATCAACTATAATACCTTATAAACAAGTTTTCATCACATTTGAATACCAAAATGTAGAACTTAACCCTAAATAACAATCTTGTACCAAAACCCTCACGCCCAAATCATATAAGACATAAAAGGCTTTGCACCCACATCAAACCAACCACATTTTCAATCATATCATACATACTACGATATTCACATCATGTAGAATTCATTTGAGAATAACAATGCTCCAAAATCATAGCACACATCAATCAATTCACATGCACAAAGGACAACTCCCCTAACCTGTGCTTCTTACTTCAAATTGGGAAAAAGATGAATGTTCATTTGCTCACCACTGTTTTGCTTCAGACTTCCTCCAAATTTAGCCTCTTATGCATCCAAATTCACCTCTCACTCTCTAAATTTCGTTCCCCTTCCAAAACCCAATGACAGCACTGCCAAAACCCTCATTTCCCTCAAAATGACCTTTTATATGTCTCTCAATTAGGGGTTTAAATGTTAAAACGAAAATAGGCTTTATGGTGGTTTAATTTCTATTAAAGGATCATTATATAATGGTTTCCAACCCCTCTTAGGGGCCCCTGCTAGGTTTACCTTTGCCCTTTCACATTCACTCCCAAAACTACATTTAGCAAAAATAAAGTCTATTTCATTATCTAACAAGGTTTGAACCCGTGACCCTCCACTCATAAGGCCAAAGCACAACCATTATGCCAATTCATATTTAGATATAACTATTATAATCCTATGATTATAATATCACTCACTAGTCACAAATATATTATCAAAATAACAATAAATCAAATAACAGACAAAACACAAGACTCGAACCCAAGTCCTCTCACACCATCAGAGTACTTTCAACCACTTGAGCTAATAGTTTTCCACCTCATGAAAGTTAGCATTTAATGCCATTAAAGTATCTTTCTCCCGCATTTATTAATTAATTAATTATTTCCACGGGTCTTACACAAGACAACCTTAGCTTGGATTTCCACTATTTCAAAAGATTACATAATCCTCAGAAGATTCAATTTTTGAAATATAAAAGCTACACAACAAGGCTCTTGAATAACACAAGAAACCTACACAGCACAACAAGACACTTTCTTCCAGATTTGGAATCACACCAAAGATGCACAAGAAGGATTAAACCTCAATGGTGGCTCTCCCTAGCCAACCAAAAACCTGCTTCAATGAACACACTAAGAGAAAACTCAGCTCTATTAGCATAAGTGATCGTGGTGCATGGATTTGATGAAGCTAGTGCATGAGATTGTGTGTGATTGATTAAGTCTTGATGAATAATTAAAGTTGTTCGTTGTTGATCAAGCTTGAGGTTTGTTGAATCTAGAATTGACATGAAAACAAAAAAGCTTAAAGATTGGACTCTATTCGTAGACTATATGACATAGTGTAGATGTCTTGTTGTCTTGTGTTTGTCCTTTCTAATCTGTTAAAAAGCGTTTTAACGGGTTAAAAGACTTGTTGCATATAGTTCTAGTAGGAATGCATTCAATTAGTTGAATTATTATTCAATCGATTGATTTCACTAGATTGTACAGATAAATCAACCTGTTGAATTCACTTATGATCAAGCTATATTAGCTTATTTTTCAGAGAGTGGAGTAACACTTGGGATTTCTAAGCGCGAAAATAGTGAAACACATTTTAGAAAACTCTCTCTTTGGATTACATTGTGTGCAACTTGTGTCTAAAAACACATTTTAGAAAACTCTCTCTTTAGAAAACACATTTTGCTTGGTTTTGAAGCTAAAAGAACACATTTTGGTTGACTATGGAGAGCCACCACCAAGGCTTGGTTGTTCTTGTGCTTATGGGTGTTTGCTTGTGTGATTCTAGGTTTGCAAGTGGGATCTTGTAGTGTATGGGTTAAGATTCTTGTGGGATTCAAGAAAATCTTGGTGTTTTTGCTTTATTCAAAAGTGTAATCTTTGAGGGATTTTGTAATTTTTTTATATAGTGCATGATCAGGCTCAAGTTTTCCTGATAAATTGAATGTACCACAGATATTGAGTGAACCAGTATAAAAATCATTGTGTGATTGTCTCTCCCTTATCTTGTTCTTCTCATAAATCTCAAGAAAAATCATTAAATCAATCTTTGTAAAGTTTACATGTGCTTTTATGTAATTTGGTGATATAACTAAGTTTGGTATATCATATGGAATCAATCGTGTATTATAAAGCTAATTGTTTGAGTGAGTTTGGTGTATTTCGTGTTTCTACAAAATTTCCCAGAATTTTAGTTGGTTAATTTTATATTTCAATCTATTGAATCATACTGCATGAACAAATTAATCAGTTGTTTATGTTTTTCAATTGACTGAAATGTATGGTCCTACAACAATAAAACTTTGATTTGTTTGTCAATCAAATTCAAACAGAAATGGTTTTTAGAAGTTGTAATTGAGCAATTTTTTAAGTACTCAACCAATTCAAAGCCCCCTTCATGGCTAAGAAAGGCATTTTAAATCTATAGTTGGTATCAATAGCAGGTTCTTGAAAGGTATTCAAGTTTGATCCTAAATGTGTTTTTGAAAAAAGATATAAAAAAACTTCCTTTAGTAGAAGATGTGATTAGTTCATATTTATGCCCTCATTTAATGTTTAGTTCTGAATTTTTAATTGAATTTTGTTCTTAAAAGATTGATTTAATTGGGATTTCTTATAATTGGGTTTATTGAGCATGAGATACAAAAAGATGTTAAAAATAGCTTTTTAGTTGCATAAATGTTCTTTGGATATTTTGAGGTGTGTTAGTGTAGCTACAACTAAGTTGAACTGATGGAGGTGTCAAAATAAATTGCTTAAAGCTTCATGACACCTTAAAGATAAATCCAAGAATAGGAAATTATCAAAATCACAAAAATCCAAGCCAAGCATTGCATGAAGATGGCAAGAAAAGCTTGAAAAAGTGAAGAAGTTTGGCTAAGCCAAGAAAAGGGAACGAGCACAAAAATTAGACCTTGCGGTTTTCTCTATCTTTTTCCAGAAGAAGGGCTTTGATAATTCATAAATATTTATGATAAAAGCTAATTTGGGAAAATATGTGTTTAGATATATTATTTGATATTTTTAAATAATTATCTTATTTAATTATATCATGAAATATCAAAAGATAATAAGTACCAAATCTTTTTAAATATAACAAGATCTTCTTAAATCTTTTTAGATCCACAACAAACAAATATATCTTGAAGATATTAGATTAGTTAGAAGATAATTTGAGGAGATCGCAAATAGTTGATTTGGAAAATTAATACAAATATTAGTTGGTGATAATTTATCATATATCTTTAAGTAATTAATTAATTTAATTATATTAGATATTGATATTATCAACAAAATATATTTGTCAAATCGTCTATATGTCTCCAAATATTTTTAAATATTTATCTTTATCTTTATTTTAAAAGATATTTGAGAGATTTTTGCAGCAGAAAAGCCCAATCCAAGTTCTATATAAAGAGACTAAGGGGAAGCATAAAAGACAAGTTCGAGACTTCGAATTTTAGGAACCCTTAAGGGGGCCTAATTTCGTTTCCTTTCTCTCTCTCTATTCTTCTTCTATTTTTATTTTATTTTTTATTTCATGGAGTGCTTAACTTCTTAGGTGGATTCCATTGTAATTTCATTATGGATTATGAGGTTACAATGAAATAAGTTTTTTGCTTTTTTTATTATTGTTGATGTTTTAATTCATCTATGTCTTTTATCTTTGAATCACGTGAAGAATAATGGTTTTTACATCATAGCTAATTTGTGAGGTGTTTTAATCTATATGCATATCAATCATATGAGTTCAAGGATTTTTAATTTTAATTGAGAATGTACTTTGATTAAATTTAGAAACTTTCATGTGATTGAATGAGTTTTCGCCAATGATTGAGAATGTACTTTGATTAAAGGTGAAAACTTTAACTAGAACTAATCAAGAATGTACTTTGGTTAATTAGCTTTTCGAATGATTTTAGAGGTAAAAGAATGGACATGATTAAGGATAGTAATATTTAATTGAGAATGTACTTTGGTTAAATTTACTATGATTAATCTACAAAGTTCTTGTTTTTGATTAAGAATTTACTTTGGTTGATAATGAGAATGCCAACAAATTAATTAACAATTTACATTGATTAATTTGCAAATCTACAATAATAATTAATTAAGCAATAATCTTTAGATAACCAATGATGAATCTATTTCGAAAAAGCAGTGGAATCAATCTATTTATCTTTATTCCTTATTTTATTTTATTAACCATTTTGTATAGTTTTTATAACAACTAATTTGCTAAAAATCAATTTCATGTTTGTTGGGAGATGACTTTGGGTTATTTTACCCTTTCTATTGTGTTGACTATTTTCTAAACAATACTGAAGTTGTTATAGATAAGTAGTATTAATTTGATCACGTCAACGATAACATAATCAAGATGCTTCTATACATAGACCTCCTATGTTTAGTGGTATCAACTATCAATTTTGGAAAATATGTATGAAAATTTTCATTGAATCAATTGACCAAGGAATTTAGGATGCAATTATGAATGGACCATACATTCCTAAACATATTGATAACAAGCAGGTTGACAAGCCATGGAATCAATGAACAAAGGAAGAAAGGAAGCTTTCCTAATATGATTGTATAACCAAGAACATTCTAACCTTCTCATTGAACATGATGAGTTCTTCAGAGTCTCTCAATGCAAAAGTGCAAAAGACATGCAGAATGTACTTGAAGTCACACATGAGAGAACAAATGATGAGAAGAGAGCTAGGAAACATGCTTTGATATAGGAATATGAGTTGTTAAAGATGTAACAAGGAGAGTCAATTACTAAAGCACACAAGAGATTCACACACATTGTAAACTACCTTATAGCCTTGGGAAAAGATTTTGACAAAGAGGAGCTAAACATCAAAGTATTGAAGTGTCTTGATAGAAGTTGGCAACCAAAAGTCACGACCATCTCAAAATTAAGGGATTTATCCCCTATGAGTACTGTTGTATTGTTTGGAAAGCTTAGAAGCATGAGACGGAGATGAATAAGCTAAATAAGCAAGAGTCACATTAGAAAAAGGTGAAGAACATAGCCTTGAAGCCTAGCATAAAAAGAGTGATGAAACTGATGAAGAGGTGGCAGAATCAAGTGAGAATGAGAACTTGAATTTGGTGGGTAAAAGGTTTGGAAAGTATATCAAGAGGAAAGGTAATAAAGGTAACCAAAGGAGGTATAATTCTAAACATAATGACTCAAATAACACTCTTAATTTCTCTTGTTATAATTGTAGTAAGCAAGAACGTATAAAAATTGATAGGCCTAAGGATGATCACCACAAAAATTGAAGACTTCTTAATATCACGAGATGTAGGAAGGAACCCTAATAGAAATAACTTATCGTTATTTTGGTAAAATATTATGATCTTCCTTCTAAAATTTCTGAAGGTTATAAATATAAATTAAATTGCAGTCTTACCTCTTTGTAATAAGTAAATACAAAAATGAAATACAATTCCTATATTAAAAAGAAAAAGGTAATTTGTTTACGTGGTTATATTGATATGTTCTAAATAGTCATGTGTTCCAATCCTAGTGAATCACATATAACCTAGATGTAACATCCCATTTAATTAATAAGCGTAATTAAAAGAAACGCTACACATAAATAGTATAACAACGCAGTCCTGGGGTCCTTAACGCCACCCCTACAAAACTAGGCACACCACGATGCCAATAGAAAAACAGTTGAAAAGTCTAACAGATGAAGTTGAGTAAAAAAAAAGCATAAAGCAATACATGGGCCATATCCCTAAAGAAAAGCCCATCAAGAAATAAGGTCCAGTCCACGCGGACTATGCAGCGGAACTATCACCTCCCTGTTGTCCATGGGTGTTCCTCGCATCTGCTCACACCAACAAGTTGATGGTCATCGCAAAAGAGAGTACCACACAGCAGAACACACAACAACGAAAGAAGGGTAAGTTAGAGCACAAAAGATTTCATCCATACAATCAAATATATTTTCACAATCCCATATACACATATCAACTAATCATGTTATGACTTTCAAAACAATACACTAAGACACGACTTGACTCATCCGGATACATATAACCTGGTCGGATTCAGCAGATGCTCGCACTTGTGATGGATACCTCTGCTCACCCCCGAGCTATGTGTTACAAGTGTTACAATGAATCAATTTCCCTCACCACAAGGTTAGCCCTTAATGAATTTCAGGCCTCCTACTACTATCACCACAGGAGTCAGTCCGCTCTAGGTGAGACTAATTGACTCCTTAGAGTGTTAGGATGCAACCTTACCTTGAATCCTTACCTAGTTATATAGATGGGGCACCACCATGGACACCCACTAACAGGGGCCATGGAATTATGTCCCGACCACTGAAGTGCGACCCTGAAAGTCTCACCTAGAGACTCCAAGGAATTATGCACTGACACGGACTAAACATGCTCAACCAATCAATAAAGATTCATCATATAGATTTATACATCTCTTTCATTTTTTTCTAGTGAATCCATATCAGCTCATCATTCTCAACCAACATAGTGGAATTTCATCTCATGCCAATGTCGTGTCAATACCAACCACTTCATTCATTTCACATGCGAAGGTTCATGCCCAAAACCATTATTTACAATTCATGAATCACATCACTCATGCATATTTACTTGTCTCGTGCATTTAACACAATAATCAACATCCAAGCAAGCATAAACCATTTCAAAATTTCAGAAACAACCACACAATCACATTGTCTTGCCCAGCTCCTCGCTCAGGCTGAAGGGTCTTCCTCAGGCAAGAGGCTCTCGCTCAGGCGAGCCCCCTTCGCCTAGGCAAGGGCTCGAAAAGGGAAATGGGAGCTCATGTGGGATCTTGCTTATACGAGACCCCTCTCGCTTGGGCTAGACGCTCGCTCGCTCAAAAACTGAGTTGGTCGCCTGAGCGACCTTTCGCGTAAAAAGGGTCTGGGCGAGTCCCTGTCCATCTCGCCTAGGCGAGACTGGCTCGCTTGGGCGAGATTATCAGGTCTCGCCACTGTTTTCCTGCAACAGCCACCCACACCAGTCCAAACCAAATATACTCATATGTTCACAGCTATCATAGCATCACACCAACCACATAACCTCAAAATAACAGCTGCACAACAGGGAAAAATGAAAAACGAGGAATGAGCCAGAGGTTCCCTACCTAGAAATGACTAGCACAAGACCTTGACCCCAAACAGCGGAACGTGGTAACTCGAGGGACAACACAAGGAGGTAGAGAAGAAAGGAACTGGTTCGAACTTGCGTGCTTACGGTGGTGCCAAACCCTAGTAAAGATAGAAGGACGGTTGTGGCTCTTAGGACCAGGAACAGTTTTCTGAAGAATGAGAAGGAGTGTTAGGGTTAGGACAGACTTAAGCGTTTTATCTGTTAGGCCAGCCATAGGCCCACTTACAAGACAACCCTTTAATTTAGGGCAGAGGGAACAACACAATTTTTAATGGGCCTTACACTAAATGTAACTAAAAATATAACGATAAGAAGGAAAATTGGATTATCAAAAACAATAGCGAAGACTTTTAGCATTAGGCTCCATCATCTTTTACTAAACTGAAATAATTAAAAAAGAAAATAAGAGACTAGAATTGTGGGAAAAAGGATGAAAACTGTATAAATATATTTTATCTACATAATTTTTGTATGTATTTAGTAATAATTTTAAAAATTAAGATGTATGAAAGTCATTTTGATTAACATATATATAGAACATTAATTATAATCTATTTCAAAATTAGAGCTTCTTGTGTAATTATAATTCAACAAAAAAAATCTTTTTTGCGTATTATGCAATTTTTGTCTGTTATATGATATGTTTCATATCTTTAAATTTATTATTTAAGAAATCCAAAAAGAAAAATCAATCATGTGATCATTGATGAAGAGATTGAAAGACGAAGACAGAAGAAAAGGTCGCGTATACCACAGAACATAAAGAAAGAAAGGCGGAAATAATTTATGAAGGAAAAACGACCTTTGCAACAAAAGTCAAGAGAAAGTTTTCTAGTTTACCATATTAATTATTTTGAACGCTGTTACCTTCTTTTCTCAATAAACTTGTGTTGTTGACCCCTGCAACCGAGTTTAAATGCTTTTCTTTTCAATATACAAAAGCATATTTGTAAGGTGGATCTCTAAATTGACGAGCCTGGTCCATTTTAATCTGGTATGTTATTGTTATTGACCTATTAAAAATACAGTAGAAATAGTGAAACTCTTAATTTATTCTATTTAAAGGATGGACTCGCCGATAATATGTCATTTTTTATTATTTTTATTAAAAATAATTATATATATATATATAAAATAAGATGACATTTATTATATAAATATTTTTAAATTTTAATTAATTAATTGATATCTCTATTAAATAAATAAAAACATTATTTTATTAAATTATGTTATTATAAGTAATACATATAAAGGTTTATTTTTTTATTTTTGTTATTTTAACTTTTAATTTAAGAAAAACAAACTGATAAATTAGAACAAGTTGGTGGATTGCATATATCAATTTAGCCGACAAAATTTGTGGCGGACAGAAACTGCGTTTTTCCACCATAATAAGGTATTCTTATACATTTTTTTAGGGATTAATCCCTTAAAAATATTAAAAAAAAAACAATAAAATTTTATAAAAGTAAATTTAAAAAGTTGGTTTTTCAAAGGTATGGGAATATAAACTCTAATTGTAATAACTGTTTTTAAAATGTAAAGACAACTTAAGTATTTAATGGGAATTATTATCTTAGAAAATTTTCATAAAACTTAAACTTTTTTATGTGGTTCAATTGCTCTATATGTCATATCCAGGGTTTTTTTTCTTTCCTTTAATATATTTAAAGGTTCGTCTTTTCAAGCTTAAAAAAAACCACATAATTTTTGGCCTTTCTCTCACTATAAAAATTAGCTTGATATGCTTTGCTTTAGTTTAATTAAAATATCAATGTTCTTGGACTAGAAATCAATCAATGATTAACAAATACGTGGTGTTAGGAGTTGGAACTGTACCGAGATGTTAAAGGTTAAGCGAAATAAGAAAGAAGATATGCTTTGCATCACATCCAAGAAGTCGATAATTATATAGAAACAATGAAAAATAGAAATTAAGTACTCATATATATTATTAAACATATGTGAGGATTGGTTATAAATTGTAATTGTCTAATATCTACGCAGATCGTCTATCTTATTGTTATCGTAAAATGTTTATGTTTATATGTTTTGAAAATTTTCTATTATTTCGTTCATTATGTATAGACAGACTACATTAGTGAAGTCGGTTTAATTATTAAGTATTTTCTTTTGACCTTATCTATTGTTGCTAATTCAAAATGTTGGATATTGGACTCTTTTCTATGTGGAGAAAAAGACCCAAAATTTGAGAAGTTCATGTTTCATTTAACCTAGTGGAGAGGGGACTACAAAATAAATAAATAGAGAGTAGAGGGAAAAATTTGTTCACGTTTTTCACAAAGCTGTCATCGTAGAATTGGCACTGCAGATTTGTTCACCTTTGGATTTGGCTGAAAATTTTATAGTAGGTTTAGAACACATTGTTCTTCATTCTGACTGGTCAGATCGTGAATACGAAGTCTAACTTGGGAGAAATTAATTTCGCACTGCAACAATGATTTTATAGGTTTTTTTTTTCTCTTTATTCTTCTCTATTTGAAAGCTTTGTTGCTTTGCTATTTGGTTGGGATTTGGCACTAATTTGTGCAGTTGATTGAGACTCATTTATAATCTTGTTCATCATAGTGGAGCTATTTCTTTGCTTGAATGATGGAGGCAAATATAAAGATGGTTGCGTTGAATGGTTCAAATTATCACTTGTGGAAGGCCAAGATGAAAGACTTGTTTGTGAAGAAGTTGCATCTTCTTGTATTTGTTGCACAGAAGTTGGATTCTATGTCTATTGAAGAATGGGGCTTTGAGCACCAACATGTGTGTCGTTTTATTCAGCAATATGTTGAAGATAATGTTTATAATCACATTGCTAATGAGACAAATGCTAGAACTTTGTGGGAGAAGATTGAGTCTTTGTATACTTCTAAGTCGGGCAATAATAAACTGTATTTGTTGAATTGCTTGATGAATTTGAGGTACAAAGAGAATTCTTCTATTTCTGATCATTTAAATAGGTTTCAAGGGCTCCTAGATCAACTATCAAGAATGGGTATAAACTTTGATTATGAAGTCTTGGGACTATGGTTACCGAATACTCTATCGGAGTCTTGAGGGAGATATTTTGGGTTTTCAATTACAAACTCTGCCCCGAATGGCATTGTTTCTTTTCAGATGGCAAAGAGTGTGGTCTTAATGAAGAGATGAGAAGGAAGGCATATGGTTCTTCATCTCAATCTGATATGCTTGTTACAAAAATTAGGGGGAGAAGTCAGAAAAAGGAACCGAAAGGTGGTAGAGAGAAAACCAAGAGCAAGTCCAAGTCAAGATACAAGAATATAGAGTGTCATTATTGTAATAAAACATGGCACATTCAGAAATATTGCTTTAAGTGGAAAAAGAAAAATGTAAACAAGAAGGGCAAACAGAAAGAGAATGATCATGGCGATGATCATGTCACTACTACTACAGGTGGTGATCTTGTTCTTCTTCGTGACTTTGAGTCCGTTAATCTTGTATCTGATGAGAGCATGTGAATTATTGATAGTGGTGCTACACTGAATGTTACACCTAGGTGAGTCTAAAGTGATTGGTGTTGGTGATGTTTGCCTGCCAACCAACATGGGAGTGTAGTTGTTGCTTAAAGGAGTCAAACATGCTCCTGATGTCCGTTTTAATTTAATCTATGTGCAGATTCTTGATAATGATGGCTATGATAGTCACTTTGGTTCTGGAAAGTGGAAACTCACCAAAGGTAACTTGGTTGTGGCTAGAGGATAAAAATCAGCCAAACTATATTGGACAAAAGTTTTAGTTGCTAAAGACACTGTGAATGCCATGGATATGGAGGCATCTTTGTGGCACCGGAGGCCTAGTCATATAAGTGAAAAAGGGCTGAATTGTTTAGCAAAAAAGGATGTTCTTCAAGGGCTAAAAAGTGCAGAATTGGAGATATGTTCTCATTGCATGGAGGTAAGCAAACCAGAGTATCCTTCAAGAAGCGTCTGACCATAAGGAAGTCAGATTTATTTTAATTGGTGTATTCTGATGTTTGTGGCCCATTGAAGGTAAAGTCATTTAGCGGTGAACTTTACTTTATTATAACTCTGACTATTAGACCTCCTGAGTTGGACTTGAGGTAGTTCAGGTATATCACAAATTAATGTTAATAACAACATGAAGGTTGTTACGCAATCCCATAAGAAGTAGAGACATAAAATCGATATGACAAAATGTAAAATCGAAAAAAATAAAGCAAACATAAGTAGAAAGAAAGTTTTATACATATATATATATATATATATATATATATATATATATATATATATATATATATATATATATATATATATATATATATATATATATATATTCTCGGATATTAGAATATTATGTTTGTATAATGTCTTAAAATGAATCTAATCTACTCGATACATGTTCGTTTATAGTGGGCTAGAAAAATTAATGTTTTTTAATTTGATTTAAAGTATTTGAGTGTTTTATGCATCCACTTCCAAAACAAATTTTACAAACAGTTCACGTATATTGTGGATCAAAGCCACAAAATCTTTAATTCGCTGGATTCTCGCATTATATTGATTAATATTGTACCTGTCTAGCCCAATAGATGATATGACCCACTAAGGCCCAAGCTACATCACCTCTGAAAGAGGTTACAAGATAAATCTATTAATGGAAATATTCGCATACCAACAAATATTATTAGTATGATTACACATTGATACTAAATATTCACATGATATTTAGTATATCTAGTAAGTTATCGTATTGTCATTCTATCATAATAAGTTATTATTTAACTAATATTGGTTAATATCTTGTTACATGTTTTATCACACGGGTCCAAGACCCAAAAAGTATTATAAATTCACATACTCATAATCTCTATAAAATATCCTTATTCTCTTACTGACTTCAGCGTCGAAGAGTCTATTGCAAGTGGATCTTCCCTTGAGTCTTAGCCCTTGAAAGCATCTCATCAAGGACTGTCAAGGCCACTCATCTTGCTACCTGTCCGGAGGCTCGTCTCAAGATCCCGGTAAGAACAACTATAAACAATAAATCATGCATTTCTTTCTGAAGATCATATTTTTTGTTGTTTAAGGATGGATTAATGGAGGAATCAAAGTGAAAATAAAATGGAGAATGATAGATGAATAAGAGAGTAGTGGTAGAAGGTTTGCATGAATGTAATTTACAGAAAAGTAAATTACCAAGGATAAAACAAGTATTAATAAAGTAAATTAGTGAAAACGGTGACCTAAATTAATACAATCAACATTGATGTTGCCATTTTTTCCTGTTCACAACGTTCTCAATATGTTTAAAATTATATCTATAATTTGTAACCAATATTATACATTTGACTCCCTTATTTATATTTTTCCCCTATTTTGATAGTTACTTGACATAATTAATAAAAGAAAAATACATAAATTGGAATAATTGTCCTAAAACTGCCTATATCGTGCCAAATACCCTCTTTGATTACCCATTCTATAGTAGTTATTGCATATAACCTCCTTCTCGAATTGACCTTAATCTCTATTTTGATTATCCTTTTATAGATGTATTTGTTTCCGATCTTGTCTTGAATGAGCTTCCTTCGATGTTTCAACAATGTTCTTTACTCGATCTCTACTCCACCTTTTTGCATGCCAATATGTTTGTCACATCCTTTCATTCAATTATTTCTCGACACCCTTAACAAATGCCTCCCTCAAAGAAGTATTCTCTTGATACTCGATTTGCCTCTTCAACTCTAAGACCTTCCATCTTCTTTGCCTTGAACACCTTCACATTGATTATGAGAGGTGTCACTTGTCTCCTCAAGACGACTTTTTATTTTAATCCACTTCCCATGAGCACTTGAGTATAACCATCAGGCTATTACTAAAGCATTAGTATAATATTATACCCCTTAATGGGCCCAACCTATTTGCATTTCAGTTTGTAACGTTTTTTCAAATCTTCTTTTATATTCTTTCTAATATTTCTTCTTACCTTTTTACGTACCTCTCTTTGCACTCCTACTTTCTTGCTCTCTAATCCCTCTTGTATTTGTCCTCTCCAACACACCCAAATCTTTTCCTTCTACCTCTACGTTGCTATAATGGCTTCTTCCTTTCAAAGCGCCTATTTTTTGCCACCCTCCTCAACCAGCATGGTCAAGCTTGATGGACAACTTTTTATGCCTATTCTCTGCTTGGAGGATGAATCCAAGAAGGTCCATAAGACCCAAGTATTAATCTCATACTCTGTATGTGACGTCACATATGTTTTTGGAGACCCCCTCAATACTATGTATTTTTTGGAGGCACTGCCTAACTTTCCTCAATCAAATGCCCGAAAGCTCATTAATCAACATGATATAATAGATTTGGACTTCTGTCAAAACCGTTCAGGTCCTTCTTCCCCTAAGCGTAACTACTTCAAATGGTTAGCAGGGGTTAGTGCCTTGTACAAGACTTACTAGTAAATGATGGGTATGTACGTATTTGCTTCATTCTGGTCCCCATACTCGTCCTAATACTCATCGTCATCTTCATCCAATTCCCTTTTAAATTAGTCAAATATTGGTTAAAATACTCCGTTGGTCCTCGTTTTGGTTCAGAAATCTCAAATTGATCCTCGTATTTTTATTGATCTCAATTTCGTCCTCATTTTTGTAAATGTGTATTAAATCAGCCCAATCGTTAAGAGTGTTAAAATTATTAATGTTAACTTCGTTTTGAATTTGTGACGTGGCTTTGTGTATTATTTTCAGGATTGGAAATTGTGTGCATGGACTAAGAATTAAAATAAGGATTTTGATTGAAACCTTAAATTAAGTAATCAGGGATTGCAATTGGTGAAGGGAAAGTCAGTGCAAGTGAGCGAATGTAGTGAGCATGGTCGAAGGTGAGATCGAGCATGGTCGAAGGTGAGATCGAACATTTCAGAGGTGGATTTCAAAGCGTTACTGTCATTGATCGTGGTCGTGCTTGAGCGCCAACTGTAACACCCTCTATTTTATATTAATTATATTTAACTTTCTTGTTTAAATATATAGAGTGAAGTAATTTTATGATTTCATAAGTAAATTGACAAAGGGTTTTATACAATGTAAAAGAT
>Ga0209589_1000948_pt1 | contig 44819 bp, 19 predicted proteins | sample CowpeawhiteBW_FD_187525 | JGI IMG/M metagenome (GOLD analysis project Ga0209589, IMG submission 187525) | Root nodule microbial communities of legume samples collected from California USA - Cow pea white BW (SPAdes) (version 2) | ecosystem: Host-associated > Plants > Roots > Nodule | place: USA...
TTAAAAAAAAAAAACAAGAACAAGAGAGTATAAACCAGAGTCATGATTTATTAATTGATATCATCTACAAATAGGAAAAGTACTATCAATCTCACTCTTTTCTAGAGCTAATCCGTAAATAGAACAATTTCTATTTTTTAATTCATCAAGAGGTAATACTTCTATATATCTATATTAATTATTAATTACACATGCTTCTTCTATGTCTCATGTATGTTGTTGAATTTTCATCACTATTTTTAAGGGCATGAATACTTTACCAATATGTATAGGATCAAGAGTACCAGTTTTACTAATATTGATGTTTCATCAGTTTTAGTACTTTTCCAGTAAATTTTTCACTTAAACTGAATAAGGTTTTGTAACATTAAGCAAAGTCAGGGACTGTAGTATAAGTTGTGTAACGTAAGGGACTGGAATAGCCAACACTTTCAATCTCAGGGATTAAAGTGTTGAGGTTTCCTAATACAAAAATAGCAATCATATCCAAAATCAAACAATACTTACTTGGCCAATATCCGATCTAGCAGTTCACCGCCCTCGCATAACCTAAGAAGCACGTATAAAATTTAAATCAAATGGAAAGAAAACAAACCGCAATTTGATAATTGAGCTCCCAAAGCATAAATCCAGAACATATATGTAAAAACAGAGCAACAAAAGAAGAAACGGCAACCAAAGCAACTTACTCCATAACTATATACACGTAATTATCATCTTCAAAAGCATCATAGAACTGAACCACATTCTCGTGGCCAGTGAGCGCTTTCAATATCTTGACCTCTCGCTTAACATCCTCAACGGCTATAGGCTGAACCATCTGCCATCAATTCAAATTCAAGAATAAAAAAAAAATCAAAAATCAATTCCTAACATTACATACAGCAATGAATCACAAGCACTGAATTCGAGTCAATTTGCATTCGTCATCGTAAGATTCATAACTTAAAGGACGATGCCATGAACGAAAATACCTTACTCCTATCGATCCTCTTAACGGCGACGCGATCGCCATTAGCTTTGTCGATTCCTACGTAAGTGTAACCGAATTGGCCGTGTCCCAGCAATTTGCCCAGCGTGTACCGCGTATCGAAATTTTTGTTGTAACCGAAATCGGTGCGCTTTCCGCACGGCACCTGCCGCGCACTTCCCTTGTTTCGTTCGGGATTGGCCGCCGCCGTCGGCGATTCGGGCTTCGCGGCTCGCTTGCGATTTTTCTTGTCGGTGCCGGCGGTGCCATTGGAGCCGCTGACTTTGGTGGCGGAATAGCAAATTCCCATGGTCGGAGACGGTCGAACACGCTTAAAAGATGAAAATCACGAGGAGCTTTGAAAAAGTTAAAATATCTATCTATCTATCTATCTATAATAACAATAATAATAATAGTAATTAAAGCACTTGCATTTGTGATTCGTTTGGCAAAGAAAGAGACGGGTGTGAACCGGGAAGAAAAAGGCGAAAGAAAGGTCAAAAGAGACCTTTGAACCAGAGCGATAACGGGACGGGGTCTGGTCTGGACGAGACCCCTTCCCTATCAACTCCCCCTCCACGATCAACCCCTTCAATGCAAATTAAACAACCTTTAAATACTACTTTCATGTCTTTAAATAAACTAATTTAATTCTATTTCGTTATACAAATACTAACAATATCTATAACAAGTCAACAACATCAATCAATGTCTTTATTTATAAAAATCAAAGTTTAAACATCCTTAAAGAGATATTAACACGTTGTCTCTGCAATAATAGTAATTCCCAAGAATTTTTAAATCAAATTATGGGTTCAAACAACCTCATATATTAAAAAATTGTAATTGAAAAAGAAGAACCTCTGATTTCATTTTTATTTTCTTTAAATTTAACCACTGAAGATGAAGTGTTTGTTTAAATCATTAGATTTTAGGAAAAAACTAAGGTGACTTTTTAAAGTTATTTTTAGAGTTAAAGTATGTGAATTTTGAATCATTATATTTTATTTTATTTGCTTGATTATATTTTGAATTTTATTCTAAATAAAGTATGTGACTATAACTCTTTAATTTTCTATAAGGTTGTAGTTTAGTTGTGTTAGAGTTCTTGTCAGAAAATATTTTCTTTTGTTGATTTTAGAAAACCTTCAATAACGTAAAATATAAATTAATCTAAAGACTTTCATCGATATTTTCCTTTGTGAATATTTTCCTTTATAAGACATGTGATTTCTTCCTTCAATTCAAGTATAATTTTGGCATCACTTTGTGGAAAAGAAAATTCATTCTCTCTCGATCACTAATTTCACTATATCTATTTCAAGTTTTACACCAAGTTACGATCTTTTTAAGTATAAAGATGATGGATAATTCAAGACTTATTTTCACCAACAAAAATACAACAATGTCTTCTCATTTTTACACCAAAGAAATACAGTGGTATAAGGAAGCTATCTAAAGAAATGTTTCTCGAGAATCTTATAATAAGAAACTAAACTCTAATAATGATTTACATTTTAAAAATTGATATTCTTAGAAAATATTCTCAAATTGAATTTTGTTTAATGAATAAAAAATGTACTATTACTCCTATTATGTATGATTTAATATGAGAATAAATAATTATTTCAATAAAAGTAGTACAATACTGTTATTTATGATTTGTAAATAGCATAATTATCATCTACAAAAAGTTCTCTTCATCCAAAATTGATAAGTTTTTATTTCATTAAATCATGGAGCTTTAACAATTTCTCTTGGAATAAGACACTTTTTTGTTGATGCAAGGAATATAAAAAACCCTGATAGGTATTCAATAACATGCATGAAATTGAGAATTAAGAGACTATGCAGCCCAAGAACGTGAAACAGTTAATGCAATACATAATGCAGAATTAGTGAAATAGGAACCTGAATTGTACAAGTTTACAACACCTGATGCATAGATAAAGACTTGTACAGAATTCCTATTAAAGAAGGTAATCTATGCATAGTATAAGTCTTATATCGAGTAAAAATGAGAAATTTAAGTATCATATAAAGATTAAAGATCATAAATTTTTTGTCTTAAAATTTTAGGTTAAAAGTGAGTCAGGTAAACAAGTCCCATTAAAAAGAACGATAATATGAACAAAAGAATACTCGGTAGTTAGTTCGAGAGAGATCACGATACAAACAAAAAGTACTCGATAGTTAACTCAAGAGAAAATGCCATGTGAAAAGACTCACAATTAAATAAGAAATTGTTAGAAATCTAAGTGTAAGTCTGAATTTTACATTAAGTAAATAAGCACCATATAATCTATCTCAAAAGAGTGGCATTAGAACTTAGAATCGAAAGTCTTGAAGCATGTACTTTCTGTAATTAAAGGTGTAATATTAATTTTTAAGAATTAGTAACCTGTAAAATATTTCTTTTACTTAAAAAATATAAACTTTGAAAAGTTTTCAATTTGAAATATACATATATTTTATGATTAATATGTATATGATTACAAAAGACCAATTTAAATTAATATCTGCAAATAACTTCTGTGAAACCCAGAGTGAGGTCAAATTTTTTATGGATCAACAAATTAAGAGGTCAATCAATGGACTCAATCATAAAACACAAACTTAATAAATTATTATAAACTATATTTTATTAATAGTCACTTTTTATCTGGAACATTTTCTTATGATATAAAATTTTGAATTTATGAAAATATTGTATGTAAAATTATAATCTATAAAGTAAATTTTATTATATTTAAATAAATAGACATACGGACCTATCATTATAAATTGTTTTCACAAGTACAGAAACCTAGTTTATTTAATTAAAAAATATTTTAAAATTTTGAATCTAACATTTTTAAATATATAAATTAAGTGAAATCACTTGAAGGTGCGTCATGTGGGACACCCGTACCTTTCATATATGCATACCTTTTGAGTTAGAATTTACGGTTGCATTGTATCCCATTAATTAGGCCACGATGAGACGTGGAGAGTTAGGTACAGTGAACGGTTGAGATTCAAGCAATTCACATATCTACTATCTTTATAGTCCATTTAAATTTTAAGCTTTAAATACACCAATTTTTGTGAACATTATTTTAATGAAAGAATAAATAAACATTTAATAAGTGTGGCACGATTCAACGAATTTTCGAGCACTTTCATAATTATCGGATTTGTTTTTTCCCAATCTGTCGTTCGTATGACATTTAGAAGAAAGTAATGTATTAGTTATAACATTTCCATTTCTTTAAAGTTACTGGATCGCTTGAAGACAACTCATGAATTAAAGAAATAAAAACCATCGTATTAACATTTAATTAATAAAGGCACAAAACACCTTTCAAATTCAGCTCTTTTTTCATGTTATTTAATAAGATATTAATGAAGAATATTTTATATGTTTTCATCTTTTTTTAGAGTACTTACACTCAAGAGGGTTCAAAAGTATGAGAAACTTAACACAAATTTAATAACAAATTAGTATAGAAAACAGTTGAAAAGTATGAAAAACTTAAACAGAAACTTAATAAGAAATCTAACATATATGTACGATTTTTTAAATATGTATATTATTATATTAATAAATGATAATATTATAATATTATTAAATAAAAATATAAAATAAATTTATATTTATTAAAAATAAAATAAAATAAATGGAGAAAAAGTAAAAAAAAATAAATATTAATGAATAAAAAATGAAATAAGATCTATAATTATATAAAAAACACGTAAAAGTAACTATTAATTTTTAAAATTTTAAAAATAATTATATTATAAAGAATAAAATTAAAATTATAAATTATGGACATAAAAAAATACTCTTTTTTTTAATTTTGATAGCAGCTTAAAATAATCAGCACTAAAAATAAAATTTTAAGACAGTTTTTTCTTGGAGATTTAAGCGACTAATGCTAAAAAACTTCAGTTAACTGATATAATTAATGGAAATTTTATTAGTTTCAAAAATAACTCAAATTAAAAATATTGTTCAGAAAATTCGAAATCAGTTCCGCTTAAAATAACATGGATTTTACAAGACACTTTTACAATAGAGAATTTATTTAAGAAGATTTAGAAATGAATTATATATTTAAATCCTCTGTAAAAATAAGGTGGTGGTGATTTGAATGCCACTTATTTCCATTTAGATATAATAAGGTGTACAGAAACCACCTTGGATCCTAGGATACAAAGACAAAAGAACAAAACAAACATCTCGACAATTTCAAACTAAAAAGACAGACACAAAGAATGCTAAAAGCACCAAACTAGTGGGGAATGATGATTATTTATAGAATAATATCTGAAGATCAAACAAACTAAGCAAGAATTTCCTTCAAAGGCTTGGACTCTAGCTTCGCCTTCTCAAGCTCCTGCAATTGCTTCTCCTTAGCCAGCTTCTTCATCCTCGCCAACTCAAGATCCTTGCTCATTTTCCTCCTGTACATTTCACCAAAAGTAATCGGTTCCTCCATTACCGCTTTCTCTCCCTCTCTCACCTTCAAAGGGTACACAGTTGCATTTGGCGCTGGGTTCTGAAACGTCGCTATCGACAAACGACTGTGGTTCGAGTTCACCACTGCTTGATGATCAGCATTCTTGAACCTTCCATTGCTCAGATACTGCATATGCATCAACACCATTATTACATTATTAACTCAAACACATTCATTCATTATTAGCTTAACCATACTTAGATTCAATGATTACTACTCACGTGACCATGGTCTCCAAGATTCACAACAAAAGCACCCTCCACAGGCTGAACAGTGATCCAGGTTTTACCGTTGTCCCTGGTGGCTTGAAGTCCACCCACCTGGTCCTGAAGCAGCAAGGTGATGGTGCCAGGATCAGTGTGGCGTTTCAGACCCAGTGTGAGATCAGGTTCAGGGCATTTCGGGTAGTAATTCACCACAACCTTCTGATCCATATCCACACATGCATTGGTCAGAGCATCCTTCTCTAACCCCATTGCCTCAGACAACACTTCCAACAATTTGCATGCCAACCCCATCAGCTTCTCGCTGTATTCCTCCGTCACCGCTCTCCACCCTTCTGGTGTGTCCGGCCACCGCGAATAGTCCCTTGCTTTGATTGGGTACGAAAAGTATGTCACAATCTCTCTCCAGTCCTGCACCGACTCCCCCTACCATGTCCAAAAACAAACCCCACATCGTTAGAAACTCAAAACCCCACCGCTTAGATTCAAACATAAAAAGGTGACGTAAGATAAACCCTTTATTTCAAATTATATCGAATTAAGTTTGACCAATCAAAAAGTAGTTTAGGTTAACTCGGAAAACTATAAACTAGATGGGATCATGAGATGTCAGAGAGAAATGTAATGGGAATTGTTTCTAGAACAAAATATCATGAGCACTGATTTTTCCTTGGCTGTGCGTAGAACACGTGGCAAGAAAATGAATGGTCTATCTAGCTCTGACCTGCTTCTACAGATATTATTTACAAATTAAGGTCAATTTGTATATTTTTAAATAAGGTTGACGTTGCCCTTTCTTTCATCGAAAACTGTTTAAAATTATTAAAAATTTAACTAGGAAGTTTAACAATAAATCAGAATTATTTAATAGTTTCTTTTATCAAGTTAAAAACAATGCAAGTGTTCGTAACGGCAATTCATACCAGATTCTGCCTAAGAATTAATAGCGCGATAATGATCAATTCTTTACGAATTAAACTGTTCGTACACAATCATTCTTTCGTCTAAGAAATCTCTACTTGAACCTGGAAGAGTGTTAACGGCTCAATAAATAAGAGATAACATTTTTGACATCACAAATCAGTCTCGGACTATTTTGAAAATTATAAAATATTAGTTAAACTTAGTCATTTCATTCTCATGTTCGATCAAACTTTGCGTATCATTCACCTTCTCTTTGGGTAAAACTCGGAAATACGTGATTTGTTTTCTATGAAAGACATCAGCATTTCAAAAGAAAAATACATCTTCTTAGAAAAAAATAAATAAGGAAGTTGCATGATAGGAAGAGAAGTTACGAAAAGTTTTATAGAATTATTAATATTTATCAATTATAATTTAATATAATCAGTTATGTCATGAACATTTTATTAATATTAACATTTTTATTTTAACAAAAAAAATTAAACAATAGAATTATAAAAGTAAATAATTTATTTATTCTCATTATTTTTCTTATCCTCAGTCTTCTATTATCAAATCTAATAAAGTATTAGTCGATATAATTAGATTAAATATGTTTCTAAATTATTTTTAAAATTGTGTATCTAATCTTTTTCATGTGTAATTATATGAAAGTATTTTCGTCCGAAAAGAATACTATTCAAAGAAAAATATTCTGGACACTTCCAAGAAACATAGTCTTCAAAAAAATCTCTTCAAAAGACATACTATTCAAAAAAACATAATATTCAAAAGATATATTTTTCAAAAAGACACACTCTTCAACGGGGATTATATTTACCTAATTTTGTCAGTACATTTTATGAAAATAATTTAAAATATATTTCTCAACATAGTATATTATAATTCTCTATAAATTATTTTGTATATCATATAGTCATTCATACGTGGATGAAATATATATTTAATTTATGTATTAAATAAATATATTTAATTTAAAAACGAAATATGATTTAAAAATAATTTAGAAAAAATATTGAACCCCTTTGTTATCCACTAAAAGTTCAGTTTTTGCATTAAAATATAATTTATAAATAGCAAATAATTTTGTGTGTTAAAAGAAAAAAAAAAAAGTAAAAATGCAAAGCGGTTAAGAACGAATGTTACTTGGAGATGGCTGGAGACAATGAAGCCACCCTTTTTACCACCGGACATGTCGAAGCGAAGCTTCTCCTCCGGCGGCAGAGCGAAGAATTGGGTGGCGAGACGAGTCATTTCGGAGATGAGTTTATGATCCACACCGTGATCAACAACCTGAAAAATACCCCAATTCTCGCAAGCCTGAACGATTTTGTCGCAAATGTTTTGTCTGCGGCCATGGACGTCGTCGATTCCGTCGAGAGAAATAACGGGGATCTCGTCGCTGAATTGGTTGTAGGCAACCTTGGGGCGCTCGTCCTCGTCCCTGACGAAGCTAGATTCCAGGGTTTTCTCCTGCGCCAGGTACGTTAGAGTCTTGACTTTGGTGGCCATGGCGGTGAAATGAGTTTTGTGTGCTGCGAGCGGTGTGGGGACTGAGGAGTTTGTGAGCACCGAGAGAAGGTTAAATAGAAGGCAGAGGGTTGAAGGATTGGTATGAGAATGGAAGATTGGGTGGTGTTTAAGAGCATGTCCACGTAGTGTGGTAGCTCCTACTTACTACTCTTTCTTTCATACGGTTTCTGCTTATTTATTATTAGTCTCTCTGCCATTAAAGTCTCCCTCACGTTCCTCACCTAACTCTCTGCGCCTTCTTTTATTCCTTACCTTGTAACCTATAATTACCCCTTAAAATTAACAATAGTAAGAAATTAACGTCCCTACGAGATTATGATCAAGAACAACAGTTTCACTAAAACTAGATTTCCTAAAAAGAGTTTAGTTTTTTTTTTTTAAATCACATGTAATATTATTTTTTTAAATAGATTCTAATTTTCGTTAATTTTATTTAATTTGATATTTTTTTTAATATTATTTAAATAATTAACGGTAATGAATAATGATTATCGTATATTATTTCATGGTTTTCTTATTCTTTTTTAAATTTTTTAAAATAATTACATGTGAATTCAACATTATGTCACGTGTTACGTCAATATTTTATATTTAATTTAGTTCTTATATTTGTTATTTTTATTTAATTTCGTCCCAATTTTTTAATATTGAACAATTTTGTCCATTGATACCAAATTTAATTTTTATATAAATATTGTAATGATGTTTTTAATAAAATTCAATTTTTTATTAAATAGTTTAGTTTAGGTTACAATTAATTTAAAATTACAACGAAAATTGTGAAGATGGGCACTGATTTTAAAATTTTATATATATGTTGTCATTCTTAAAATTTTCATTCTAATTTTAAAATAATAGGAACCTTCAACCAACAATATTTAATAAAAATGTGAATTTTAATAAAAATTTCATTATAAGTTTTATATAAAAATTAAATTTAATATCAATTTTGAAAGAAAAAAGAAACTATGACTAAATTGGACAAAAATAACGAATATAGCGACCAAATCTATTACATACTAGCGTATGTGTATGCATTTTTTTAAATATTCATGATATTATATTAGTAGGTGATAATAGTGTAATGTTATTAAGTTAATATATAAAATAAAAGTATATTTATTAAAAATAAAATAAAATGAATAAAGAGAATAATTGTTGATGAATAAAAAAAAGGAAAAAAGATAAACGGTATTATAGAAAATAGGTAAAAGTAACCGTTAATTTTAAAAAATTTCATAAATAATTATATTGTAAATGGTATAATTGGTAAATATGGACAGAAAATCTAGAATCCTCTTTATATATTGTTATAGATTAAGAAATTAAGAAAACCTATTACATACTAAGAAAAGAATTTATTACCAAAATTATTACATTATCCATTTTTTTTATTGACAAGTGTCACAAAAATTAATTTTTTCATCATTTTAAAATTCTGGTACAAAAGGACCTGTATTCAAATCCTACAAAACTCTAGTACAAAAGAACTCGAGTATATTTATAATATTATTTTTAGTGATAATAGTAAAATTATAATAATTATTATATTATTATTATAATTACTATCATATTTAATTCAAAAAATTTGCATACCAAAAATATTATATTTTACAACTATAACTATTATTACTACTAGTGTACACATTTTACAACTATAACAATGTAGCGTATGTGTGTATGCATTTTTTTAAATATACGTGATATTATATTAGTAGATGATGATAATGTAATGTTATTAAGTTATAATATATAAAATGAAATTATATTTATTAAAAATAAAGTGAAATATGATAGAATAATTGTTGATAAACAGAGAAAAAGAGAAGAGATAGACGATTTTATAAAAAGTTTATAAAAGTTACGGTCAATTTTCAAAATTTTTATAAATAATTATATTTAAAAGGTAAAATTGATATTTTGAAATGTGGACACAAAAGGGGAAATCCTCTTTATATATTGTTATAGATTATTAATATTATTTTTATTATCCATAATTTTAATTATTATTATTATTATTATTATTATAAATGTAATTATTATTAATATTATCATTATTTATAAACTATAATTATTTTATTTTTATATTATTAATTATAATTATAATTATAATAATTAATATTATTAACTATAATATTATTATCAACTATAATTATTATAATCATTATTACTATCAATTATAAATATAATTATCATTATTATTAAAAATCATTATTATTATTATTAAAAACTATAATTATTATAATAGTCATTATTTTATTGTTATTAACTTATATGATTAATATGATTAGTGGCAGATCAAAATATTTGAAGAGTATATTCAAATCTTATATATTGAATCATTATCACTAATATAATAAAAGTATATATAATTAAAAATTTTCTAATATAATATCTTTCATTGGATATTTCCATATTTGAGAACGTTTTTCTATAATTATTTGTCTAATTATTTGAATTAAAAAAAATAGTTAATAAAATTAATAAAATGATAAAACAAATAATTTTTTTATTAATTATTTAAATTTAACAAATAATATTTAAATGCATAAAATTGTAAAAACAAAATAGGACACAAAAAATGTGGATACTTTTATATATATAGTTATTGTGTTATTATTATTATTATTTTTTTTTCCACCACAGATATTATTATAACAATGTTATTATTATTATTATAGTTAGACACACATCTTAATTTTATTTACTACGGGATCATATTATTTCAATCATTTGTCCTTCTCACTTGTTGTACTGTTAATGCATATTTTTATATATAATTATAAATTATTATCGTTAACATTAGTCTTAATATTCGATTGACATTAATATTTACAGCATAAACATTATTATTAGTTTGTTATTATTGGTATAATTATTATTTTTATTATTATTATTACAATTCATAGTGGTGTTATTATTATAAGTATTTTTTAATTATAAAAAATGTTATTATAATAAATATTTTTGTTAACTAGATTTTTAATCTTTTTCAAATTTTATAATTTATAATTTATATTAATATTATTATTAGTATTTTTAATAGTTAAATAAACATCATAACAATTATATTATTATTCTAAAAATATTTGAAATAAAACAAAAAATAATAAAAATACATGCACGGGTTAAGATTATTATAATTATTTCGTAAATCAATTAATTGCACGTGATATCAATTTTATTTATTATACTTAAAACTGAAATAATTATCGTATCACTTATATTTACTACTTCATTACTTTAATAATAATATTTACAACACTATAACCTAATTTTCATGATATATCATTACATAATATTTTCACAACTTTATTATTTTAATATACAAAAATAAAAAAAATACAACCCGTGTCAGTCTATTAGTTGAATTTAAATCATTGACTTTGACACGTGACACATGACTGAATTGACACGTTGACAATTTTTAAAAAAATTAAAATTAAAAAAATAAGAAAAATCACAAAGTGACACGTGATAGTCACTACTCATCACCGTTATTTATTTAAACTCTATTAGCCAAAAAAAAACTAAATTGAATAAAATTGACAAAAATTGAACAAAAATTGAAAAAAAAATATTTTAACTTATTTTAAACATATCGATTATATTTTTATAAGATATTATATATTTGTTTATATATTATTAAATTTACTTTTATTGTTTATCTATGTATAATGTGTGTTTTTTTGCTGAATAATGATATAAACAATTAGCAGTCAGAGAGAAAGTAGATTTGATATATTGATGTCATATTTGAAAAAAATTAATAAAAGAAAATAAATTAAGTATTTTTTAATAATAGGTGTTATTATGATGAAATACTATACTGCTAGTCAATCGCGTGATTTATTTCCTTAAGAAAAACCAAAAGAAAAACCAAAAGGCTGACAACACGTACCCGCTTATCAATGTTCCACTTCTTCTGGGTTACCTCTATCAACGGTTCTAAAATTCTAGAAAATCTATTTGTTAACCGTATTTTATTTGATATTTTTTAACACTTTAAATAATTAAGAATAATGACTGTCATATTTTCTTATTTTTTTTAAAATGTTTACGTGTCACATGTTAGGTCAATATTTTATATTCAATTTGATCATTATATTTGCAGTTATTTTTGTTCAATTTAATCTCAATTTTTTAAAATTGAATAATTTTGTCCATCTTCAAATTGATATCAAATTTAATTCTTATATAAATATTGTAATGATATTTTTAATAAAATTCAAATTTTTATTAAATATTTTTGTTTAGATTACAATTAGTTTAAAATTAGAACGAAAATTGTGAAGATGGGGACTAATTTTAAAATTTTAGATATATGTTGTTATCCTTAAAATTTTCATTCTAATTTTAAAATAATAGGAACCTTCAACCAAAAATATTTAATAAAAAATGTGAATTTTAAAAAAATATCATTATAAGTTTTATATAAAAATTAAATTTGATATCAATTTTGAAAGAAAAAAAATTAAGATTAAATTGGACAAAAATAACGAATATAGCGACCAAAACTATTACATATTAAGAAGATAAGAAAATCTATTACATACTAAGAAAAGAAGTTATTGTCCAAATTACTACATTACCCATTTTCTTTTATTGACAAGTGTCACAAAAATTAATTTTTTCATCATTTTACAACTTTGGTACAAAAGGATCCGAGTTCAAATCTTACAAAAGTCGATTTGTTTTTATTTTTTCATTTATTTACTTCAATTATAATATTAATTATAAGTAATAATATTATTTTTTATATTTTTATAAATATTATTTTTAGTGATAATAGTAAAATTATTAATAATTATTGTATCTATTACATATTAAGAAAAGAAGATACTACCAAAATTACCACATCATCCATTTTCTTTTATTAACAAGTGTCATAAAAATTAATTTTTTGGTCATTTTAAAACTTTGGTACAAGGATCCGGATTCAAATCCTACAAAAATTAATTTATTTTTATTTATTTATTTATTTATGATTTCAATTATAATACATATTAAAAAAAGAAGATACTACAAAAATTACTACATTATCCATTCTCTTTATTAACAAGGGTAACAAAAAATTGTTTTTTCATCATTTAAAAACTATGGTACAAAAGGATCCAAATATATTTATAAATATTATTTTTAGTGATAATAGTAAAATAATAATAATTATTATATTATTATAATTACTGTCATATTTAATTTAAAAAATTTGGATACCGAAAATATTATATTTTAACAACTATAACTATTATTACTATTATTAATATTATTTTTATTATCCATTATTATGGTTATTATTATTATAAATATAATTATTATTAATATTATCATTATTTATAAACTATAATTATTTTATTTTTATATTATTATTATTATAAATTATAATTATAATTATTATTATTAACTATAATTATCATTATCATTATTATTATCAATTATAATTATTATGATCATCATTAGTATCAATTATAAGTATTATTATCATTATTATTAAAATTATTATTATTATTATTATTAAAAATTATAATTATTATAATAGTCATTACTGTTATACTCATAGTGGCACATCAAAATATTTGAAGGGATCAAAATAATATATCCAAATCTTATATATTGAATCATTGTCATTAATATAATAAAAGTATATATAATTAAATTTTTTCTAATATAATCTCTTTCATTTGATATTTCCATATTTGATAACATTTTCCTATAATAAGTTCTAAAGAAAATTAATATGAAACTTCCCATATATAATTCTTTTAATCTTATGAAAAGAAAATTTTAATAAAGGGTTCTTCTAGTTCAACAATTGAATACTTAATATCATGTTTGAAAATAGGTGAAGAAGTAAATTTGTATTATTTTCATCTTCATGGTATCTTTCCTTGTGTCACTCTAACACAAAAATGAATATATTATCTTATTCTTCATCAATATACCTATTTTAAAATTAAATAAGATTAAAAATTATTTATCAAAATCTAATAAAAACATTGAGATGCATAATTACTACAAAAATATCTATGATTATCAAGTCACATCTAAGAAATGGTTATGTAAAAACACACCGTTCATAACTTTTCTTTCTATATTCATACAAAACTAAATATATAGAAGAACTCAAAAGATGAAAAAAATATTAAATATCAAACTAATATTTTACTGTAAAGAGACATAATATAGTTACATTTTTATCTTAAAGAACGATAAAGAACAAAGAGAACTGATGAAAATTGAGAGTAGGGAAAAACAAAAAAAAATATGCAAGAGTAATAAATTAATATAATATGCGAGAAACTTAAAATAAGAGAAAACAAGAAAAATATTTCAATATACTTTATTAATTTTTATTATATTTAATTTTACATTTATTATTTATTCATTAAATAATATGTTTTATAAAAGAAATAAAAATCAATATAATTTTTTTTTTAAATTATTTTAAAAATATTTTTTAAAAAAATTTAAAAATTTTGGGGGGCCCTAGCCTCCTATAAACCTTCTAAGATCCATCGATGCTCATATATATGTTTGATTGGTATCCGTATCCTTTATGAGTTAGACATCTTGAACCTATAAATAGGACTCATATTAACAGAAATAAAAAACACACAAAAGTTTCTTCTTCTCATTCTCTATTCTTCCTTTACTTCTTTTCTCTATCATTAGTTTTATTGTTATAACAATTATTATTATCACTATTATTATTATTATTATTATTGTTGTTGTTGTTGTTTTTATTATTATGGTTAGATACACATTTAACTTTTACTTACTATGTATTAGGTAATATTTCAATTTGTCATTTTCATTTGTTCTATTGTTCATTTATCTTTACATTTGAACAATGATTTGAATTCAAAAAAATAGTTACTAAAATTAGTAAAATAATAAAACTGAAAAATAATTTTTTTATTATAAACAATTATTTAAATTTAAAATATAATAATAATGAGGATAAAATTGAAAAAAAAAGACACCAAAGATTTTTATCTTTTTATATATGTAGTTGTATTATTATTATTATTATAATAGTTCGACACACATTTTACTTTTATGTACTAAGCGATCATATCTCAATTACTTGCAATTATGTTTGTTTTGTTGTTCATTTTATTTCTATATTTGTGTAATTATTTGAATTAAAAAAATAGTTAATAAAATTAGTAAAATGATAAAACTGACAAATATTTTTTTATTATGAATAATTATTTAAATTTAAAAAATAATATTTAAATGCATAAAATTGTAAAAACAAAATAGAACACAAAAAATGTGGATATTGTTATATATGTAGTTATTGTGTTATTATTATTATTCTTTTTCCCACCAAATATTATTATAATAGTATTATTATTATTATTATTAATTTTATTTATTACGAGGTCTATTATTTCAATCACTTGTCATCCTCACTTGTTTTGTTATTGATGTATATTTTTGTATATAACTATAAATTATTATTGTTAACATTAACCTTAGTATTTGATTGACATTAATATTTATAACATAAACATTATTATTATTAGTTTGTTATTATTGGTATTATTATTATTATTATTATTATTATTATTATTATTATTATTATTATTATTATTATTATTATTATTATTATTATTATTATTATTATTATTATTATTATTATTATTCATAGTGGTGTTATTATTATAAGTATTTTTTTAATTATAAAAAACGTTATTGTAATAAATACTTTTGCTAAATAAATTTTTAATCTTTTAAAAATTTTATAAATTATAATTTATATTAATATTAATATTTTTAATAGTTAAATAAATATAATAACAATTATATTATTATTCTAAAAATATTTGAAATAAAAAAAATAAAAAATACACTCACGGGTCAAGACTATTATAATTTTTTCGTAAAATTAATTAAGTGCACATTTTATTTATTATATTTAAAACTGAGATGATTGTCGTGTCACTTATATTTACTACTTCATTACTTCAATAATAATGTTTACAACAATATAACCTAATATTCATTATATTTCATTACATAATATTTTCACAACTTTATTATTTTAATATACAAAATAAAAAAAATACAACCATCTATTAGTTGAATCTAAAACATTGATTTTGACGTACATGTGGCATACAGTTGAATTGACACGTGGACAATTTAAAAAAAAATTAAAATAAAAAAATAAATAAATTACAAAGTGATACGTGATGGTCACTGTTCATTATCGTTGCTTATTTATTTAAACAACATTAGAAAAAAAATCAACTTGAATAAAATTGACAAAAATTGAGACTTATTTGAAAAAAAATAATATTAGGATTAAAATTACAAAATTGAAAAAAATTGAAAAAAAAATTTTAACTTATTTTAAACATATTGATTATATTTTTATAAGGTATTATATATTTGTTTATATATTATTAAATTTACTTTTATTGTTTATCTATGTATAATGTGTGTGTTTTTTGCTGAATAATGATAAAAACAATTAGCAGTCAGAGAGAGAAAGTAGATTTGATATATTGATGTCATATTTGAAAAAAAATTAATAAAGGAAAATAAATTAAGTATTTTTTTAATAATAGGTGTTATTATGATGAAATACTATGCTGCTAGTCAATAGCGTGATTTATTTCCTTAAGAAAAACCAAAAGAAAAACCAAAAGGCTGACAACATGTAGTTAGACGATAAACCCGACTTATCAATGTTCCACTTCTTCTGGGTTACCTCTGTCAACGGTTCTAAAATTCTAGAAAATGTATTTGTTAACGTATTAGCATTAAATCAATATTTTATTTTGTTGATATTTAAAATTTATATCAAACTATTATATTTATTTTCATTACTCGTGTCAATCCTAAATTAACCATAAGTAATGAAAAATTATAACTAAACCATTAAAACCTGAAAAATACATTATTATTGCTGTATTTACTTTGAAATATATCTAACAATAAATTTATTTTATTGTCTTTATTTTATGTATATGCAAAAATATTATAAAGTTCATTTAGGCCAAAAAATCATAAAGAAATTATTAGACTTCTAGAACCAGCAGCCAGTGTTAGATGATGCAGTGCAGGAGATAGGTCGGTTGGCAAATTAGGTTTTTGTTTGTCAACCTTTACTCACCACATAAATTGCACGATTAATTAGCAGAATACTTTGGCATAATTGATAGGGGAAGTGATTAAATTTATCAAATACTACACTATCAAATATGTAATATTTAAAGTAAATCTTTCGGAAAAAAAAAAAAACATAAGCGTGTACGTAAAGCCATGATTATGCTTTTAAGTGTGCAATTTGTTCCATGTGTGAAGTAAGTTCTGTTCGGAAAAAAAGTGGATTAAGCGTGTTCAGATATCGTTTAGATTAAAAAAATGACGAGATTCGAATGAATTTGAGTAAAAAGTTTGTATAAAATTGATAAAATTTTTATTTTTTATAGATTAAATTGTATTGTTATCACTTTATCTGATGTAGTGTAAATTTAAAATTAAACAAAAAAATAGTTAAAATAAAATTGAAGCTGTTATTTGAAATTAGAAAAATATTTATTATTATTATTATTATTATTCTTAAGATTTATTTGTAGTGTTGTTATAAAATTATGTTTGGATAACAAAAAAAAATGAAGGTGGCATGGATTACAAAAACCCAATAGGAATAAGTTCACATAACACACTTCGTTGCTGGTAATATAAATCTACTAAAGTAAAGAAAACAATTTAAAAAAATAATTTAATAGAGCTTATCATTTCGATCTTTCAAATGTTGCATTCTCGTGTTGTTGTTGTCAAATAATTAGTTCAAAATTATGGTCAAAATGAACATGCTATATTCCATCTTTGCATCCTATAGTGGATGTTTTCAATTCCCCCACAAAAGTATGTCCAACTTGTCCTCATAAACACAAATAATTTAGCCTATGTCATTCATAATACTGATTAACTTGTTCAGACGCCGTTCAAGAGACATGTGAGGGATTTCCTCATAGAAAGTTTGGCAATGAACAAGAATTTTACCGTCACCCATCTGCATGTCCACTAACATTAGCTTGATGTTAGACCACCTATGTTTTAAGGGATTAATTAACAATTTTGGACAGTCAGGATTATTTTCTTGTTTTTTAAATCTATTGCCAGGGCATTTGGGATGTTATTGTTAACATATCGTAAATGTTTTTGTTGAAAAACCTGATTGTGATTTTATTGATGTTGAAAACCATAAGGCAGAATATGATTATAACGTAAAACTATTATCACATCAACACTTGACCAAGATAAATTGTTTCATATTTTTCGATGTGGTGGTGTAAAAAAATGTGGAATACTTTAGATAATACATAAAGGTACCATAAGTGTAAAAACAGAAAGAAAACATTTTATGATCAAATAATATGAACATTTCATTAGGCAACAAGGCGAAAAAATTTCTGTAATGCATAATTAATTTTAAAATTTTTGGATAGGGGAGATATAACTTTCTCCTCTTAAAAAACTTTTCTGATAGTATTGAAAAGTTTAGCACATTCTATTTTTAAAAAAATTATTCACAAATTAAAACATTGAAATGTATTTTTTGAAATATTTAAATTTTAAAATTTTAAAAATTATCCTAGGAAAAAAATATTTTAAGAAAAAATATAAATTAAAGCTATATTAATAAAATTAAGGTGCATACATAAACATTGGTTACTCAAATTTACACTTTGGGAATACATTTCAAATGGGCTGGTCGCATTAAAGCCCATAATCTCTACTAAAACCACGGGCCGAACATAAACTAGGGCTCAGAATTCAAAATAACAAAGGAGCCAACGGCTAGTTCATTCCGTCTTAATTTAGGTGATAAGCAAATATTCACACGCGCCAACGGTCATATTTGATGTCACTACCATTTTATAAACCCCACAATTGAGTCCTCAAAAACGCCCTACTCTTCTAATTCGCGATATCTTCTTCTCTAATCTCTCTTTTCTCACTGCAAAAGCGAATTTTCAGTTTCAATGGAGACTCCGACATCCACCGCAAGAAGAGTCACAAGATCCCAAACTGCCTCCAACAACATTCCCCTTTCAAGTACGTCATCGTTTCCTAAAACCCCACCACCGTTATCTTTATTTTGTCAGTTATTAATTTTTTTTTCTCTTTTGATTTCATAGGAAAAAAGAACGAGGATTCGGAAATGGCCGTGTCGAAAACCCGGCAAAGAAACGGCGTGCAGAACCAGGATCGGAGCGCCCTCGTTGACATATCGAACGATTCTCCGATTGTGGGGCTTGCAAACGGCAACGACCTTGAAACGCCGTTGTCGTCTATAGTGAAGCAGAAGAGGGTGAAGAATACGCCGGGTTCAGGAGAGGCTTTGCTGAGGGGTCAGGTGAAGACCCTTTTGCAGAAAGTGGAAGAAGAGGCTGTGATTTCGAAACTCACCATGGAAGTTGTTCCGCCCTTTCTTCAACTCGCTAATTCCCCCATGTCACTTCTTGCACCTACTCCTGCGAACACTCCTCAGATTCCCAATCTTTCTGGATCCAATGGTGATGCTTTGGCTTTGGTGTCGCCTCCTTCTTGTGTAATCGAAGAGCAACTGATCTCTAGGGTTAGTCCTTGTTATCTAGTCATGTTTTCTTGCCCCTTTCTGTTTTCAAGAAAAGATTTCCTTTTTGGTATTTGATATAAAATAAACATTTTGTTTACCCCCAAAAAAAATCAGCTTTTTTGTCTTCTTCGACCAAAAGGAACAAGGAACACAGCTATTTGTATTTTGTATGGTCTGGTTTGAAACTAAAGGATGAGGGGGTTTTCTTCTAATGGCAGGTGGTGAATGAAACATTTGAAAAGAACAAGGAGGAGGTTGAAGGTGAGAAGAGTGTGATAACACGATCCTTGCTGTTGGATTTCTCGGACAAGTCGGAGGTGGTTTCTGAATGCTCTTCTGAGGTGACTTATCAGGAAGTGATACATGGGAGTGGTGGATCCACTGAGGATGATGGTGCTTCTGTTTGGTCTATGCAAGTGAATGCAAGCACACATGATGAAGATGAGATGGAGGAGGAAAGTGGCGAGGAGGAAGAAGGGGATTATTATGAGGATGCTGAGGAGGATGAAGAGTGCTACGACAATGAAGATGGTGATGGAGGTTTGTTACTTGATGAACTTTGTGCTGGGTTGAACAACATCAGTGTGAATGAAAAAGGTTGTGGGAAGCACACAAGGTTTGTTTACGACAGTGAGGATGAGCTTGTGGAGAAAGTGGTGGAATCTTGTGGTTCTTCTGATGTTATGCATTTGAAGGGATTGCCAACACCTAAAGGAAAGCACCTTCGCTTCCCTGACGAGGAAGAAAATTGTAGTTTGTGATTTTCATTGATGCTGCTGCTGTGTCTTTCTTGACACAATTCTGCTGTTTTGGTTGATCATTGTTTTGTTCCTGAATCTGTTCAGGAAGTTATTAATGTTGATGATTGGAAGCACATAATGCTACTCCAATGAAATTGTTACTTTTCATTTATCAATAAACTTTGGTGATTTAAAATTAATGTCTGCATACATTTTTGTTTCTGTAAGGAGATCAAACGCAGTGGATAGATTTTATTTTATTTTTTTAAGAGATTTTCTACTATTTGTTACCATTGAAAGATAATTTAACTTTCCAATTATTTGCATGAGTATTTTAAGTATACAAACTATAATTAAAATAAAGACAAACGTTACTATTCTACCATAATTGAAGGAATCCATTTTAAACGTTTCTATAATGTTTTGCATAAAGGCTTTTTTTAATTATATTACATAAAGAAAATATTGACTTGTTATTTTTTAGTTCTAAAATATTTAAAATTATACTTTTTATATAATATTTTCTTTATACATCAACAGGTTATTAGTATAGTATATTCATATTCATGATTATACGAATGAAACATTACAATGATAACAAGACGAATATTAAATTGGACAAGATAGATTCTTGATTTGGATAAAATGTTTATTCTTTATTAAAAGTGTTATTTTCTCTTTCTTCTTTCCTTTATTTTATAACAGTAGATATTGTTTTTGTAGGTTTTGATATATTTTGGATTACCAAAAGAGAATATTATAGAAATTCAGAAAGTGTGAAAGGAGTATTTTATTAAGGAATATGATCTTTAACAAACTTTTTTTTAATAAAGTTTGAGAAAGTTTACTTTTTAACACATTAAACATTTTTCTTCTCTTTCCAAGTCATATTAAATATTTATTTCATCCATTAAAGTATTGTCACGTGCCTAGATCTCGGATAAATGAAAATTTTATTGATAAAACCTTTTCAATTGTAGCCAATATCTTATTACGAATAATTCTGACAACTTCAGGAGAAAAAAGGGCATTCACTTATTACAGAGATGGTGTGATTTGATTCCATTTTTTTTGACCGATTTCGGTAAAAAAAATGGAATAAAAAAACCCCACGCGTGTTGAAGGTGAAATTTGTAAATAAAAAGATTAATTCCTTCTGTCGTGTATCCTCGATTAATGAAGCCTTATATGCTTGAATTTTAGGTGTACTTTGTCAAAAGTTTGTTAATAAAACTGTCAAAACATAATTTTCCTTTCATTAATTATGCTACTTATTATCATGCAAGGGGATTGAAATATGACATCTCAATGTGTAAATGTGTGTGGATTATGTTGGATTGACAAAAAAAAAATGTACCTTGATGTATAGATATAAATTTAGTATGCATAATAGTTGGAAAACATATATTATTGGATATTTTAAACTAGTGTTAGGACTATTTAAACATAATATGTGTTGAACATAATATATCACTTAAGTTATGAATTATTATTTAAGCAACGTTTAATTAGTAAATTAGTATGTTATCGTTTAAGTCATAGATGCTTAAGTGAGATATAGCTTAAGGGATGACTTGAGACGTGAGGGAGAGATAAGAACAATTTTATTTTCTTTAAAATAAATGAACTCAAAATGAAAAATCATATTATAGTGTGATGAGAGAGATACATTATAACTCCACAAGACATAATATTAAGTATGAAATATATTTTGAGAAGAAAATATCTATATTTCATTATTAATAATCTAATTAAATAAATAAAATATTGGGTGATGAGAAATTGAACAAAATTTTTATATTAACTCTTATAAAAGACATCGACTCTCACAACTTGTGTTTTATTGAATTTTAAATGTGAATTTTTGAATTGTTGGATAGAAGTGATTCAGTCACAAATTATTGTGTGTATGTTTAAGAGGATGTGATATAATTGATATATGTATGTGTTGTTTATATGTAAAATAATTAATTTACTCTTATGTAGTGAGTTTACACCTAATAGAAGGAAAACTAGGCATATATAGTTAGATATTTTAATTTGTCTATATGTATATTTGAACATTGTTTTGGAACTTAATCTTCGGATAATTTGTATTATATATTATATAGAGGTACATTAGGGGTAAGATTCCTTAACTAATTAAGGGAAAACTAGAAGGAAACCTCTCAAATTCATAATCAAAGCACTTAAATTAGCTTTTTCCACCAAAAACTAAATATTCAAGAAAAATATTTTGAAATGAAAAAGAATGTAATCAAAGTTTTAACTGATTATTATGAATACAATAAACGTTTTTTTTTTTTCCAATTTCATATATTTTAGGGAATCAGATTTTGGTCCTAGTATTTTTCAATTGACGGATTAAAAAACATGCTTAAAGTTACTACTTAATGGTATTTTTTTTTAACCATCATAAAATTAAAGACAAAACTAAAAATGCACATAGTTTTTTTGGCGTTTAAAGATCAATTCATCGGATTTAAAAAATCACAAGAAATGATGATGTCCCAAAACCACAGCCCAACCCAATAAGAGTGACGGGATTATAAAAGGGGAAGTGGATAAGCAAAATATAACCACACGTTACATTCTAGGAAGCCATGGAAACCATCTCTATCTCTCCAAACTCATCTTCCCTCACCGTTCTCACTAGACGTTCACTGCCATTAACAAGACACACCCAAATCTTCTTTCCCCACCGTCACGCTTCTCTCAGTTTCAACCTCATATGCTGCACCACTACTGATAATAATAGTAGTAGCAGCAACACAAGCAATGATGATGCAGACTCAGTTCAAGCACCAAGTGCAGCACCAGTTAATCCTGTAGAATTGAGCTTCCGGAGAAGATCAAGAAGGCAAGCTAGAAGACAGAGGGAGAGGGAAAACGACATGCAATCTACAAACAGAAGGGTTGAGAGTCCCCCCAAGAAATGGGAAGACATGACTTTGAGTGAGAAAGCGGTGGAGCTTTATGTGGGAGAGAAAGGTGCTCTCTTTTGGCTCAACAAATTTGCATATGCTTCAATCTTCATCATGATCGGAGGGTGGATCTTGTTCAGGTTCGTGGGTCCTGCATTCAACCTTTACCAGCTCGATGGGCCTCCACTCTCCCCTACTGATGTGTTCAAGTGATTCCTCTCAGGTTTTCATCTTGATGAGTTACTTACTCAAAATGCTTTTAGCATCTCAACTCATCTACAGTAATGTTTCTCTGCTCTCTCAAAAAAGATTGCCATGTTACTTAGTGCTACTGCTTGGGACAGATATTATATGTAAAATTCAGGGGCGCGCGCAAAAACCAGACATTTTTGTTAGAGTTGCAATGCCGCATCATCTTCTTTTATAGTATACAGACATTTTTTCAGTGCTTGGAATTTCACATTAGTTTTACAGAAGAACTAACAACCCTGACCAAATTATGATTCCACAAGCAGAGAATTTGATTTCTAAACAAACCTAATGATGTGAATGATGCATGTAATCTTTTTTGTTTAATGGGATAACATTATTGTTTTTGGTGTCTTCTATGTTGGGCTGAGAGGAGTCTGCTATGTAATAAATAACTAGAATCAGTGGTTTTTCAAGTAAATCCGTGTATTAATACGTGAAATAGAAGGTATAAACCAATTTAATTGTTGACATTTTAAATCCTTGTTTTAGTTCTTGATTTTAGAAATAAATTATTTATTTCAATTTTCTTTCGTACAGTTTTTCCCTGACGCTAGAAATTAAAGTGAATACCCTTCTAAGAAATTGCTGACAAATAAGTGAGAATCTTGAAAAGACGGACGAAAGCATTGGTATGGTTTACTCCTAGTAACCACGTATAAATATACTGCTACTTAAGTAGTAGAGCATGAGTATAAATACCCTAGTAAAGCCCTGGTTACATGCACAGGAAATTTGGATTAGTCTTCTGAGTTTTATAGATGTGCTAATTCTCCAGCTTGCAGTTAGTGATAAATGGCATTGAAACTCACTGAACACCATAACTAAATTCCCTCACGTGAACAGAGAGGGATGTAAAAACCATGAAGACACTTCTGAACCAATGTTCTTAAAACAATATAACTGAAAAATTGAGGATAAAAACCAAAGGTCACTAGAGGAGAATACTCACAACTTGTCCACAATCCTCTATCAAATAGAATATTTATAGTAAGCCATACATTTTCAGAAACTAAAAGATATGATGGCACTGTGCATAAACCATTATGTCTTACGCAAATATAACGAGCATGTCAGAGAACATCAACGCGTTTTGCTGCCAAAATAACGCTAGAAAATCAAAACAAAACTCAGCCAAACTAGGGCACGTCATAGCAATTTAACTAATAAATTCAACATTACACAACATTAACAGGTTGCATGGGGGCGGCCATTTTTTGAGTTTTGCACCTGCAAATGACAAGCATCGATTATTCAGTGCAACTCGGGTGCAACAGAAAAGGCAAAACATGTTTAATTGCTAGATAATGAGTTAAAAACGCACATAATTTTGTCTTCATTTTAAAGGCGTTTATTTAATTTGCACCCCAAAAACAGAATATAATTCGAATGAGATAATAACCTGTTACACTGTAGTCTTGAAGCATAATTATGATTATTGCAATTTGAGCACATCCAGTCTCCACTGCGCCATTGCTTTGCTCTAATAGGTACAATAGATAAAATAAAAGTATTTAAATTGTGAGCCAATCAAAGTATGATAGCATCTTTAGATGTGCTATTAAAAAATATAATAAATGTGTCTTCACTCTTCAATAATATTACACGATACTCAGGTGCGAGGAATTAGTTACCCTTTTCCAAGGAGGGCAGGTGTAGAAACTTGAGGTGGAAGAAGTGTGGCCAATGGCAAACTTGGAGTTGTACTTGAGTTCATGCTGGGATAAGAGGGGAAGACTCCAGGTTTTGGATCTGCACCTGTCCCTACCACTTGATCTAAACTTGTATATGTTTGCTGTTGATCATTTGTCTGCAAAATAAGTAAGACAGTAAGAGGCTTCTAAAACTATCACAACAGAATTTTAAAACGACAGAAGTGCATCAGAAATTAGCTAAAAAACAAAGTCCTTACAGTTCCTACATTCAATCTCTTGTTGTCCCAGTCATAAACCAACTCTTCAGAGGCTAGTCGCTTTGTCCCAAGTGCTTCACACCAAAAAAGTGGAAACAGCATAAAGATTAACATGAATTGCTAGAAATTGAAAACCATTTTTGATATTAAATAACCAAAAATATTCTTATCAATGCAATGAAGACCGGGAGGACTATCTGTGGGACACTAGAGCACCATAAGAAGGTATGTTCCAAGACTTGTGCACTAGTACAAATTATCTTTGATGGAAGACACCTATTAGGCATTTTGCACCTAACAAGGCTACAAACTATACAAAGGAAGGAAGTCATACCAGGTTGAAAGGCATTGCATTTTTTACACTGCAAATAGTTTCAACATTGAATCAGAAAAATAATGAACACTTCAACTCTTGTACACTGTATAACTCAACAACACTTTCAAGTAGAATTCAAGACATACCTGGGAGCGGGACGAGTAATTGTGGAAGCCACAGTTACAGATCCAGTCCCCATTGCGCCATCCCTTCGGAACAGATAAGTTCTGGTTGGTGGAATTGTCAAGAGGGTGTCCAGAGCTATAATTTCCACCAGGTAGCCATATGGAAATCGGTTGCACACCATACTTATCTGCTCCAAGAATGGGCCAACTGGAGTTTAAATGTAGTGACTGTGGCGGCGCTCCACTGCCAAGCAATCCCATATTCATCTTTTGTTCTGGTCCCCCTGGGCCCCTGGAATAATAATGTGAATAAGTGGGGAATGATGCTCCAGTCATCGCAATTGCAGGCATGGCTGCTACTTCCTTTGGTTGTCCACACTTCTTGCACTTCTCTCTTGATGCATAATTGTTGTTAGTGCAACCTATTGTTCCATGCATACAAACCCAGCCCCAGAAAGCAGCCAGAGGGGAAAGGAATCCAAGCATACGCACACCAACACGTCCCACGCACACCAACCCGTCCATCCCACACAAAATACACATACAAAAAGCACAAACATCTCAACCTAGGCGATAGCAAGTTCTTCATCTCAATTTGAAACAGAATATCATAAACCAAAATCAAATGTCATGCTAGGTCGTGCATCTTTCTAACATCAATCATTTTGTAAAACCCAACTATGTATGAAAAGAAATAAATAGAACATAATACATGGTGTCATACGTGAGTACTAGAATTTAAAAAAACAGAACAAATAAAGCTGAAATACTAACAAATTTACACTATGAACCAGTTTGAATCAGCTTCTCAAGAAGCACCTACAAGAAAAAGAACTAAATCAAGAGAGTTTATAATCTGTTTTCTCAACTAGATCCCTTTATAAATTCTATCCAATTTCAGTCCTTACAAATTACAAAACCTATGTGCTTCCAATCCTGAACGAGAGATTAAAAAGGCAGTCTTTGTTATATGGAAGGAACTAATGATTAAAAACAAACAAAATTTAAATAAAAAATATATAAGCCTATATATACTATCTATCCACTCGTATATTCTATCAAGTGTTTCACAGATGACCCAAAAAAAGACGCACACTAGGTCACGCAGTATAAAAGATGATTCAAGAAAGGTCAAATTTCCCAATTCCATTTCACTCCTACATTTTCCAGTGCACCAAGAAACACATACAAGAACAGGTTCCTAGGTGGGCAAGGAAGAACCCCTCCGGAGCAGGAATAAGTAAAACAACAATCACATAAAAATGAGTGAATGAAAGGAGAAAAAAAAGGAGAAAGGTTTATGAAAAGGATGTCTGGGAAGAAAAGGAAAAGAGAGAAAAATGGGTGGTTGGGGCTAACCGGTGCAGATCCAATCGCCAATACGAGGAAGCCACTTGGAATCAGCGGGGGTTTTGGTATCGACGAGGAGGCGCGGTTGCTTGCATCGATTGCAGAATGATCTGAAAGCATAGTTCCTGTTGTTGCAACTGCTGCACTCCCAATCCCCTTCTCTCCCTTCTCCACTTTCAGCTCCTTTCGCGCTCAACATCTTCTTCCCCTCTTAACTCAACTCAACTCCACAACTCTCTCTGTCTCTCTGTGTGTCGCACAAAACAAACCACACCGGAGACAGATTTTTATATGGGTTCGAAGATACTAACGATAAATAAATAATAAATATATATAACAGAGAGACAGAGGAAGGAGAAGCAGCGAAAATACATGTGAATTTACTGGAGTCAAAAACAAAACCTCAAATACTGATACTTTTGGTAAATTTTTACGAGTTCGGAACACATACACGGGCCTTATTCTGATCCAGTGGGCCTCCGTTATTGCTTTCTTTAGAAAGTCATTTCTACCCTTTTTCTTCTTGCACCCCTATAAAATCCCTAATCTCCAAAATACCCTTCATTAAAATTAGGTTTAAACATTTAACCCTATCTCACTCTTTCTTAGAGTGTGAGGAATGAGTTGAGGAAGAGGAAGAGATTGAAAGGATTAGAGGGTGAAATTGATGTTGTCTTTAGAGATGTCAAAAGAATTTGTATCTATAAATATACACAGATAAAACCTGTAACAGATAGAAGATGAATATTGTAAATGGATACTCACATGTAATAAGTATGAATCTTTTTTATACTCACATGTTAATAGTACGAATATGATATCATAGTAACTATATCCATATATACCCGTTGTAAACAAATGTTTCAATTCCCTCTGTTTAGACGAAGATTTTTATTTGGTATCTAAATTTCATTCTCTTACAAATTGTTCAATATTACAATTCCAAGTATTTATACTTATATATAAAAGATAATTCATATATTTCGTGTCTGCGTCTATTTTTCAATTGTACTTTTTATACACGTAATAAATAACAAATTATTTATAATAATAATAATTTTATTATTTTTTATTATTATAAAAGAATTAAACACACATATTTTTTCTTAGATAATAATGATAAAGTTTACATCAAATAATTGTTTACGATGCTGGAAGTTCATCACATTATTATTTATGTATGGACTTTCCATTTTAAAACATATTTTCAATTAGAAGTAATGCAAACTTAATTAATAAAATATTGAAAGACGAAGAAATATTTTTATTTATTTCCATGTTTTTAACAAACATTTAAATTAGTAATGTTAATTATAGAATATTACACCTAATCACTGTTTTTGAGTTTTATTACCAAAGTTTGTCGGCACGCGAAATATTGTAAACGAAAAAGTTGCACCATGTGGAACACTAGCGCCACCATGGAAGTGAAACAGTGAAAATGTGTGGGGCCCACACCTAGCACACGCAGACACGAGCATCCAAATTAGTTACATTATGTTGAGTTCGTTACGAGATCCTCTATACAGTTAGAGTAACGATAGTTTCATATCACTATTAATAATTTGTTTTTATATATTTAATATTTTTCCAAAAACACCATTCATTCTCACACTCAATTTTAGTCTCCCATGGCACCTCGTCTTGTAGTTATAATAACCGCTATCGTTTTAATTCTCCTGGCGGAGGCGCGTCCTACCACGGCGGAGCAATGCAATGGTAAATGGGAGGAAGGCTGTCGGAACAAGGTGGAGTCGTTGAAACTGAAGGTAATAGCCATATTCAGTATTCTTGTTACGAGCGTGATCGGAGTTTCGCTTCCACTGTTCTCCCGGTCGGTTCCCGCGCTGCGACCGGACCGCGACCTTTTCGTAATCGTGAAGGCTTTCGCTTCCGGAGTGATACTCGCCACAGGTTATATGCATGTGTTGCCGGACTCTTTCCAAGATCTCACTTCGGAGTGCCTGCCGGAACGGCCGTGGCGGAAGTTTCCGTTCACCACCTTCATCGCCATGTTCTCCGCGGTTATCACTCTCGTCGTTGATTCCTACTCTATCAGTTTCTTCAAGAAGAAGCTCGCTGCCTCTAGCGCTAACGCTAGCGGTTCCGCTTCCCTTGAAGCCGGAGAGAGGAAGGAAGTGGAAGTGTGCGGTCATGGCCATGGACACGATGTACATGCAGATGCAGATGCAGATAGAGATGCAAATATCGTGGATGCCGAACAGTTGTTGCGGTATCGTGTTGTGGCTCAGGTTAGTTATCTTTTCAATATCAGAACAAATGGTAGTTTTAATTTAAAAAAATTTCAAATGAAATGATATTGTCAAAGTTTAAGTAAAATATCAACACATAAATCACATTTAGGTTTCTGTTTTCCCAAATTACACTGAAATTTCCATATCTTAGTCATGTTTAAGGCTATTGCATATAAATTAATTAAGACATATTTAATAGACATACATTTAGTTAAAATGTCCTTATTGATTTAATCTAATAGAGTGATTTGAAATAGTTTTTATCATTGTCATGGTTGTTTTAGAGTGTTTTAACATTAATTTGATGTGGTTTGGGGAATGATTTAGGTGTTGGAGTTAGGGATTGTGGTGCACTCAGTGGTGATTGGTTTGTCAATGGGAGCTTCGATGAATCCATGCACGATTAGGCCTCTCATTGCTGCGATATGCTTCCATCAAATGTTTGAAGGAATGGGCTTAGGTGGTTGTATACTTCAGGTCATTCATTCATCTTATCTCACCATCTATAATTTACTTATGCAATAGGAGAAAAAAAATAAATTAAAAGATCAAGTACACTTTCACCCACTCTAATAATTAATAGAAATATCTTTTCAATCTAGATCATGGTGTTTTACTGAAATTTATATCGTTTTTATCGAAATTGGAATCATACGTGCTATTTTTTCACTAGCAATAACGTTACATGATGAACTGAATATGTTAACCTTAATTAAGGAATTGGTGAGTAACTTTATATATACACTTAACAATTATAAGTTGTTTTGTACAAATAAAAAAAGTTAAATTTTTTTTAACTTGTTTTATCATGAAAATAAATAAATAATTAAAAATATAATAAGTAATTATTAGAATTTTATTATCTTTTTATTAAGGAAAGAAATGAATTTTAGTGTGATTTAAGAAGACTTAGAGTGAAGTATAATTTTGTGGTTGTATTTAAAGAAGTGAGTGAGAATAGTTTGATGTTTTTGTGACAGGCTGAATATGGAACGAAGGTGAAAGGTGTAATGGTTTTCTTCTTCTCTACTACAACTCCCTTGGGAATTGTATTGGGGATCGCATTGTCGAATGTTTACAGCGACACTAGTTCAAAGTCGCTTATTGTAGAGGGGGTTCTGAATGCTATATCTGCAGGACTTTTGAACTATATGGCACTGGTTGAACTATTGGCTCCTGATTTTATGGGGTCTAAGATACAAGGCAGCACAAAGATAATGGCTCTAGCATTTGTGGCAGTTTTGCTAGGTGCTGGGGGCATGTCAGTCATGGCAATATGGGCATAATTTTGTAGATTAGAAAGTCATAGTTTTTCTTTTTGTATCAGGGGTAGAATGTATCATAGCTTCAATTTATTATATCAAAATTTTAGCTGTATTATAGGTTCAATTTTTTACATAAAAATTTTAGCTGCTTACACAATAATATTTATGAGTTTTCTAAAATTTTTGCTTGCATTCCGTGAAAAATGGTTGGCGAGTTTGTATACCTGAGGTAAGGCCTCCAGTAAAGACAAAAGATCAGTTGTTACTTAAGGAGTGATTTGAGGTCTGGGAAGATAAAGCGGAATAAAAAGAAACTTTGTTAGTGATTTGATAAATATAATAATTTTAAAATTTTAAAATCATATTTTATAAAACAACTAAATTATTTTTATTAATATTAATTAATTATTAGGGTTAAATATTAAGAAAAGAATAAAAATAGACAAATATTTTGTATAAGAAGAGTTGGCATATTTTTTGAGCACACCCAAACCTTTCTACAAATAATCAGCAGAAGAACCTCAAATCCTTGTCTGTACGTTCTAAGTGGCACCCTTCTCCGGCGGCACAATCACTCGTTACAGTTGCGTCTTGGATTCTCATGCTTTGTTTAATAATTAATAATAATGTAGCAGTTATAGTTTTTTACTTCACTATCATTTTTACAACATCAAAGTAGAACAACACCCTCTACTTGTCTTACTCTACACTCTCTTCTGTATTAGTGGTTTAAAATCAGCATCACTTAGCTTACAAACCGTAGTAATCACCTTATTTTCAATTGAATGGAACTACACCAGCTTAAAGAACCCAACAAAAAGCACAACGTTGTTGCCTTGTTTTGGTGGTTAACAGTGTCCATGATCGCAGGTCTCCTACTAGGTGCTGCTGTTGTTTCTGTAGTAACCAAGTTTGAGGTTCGTCACTCTGATTCCGCTCAACTCACTTCTCACCCCACCAACGTTGTTCAGAAATACGCCTCTGCTCTTCAATTGGCTCTGCAATTTTTCGACGTCCAGAAATGTAATATAACCAACGTTAAGATTATTACTATGTTTCGCAAATACCCAAGTTGATTTTTTGTTGAAAAAATTGTGCTTGTAGCGGGTAAGGTGGAGAATCAGAGGATTTCGTGGCGAGGGGATTCTGGGCTTCGAGATGGGAGTGAAGCGGATTTGGATTTGTCGAAAGGAATGTATGATGCTGGTGACCACATCAAATTTGGGTTCCCCATGGCTTTCACTGCAACTGTGTTGTCTTGGGCGATTCTTGAATATGGAGATCGCATGGACGCGGTGAAGCAGCTACACTATGCACTTGACTCGTTGAAGTGGATCACTGATTATCTTGTTAATGCACACCCTTTCCCAGAAGTGCTCTACATTCAGGTCAACTACTTATTTCCCCAGTTTTTTATCAAACACTGTAAAGAAACTGAATTAAATCAAGCATGTATTTGTTTTGTTGATTGAAGGTGGGGGATCCTGAGGTGGATCATAATTGCTGGGAAAGGCCTGAAGACATGGATGAAGAAAGGCCACTCACTCAAGTTAACTCATCTTTTCCAGGAACAGAAGTTGCGGCTGAAACTGCAGCTGCATTGGCTTCAGCATCTCTTGTTTTTAAGGAGATTGACTTCACTTATTCTAGGATTCTCCTCGGACATGCTCAACAGCTGTTTATTTTTGCTGATACATATAGAGTTTCCTACAGTGTCAGCATCCCTCAAGTGCGGAACTACTATAACTCATCTGGTTTTGGGGATGAACTCTTATGGGCAGGTGTATGGCTCTATCATGCAACTAAGGATCCTTCATATCTCAATTATGTGACAGAGCAGAATGAGAAAGCATTTGGCGGTTTAGGAAGCGTATCGTGGTTTAGCTGGGATGATAAACATGCTGCAACTCAGGTACCACTTATGATCAATGATCACTGACAGACCTGCGTACACGAGGGTGTGTAGGTGTATTCCTAGTTTTGCTAAAATTATTACTAAGTATATGAAAAAAAAAAAAAATTCTCTTTAATCTTATATATTTGAATTTTTTGATCGCTCCTACCTGTGTATAATTGAGAGTGTATAAACATTACTTGACTTATTCCGGTGATTAGGGTCTTAGATGAACTACTGGCTATTATGCAGTGTTTTAGCCTTTGGGAAATAGTCCATGCAGTATCATTCTCTTGGAAAGTCGTTCTAATCATGTTTTCAATTGATTGCTAGTGTTAAAGCTTCTTCTACTCTAAAAATTACGCAGAAATCAAGCACTTATTTTATTCACTTTTCCCTGGTATCTCTCAGATGAATTAGGCATATTAATCTTTGTGATAGATATTCTTCATGTATTTTGTGATTATGAACTAGGTTCTTTTGTCCAGAATAAGTTTCTTTGGGGCAAGAAACATCCCAGATGCAGAGAACCTTGACCTTCAGATGTACAGAGAAAGTGTTGAAATCCTCATCTGCACGCTTCTACCTGATTCACCAACAGCCACCACCAACAGAACAGAAAGTACGATTCATTTCTTCTCTCTAGCATTTGCATAATTTGTGTCTGCCTATTCTTTTTCGTTAATTCAGACTAAAGGGTACCTAGAATTTCATGTTAATAATGCAAAAAGATGGCAAAGAACATATCAAATATTAATTTTCCCATTGGATGAACCAACTATCACCATGTAACAGGTGGACTGATATGGCTGGTGCCATGGAACGCTTTGCAACATGCAGTGGCTTCTGCATTCTTAACTATTCTTTACAGTGACTACATGATGACATCTCAAACGGAGACACTATATTGTAGTGAGAAATTGTATAAGCCAGTAGATCTTCGCAAATTTGCCATTTCTCAGGTATGCAAGTCTTGCAAATAATCATCAGTATGGAATGAATGTGACTCTATTTTACATTTATGGTTGAACAATTTCAGGCAGATTATGTGTTGGGTGAAAATCCTATGAAGATGAGTTATCTTGTGGGCTATGGAACTCACAACCCCAGTTACATACATCACAGAGGATCTTCTATTCCAGTTAATGCTACAACTGGTTGTAGAGATGGATTCAAGTGGTTTCACTCACCTTACCCCAATCCTAATGTAGCATATGGAGCACTAGTTGGTGGTCCTTTCCTTAATGAGACATACAACGATTTCAGAAACAACTCAATGCAAACAGAACCAACAACATACAACAGTGCCCTCTTTGTTGCTCTCTTATCTGGTTTAATCGCAAGTTCCACCGTACCATTCTCCTTCTAAAACTTATCTGCTAAATCTATCGTGGTTGAATCCACAACTTTTTTCACTCTCCCTTTTAAACCTAACAAATCAATCTTATTTCTTCTCCCTTTTAAACCTAACAAATCAATCTTATTTCTTCAAATAGTTGGCGGAAGATCAAACCTACAACTTTTATCTTATTTTCCTTCCATCTAATTACTGAACCACCTTATCGCTGCTTAATTCAAATAAGTAGAAGTTGCATATTAAGTAAAAGTAAAAATTTAAGAATGTACAAGGTGTCAATATCTAAATCCATAGTTTAAAATTTTAGATTGGATTTGATATCGATCCTTTATTCAGATTAGACTCCGTTGAAGTATCATTGATATTGTATCTTGGTCAAAGAATCTCTTCCCTTGATAAAGACCCATCATGAGTGCCATATGTAAATAAACTTTGTGCATTACCTTCTTTGGTAGCAATGTCTTTGTAGTAAACCTTTCAAACAGTTTTGCTTTATTTGGCATCAACACCTACCTTCATAACGAAGAACTTTTCTACTTTATTAAGAGAAGCAACATAATGCGTCATGTACAGAGCTTCTAGATTCCGTTTCTTATCCTTGTGAATAGACTCTTTCTGTTTGGTGTTTTTCTTTATCTTCAATAATCACCAATAATGAAGCAACACCTTCTGCTTTTCTTTATCTTGCTTTGCTACTTCATTACAACATTTATTAATTATTTGATATTTTCAAATATCTGTGATTTATAAAGAATGTACACGCAATATTAATCAGTAATTTTTATTAATAATTGAAACTTATTACTTTACTTTCTAAGCCAATTTACATGACCAATTCATAAATTTTGGTGTTTTAGTTGTATCTCACAACAAATGATGTTATATTATTATAGTCAATGGAATGTGTATTTCTTTTCTTATCATTAAATAAATATAAGTCAACATATTTTTTTTAATATTGAATATTTAATATATTACATTTTTTAAGTAAATACTTGATAAATTATAAAAAATTTGTTTAGGCTTATTTATTTATTGTAGAATTACTATACCATTATCATCATTGCATTGAAAATATTATTAATTAATTATAAATAATAAGTTCAACCTCAATCTCCTTACATAATGTCTCATTAATTCAAGACGACAAACCATATTATCATAAAAAGATTAAGTTATCTAGAAAAATGAGTTGATACTCCACATATTTACTTAGTATATGTAGAAAAATATAAAAGTTAATGTTCTTAACATAATCTCTTAATTTTTTACAAAAATAAATTTATATCAATTTTAACGACAATAATTTGAAGAGAGTTTATGACTATTCATTCACATTAATTGCCATATAATTTTATAGTGAGATATAAATATAAACTATTATCGTCATACTAGAAACTTAAGTTATTTGCAAAAAATATTAATTGATACTTTACACCAATTACATGATATAGAAAAATATAATAATTAACGTTCCTAATATAATGTCATGCTTTTTACTAAAATAATTTTTTATTGATTTTAGCAACAATAATTAGATGAAAGTTTTATGACCATTCATTAACATTAATTGCAAAATAGTTTTTTGTTGTGATGTCAACTTAAATTATATTCTCATTGTTATTGGGAGATTAAGTCGTTACAAAATCAATTGAACTTTACATCACATAATATAGAAGAATATAATAACCAATGATCTTAATATAATTTAGTGATTTTTTTACTGAAATAAAGTTGTATTAATTTTAAAACCAATATAAAGAAGAAAGTATTTGATTATTCATTAACATTAATTGCAAAAACAGTGTTATACTGTGATATAAATATAAATTATTCTCATGATCAAGGTTGGAGAGTTTTCAAACTCGTGAAACTTTTATAAACGTGTAAATTTATTTCGTAAACTTGTAAAATTTATCTAGTATAAAAATAATATTAAAAGTATTAATGACATTTAAGCATTACATAGTACTCCAAATACAATAATAATTTAACATTTCTACTTTATATTAAAAAGAAAAGTAGTAAATCACACCAATAAAATATTATATTACATTAATGTTACATAATATTAAATTATATAAATAACTAAATCATGTATAAATTCATAAGAACATAAGTTGTTAATATGAAAATGATTCAATAGTTAATTTTAAATAATAAGTCTATTGAGATACTGTAATTGTGGTAAAAGTAAGAGAAAATTAACATTTAATTTCAAACTCGTTAATTCATTACTGGTTTGTGAGTTCATTCGAGTTCGTCACAAATTTAATTAGTTTATTAAAAAAATAATTTGACAGTGAATGAACTATTTTTTTTACAACTAACTAAAACTTAAGAGTTAACTCCAAAGAATTAGGAAATTCTTGGTGGTAAATTATATGGATCCACATGGAATTTTCTGAATTCTCGACAAATTTTTGTGGATTAATTTGATGTCGAAGAAAATAAAAATAAAAATAAAATAAAATAAGAGAGGGTAAAGGAAAGTGAGAAATGGCGACAATGAATAAAGCACATGCTGATTATCTCAGAAATGGGTTTTCGTTGCCCTTCTTTTCTTTTTTCTTCCCAACGAAGAGAAAGAAAGATAGCAACACAGAGCCCTAACACCTTCATCATCATCTTCTTCTTCCTTTAACACTTTTCATCTTACCAGGTTTTCTCTCTGTCTGATTGTTGTTTTCTTTCACTATATTCATCTTCTTCTTTTTTTCTTCTGTTTTTCTCTCATCCTTTGTTCCGTATCCAAACTCTCCAATTTTTTTCCCTTTTACTCCTTTTGGTGGGTATTCGGTTTCACCTTTTCGTATTCAACTTTCTCTTCAATTTCGATTCCCCCTTCTTCTCTTATATCATTTTAAAGTGTTCAAGAAAAAAGAAATTGGGGAATCTCAGTTGATACTGTTTAGGTTTGTTTTAGTTCTGTTTGTCGAGATAACCGTTTGACGCATTGCTTCGATCTTTAACTGGTAGGTGCAATAGATTTAAGCATGAGAGCTTTTTGTTATCTACAAAGATAATAATAACAATTAAGAATAACTCTTGCAGAAAGCAAAGTCCGAAGAATTATAGCATATACAACAATTAGCTGTTTTTGTCGGTTGCTTGTTTATCTATTTTCAATTTTTGAAGGTATACTGCGGTTACCTATTTGAATTAAGTTTCCTTTGCGTCGAGCCCAGTTTCAAACAGTGACTGTACTTTGTTAAACTTTATGGGTATGTGTTTTTATAGAGTAGGTAGTTGGCTTTCCAATAGTCCCTGCAGGATAATGGCTCAGTATGGTTTGAATCAATTCTGTATTAGGATCTTGATTAGAAGTTCTGGTCATTGCATGAGATTTGAAATCTGGGAAACATGAACGATGCCGTGCTATTTGTCTAATATCAGTGCTGTACTTATTTCTTGTTAGAATAGGTGGATGTTATAAGCTTCATAGTTTCTGGCTTCAAAAGGCCTCCGGACCCCAAAATATATGTTATGTACGAATTATTGTTTGTAAACGATACAATGTTTATATTTATGTGTAGCTGCTATGACACTTTTACGTAGTAGAATTTCTTGGATCCATGATTGTGGGCTTGTCCACTATTGCGGTTGCTATGGTTGTCATGGTTTTGGCATGTGTTCTGCTTCTCTTGTCATCTATAGCAAGTCTCTGGACAATTGAGTTAATATTATGTCAGTTTTATGCATTTTATTTTAAATTTTTTTGCATACAACTTATTTTTTTTATGCATAATAATGATATATGCCACCATTTAATATCTGCTATTTGCGACTGCTGCATAATTTCTTGGGTGTATTTAATATTTATGATGCATGTGTTGGGACGGGGCAACCTTTGTGAGTATGAGCATCAATCCATCCTTCTCGAATTCAAAATATGAAAAGAGGATCTAATTAATTTAAGACATTTCTTCCTTTTGTTGATCATCGTCATTGAAAAAGACATCTTCTAAAGTTTCTTTGTAAAATGTGAAATAGACAGTTTGTTTGTTTAAAGGAGAAATAGAAACTTCCACAATAAGTTTCTTACTTTCCAACTTAAAGAGATCATTGTGTCTGCCCTCATTAACGTTGTGTTATAATGGTGTTGGAGCATGCTCCAGGAATGTTGGAGCTGCGAAAAAACGTTTTTTTAAATTTGACAATTTAACAAGGTGCCTGACATGTGTCCTACAAGTGTCATATATGTGTTGGTGTCAAACATGTGTTGGGCTCAGAGACACAGTATTGAGGAGCCGTGTCTAAGCTTCATAAATATAAGATTAAAAGGTTAACGATTTTCTTGTGAATTGTGCTTTCATTTTAGGTTTACTTCAATACTTGGCATCTGCGCACATAGCTGCATCCTTATATTGCAGTTATGAAATTGGTTCTTACAATTGAATCCCAGTTACAGATGCCTTATATCTTCATGCTTTCTCTTTGATTGAATTTTGCCATATATTTATAGTTACAATTGTTTGTTACGTATTTTCATATTATCACAACCAGCTTTGTTATAGTTTTCTCATATTGTTTTATTCAACATTAAGCAGGACATGGCAGCAGATGATGGTATGTCAGATTTGAAATCTAAGCTGAGTCAGTCTCATGAAACTTGGAAGCAGAATATTGAAAGAAGTCAATCTCAAGTTGATATATTGGAGGCAAGGATAATGGAAGTAAAGGCTTGTATACATGGCTCAGAGGAAGATGCAAGAAAGGATTTAGAGGTTCTATGGCGAAGAGTCAAGACTACTTCTACCGTGTTGTCCTACTTAAGATCAAAAGCTAGAATCATGGCGGTTCCTCATCTAGCCCATACATCTTGTGGCATAAAAAAGTTAGATGGGGTAGGGCTTGTTGACAAAGATGGGATTCCACTATCAGGTTGGTCTAGGAATGTTGATCTTTCTTCATTTGATGATCCAGGTGAAGAATCTTGGATAGGAATTAACCGTCAGCTTGGCTCATTAGACGAACAAGATGCAGTTTATATAGGTGAGATACTGAAGTCTGTTCAGATGGTCACAGATGTGATGGAAGCCCTTGTCAAAAGGGTTTTATTGGCAGAATCAGAAACTAGAATGGAGAAGGAAAAAGTGAGTTTAGGTCAAGAAGAAAATATGCGGAAGTCTGCTCAGTTAGAGAGTATGTCCATGAAATTAGAAGAGATGGAGCGTTTTGCTTTGGGTACAAATGGTATTTTAAATGACATGCGGCAAAGAGTTGCAGATTTGGTTGAAGAAACAACTAGACAGAGACAACGTGCTTCTGAAAATGAAGAAGAGCTTTCCCGGGTGAAACGGGAATTTGAGTCTCTGAAGTCATATGTTAGTAGTTTAATCACAGTAAGAGAAACGTTACTTTCTTCAGAGAAGCAATTCCAAACTATTGAAAGGCTATTTGAACGGTAAATATTTATATATGCAATTGGTTGTGTTTATTTGACCTGCTTCAAATTGTTTGACTTAGATGGCCCACTTCCTGCTGCCTTTTTATGCTTAAATATACTTTTATACTGGATGGCATGTGTGTTTAAACTGTGCCAAATAATTGTCCTTTTTTCCAACTTGGGGGGGGCATCCTCATGCGTAGGGACAGTGTTTATTATGGACTTGGATATCAGGAGCCCATTTCATGTTATTCTTATATTATAAATTTATTTTTTTAGTGTCATTTAAGAGAGCTAACTTGCTTCTCAGTTTTAGTTTCCTTCATTTTGATTTGGTTATCCAATGATCATAGTGCTTCTTCATTTTGAACAAAATCTGACCCATTTGATTATTTATAACCTCTCCTCGTGGCCCCCATCGCCCCCTCCTTGTCCCATGATGAAGTCTTCTCTTTTATAACTTCTAATTGAGTAACTTACATTCAGTTTGTCCAGTTAGCTTACTAAAATTAGTAATTTGTTTGAGTATAACATAGATCACCCTAGTAAGTTACTTGTTTTATATGTTAAAATATCACCTTATTAGAAGTTGGCATGTTTATCGTTTCTGTTAATTTGCAGATTTTTGTGTTTCTGTGCGTATATAGTTTATGATGTATTTTTCCTGCTACTCCCAACTGTGGCGACCTAAAAAAAGGTGTTCTTAATTTTTCTTTCGGTGAATACCGATTAATTTGGATAGTTTCTGATTGGCATTAGCTACTACTGCACAAAATTTAACTGCTTTTCAAATCACTTTCAACACCTGTTTGATGGATGTTATTGGAAGTACCCCCCTCTGTTCAGGCTACCTTCTATTACTCTGTTGAATTTAGATTATTATATTCTTCAAATGTCCTTGTATTTGTTGGCTTTTTCTTGGGTGTTACAGATTAGTAAGCTAGGAGAGTATGAGAGAATCATAGTTCGTTAGTTAGGAGTTGCCCTTAAATAAGAGGGGTTGAGAGGGAGAGTTGTTTTTGGATTTGGTAAATATTTGAGGTGAGAACCAGGTCGCTGAATACCTGCGGTGTAACACTGTTTTCCATAAACAAACATTATTTTCGTCTATAATTTGTTCCGGTTCTTGTCAGGGTTTGTACTAATGGAGGCTGGTTATATAGCCACACAAGAAAAAATAACTTTTAGAACATTAGGAAGTTGTGTTATTGCTAATACTACGCCAATTGAAGCATAAGTCTGAGGCCCAAAAGTATGTTAATATGTAAGATAACATGAACATGGGTAGGATGGGATGGACAGTGTGTATGTACCTATTCAATTTTTTATGCATGATTGTGTAACACGGGCGTGTTAATATCCCCACGTTTTCTTTTTAAAACAAGATTTATTTGTTTTTTTACTGCTCCATTTTTTCTCTTGAGCAGGCTAGTTGGAAAGACTACTCAATTGGAGGGTGAGAAAATGCAGAAAGAGGCTGAAGTTCAGAAACTTATGCAGGAGAATGTGAGGTTGAGTGCGATGCTTGACAAGAAAGAGGCCCAACTTCTGGCGTTGAATGAACAGTGTAAAATGATGGCCTTGAGCTCTTCAAACCTGTAAATGCCATTGCACTCCACAAAATGCTGGCTTAGCTTTTTCTATTTGACAACTGGAGGCTTCTAAGTGAAGCGTTACAGGATAAAGACCCAGAACAAATCATGCATGGAGGGCTCCGTAAACATCGTCAATGCCTGTCATCTTAATTTCTAATTGCCATTTTAATGCCTCTTTCAAATTTTTTTCCTTAGAATGTAAACTTGGCGTAATTTTTAATGAGAAAAAGACGTGTCTCTTCGTTGTATATGTTTAAAAATGTGCCCAACTTTCAGCCACTGCGTTAAAAATGTAAGTACGGATGTCGAGGGCGCTCTAGAATGAGATGATATACAGATTCAATGGTATAAAGAGATTTCTGTTGTTTTAAATACATTTTCATGCACTAACCAGTGGCATTGCCATATTTTTATGATATGTAACGAGAAAAAATAAAAAATATCGCTCCACGATCGCTCAATATTTCTCACTTGCTTGAAGCGAGTGTTTTATGCTCGTATTCTCAGAACCCAACAGACACATAATACCAGGATGATTGAACTGTGCACGTGAAATTATTTTTATTTGAACCTGTATCAAAACCTTAAATGTAAAGGAGAAATCATTTATTAAAAAACAATATTTCAAAGGACTCGTTGAGTTTTCTCATTACATCCAACTATAAAAAAGTTTTAACATAAGACATCGGTTCACATTCATGGAATTACATAAAAAAAAAAAAAGAAGAAGCTTAAGATGAAAGGAAGTAACTTTAGGTTCAACTCCAAGCCCTCAACTCATTTCCTAGTTGTGCACTACCCTCTGCATATAATCACACGATCATAGCAAGACAAAGCAACAAAGTACAAAAACAGACGAGAAGGTTAAGCTAACATATAAAATACATAAGAGTTCATCATAAATCCTCAAAATAATATAACCAACTCTTGCCCTCTATATTTCATCAATGTGAATACATCAGCATGTGAGAATGCATGAATCATGAATCTATTTTCTGAAAATAAGTCTGGATTAACTTGAGCACGTCTTAGAGACCTAACCACATATGAGAAGGTTTTGGAATTGAATCAGATCCTCCACTCCATCAACGTGTGACAGGGTTAATCTCCTTGTGGTATTGCTACAACGTAGAGCTCCGAAAGAACCATCCAACCATGACCACAAGTGACCTCTATCAAATCTCACCTACTAGGCACTTTATTTATGTGAATCTTGTTTTTAGCAGAGTTTGGATAGTCTCATCTTATTGTGCCCCTAGGCAATTCACATCTCAATGCACACATCCATGCAAGGTGATACTCCTCCCTCGAGGTAACCGACACAACCACATGAATCTTTGGCAAGGTTTAGTAGCTTCTGACAAGGCCCGGGTCCAAACTCTTTTAGTCGCATAAAAGTAATAAAATCTCAAATTTCCCCTAATGAAGTATAGAGAGCAACTTAAGTATCAATCCGCAAAAATAGTAAAAATTATGAAGGATATTGGCAATGAAATTATGCATGAACTATATACAAAGTTAAACTAAAATATGGACATAATGTATGATTCTACAACTCTAAATGCCTTGGTTTAATCTCCTAAAGTGATTTCTAATGCATGGAAATGAGATGTGAATGCACGAAATGTGTTAAGAAATCATAGGGAACATATTCTATAATTTAAAACTACCTAAAATTATGCCAAAAATATGAAAACAAAAAGTGTTTATTGAAATACCTAAGAGAAAACTAAAAATTTACAACGCGTTTGATGAAATGCCACAGTGAACTGGAAATATGTATTATGCATGAATGAATGATGGATCATGTCTAGATACCTAAAAATAATTATGATATGAATGAAAATATGGAAAGAAACCGAAAATCACAAAATCACATTTGAAAACCACCTTGGCAAATTTGGCAGTGAATGCAGCGTGACAGATTAAGTGCTTACGTGATATGAGATGCATATATGATTTATATACAATGCAAGTGAATGAGACACATTAGAACTAGTAAAATCATGCATGATATGAATGCAACATTGTCAAACAACTGAAAATTCTTAAAACTACACTTTAAAACCAAGTTTGACAGATTTGACAATGAACTAACATGACAATACCATGGTTATGTGGTTTGGTATGCAAAATTAAACTATATGCATGAAACCTGTAATAATCACTAAAATGATGCATAATATGTACATGGAAAGGCTAAACTGTACAAAAATACTAAAGCTACATTGAAACCTAAAATTGCTCGATAAAATGACTCAATGAACTGATAATGTTATTTATATTATTATGATGAACGAGACACACTTTATACACTCTCAATATTCACAATATGATTTAGAACTGGTTGAAAACACAAAAATTACAAAATTCACAATTGAAACCAAGGCCAGCCAAAATCTTTCAACTATTATTCTTGAACAATGAGTCAATGCTCTCGCATATACACAGAGCATATGATTTAAATGCAAGACAATGAATTACAATATGAGTTGATCAATGGAAATAGCTTAGAACAAGATCAATTGAAGTTCAAGACACTGAATCAAGTAAAAGATCAAACACAAAGCACAATTCCTAAAATCATGAACTCACGTCAAAGAGACTAACTAATTCTAACACATGTTTAAGATGTTAAAGCTAACTAAGAAACATCAATTGAACTGAATTATAAGCACTGAACATGAAAATCAAAGATGAAAAGCAGCAAAATCACATAGCAGTGTTTGTATGCGGCTTTTCTGTATTTCAGCGTCCCTTTGATCAGAAAATTGTAAGATGGGATTCGTTGATTTTTTTTTTTTAAAATGGGTCAAGTCGAAGTCGTCATCCTTAAGACCGGTTTCGCTTTTTTTTTTTTTATTTTTAAATGAATGTCGTTACGTCAGATAACGATTGAATTTTTTTGTAAGATCCTGAAATACAAACAGTTTTTTTGTATTTCAGGATCTCTTTGACTAGAATATTGTAAGATGGGATTCGTTGAATTTTTTTTTAAAAAATGGGTCATGTCGTTATCTGACGACTTCCAGGGTAAAATCGTCATTCCCAAGACCGATTTTGTTTTTTATTTTTTTTTTAAATAAATGTCGTTACATCACATAACGGTTTTGTTTAGTAGAAAAGTGAAGTCGTCCTGTAGCATGACGACTTCACTTTTCATTTTTTTTTTACTTTTCAGTTTTTCAATTTACTTATTTCTTTTTCTTTTTTCTTATTTTATTTTTTAAATATTTCAAAAAAAAATTCTTTTTTTTTAATTTAACGGTTTTGCTTATTTTTTTATTTTTCAGTTTTGATTAATTTTTTTATAATTTTTCAGTTTTCGTTATTTGTGTTTTTTAAACTGATTAGTTATTAATATTTTTTGAATTTTTAATTTTTTTTCAAATTTTGTTAGATATAAAAATTATGTTGATTGTATTTGAAATTATTTTTATTCCTACAATAAAATAAATTTAATAAAATAGATTAGATAATATAAAATTACATAATAAAAATAAACTAAAAATAATTACAAATACAATTAATATAATTTTTATATCTAACAAAATTTGAAAAAAAATTAAAAATTTAAAAAATATCGATAACTAATCAATTTAAAAAAAACAAATAACAAAAACTGAAAAATTATAAAAAAATAAATAAAAAATGAAAAAAAAAAAAAAAAAACAGATAAAAAAAAAAAAAAAA
>Ga0209589_1000951_pt1 | contig 44777 bp, 17 predicted proteins | sample CowpeawhiteBW_FD_187525 | JGI IMG/M metagenome (GOLD analysis project Ga0209589, IMG submission 187525) | Root nodule microbial communities of legume samples collected from California USA - Cow pea white BW (SPAdes) (version 2) | ecosystem: Host-associated > Plants > Roots > Nodule | place: USA...
TTTTTTATTTATTTATATAATTTAATATATGATTTTAAATAAATTTTTTCAAATTTAATATTTTAATAAATATTTACACATTTATATTTATATATAAGAAAAAGTTTTCTTTTTTCACATTTATTTTTCAATTTAATCTTTTAAACAATTTTTAAATAAAAATAATTATTTTATTAATATTATTTTTTAAATGGTTATTTGTTTAATTTAATCATTTTTTATTTTTTAAAATTGAATCATTATAAATGAAAATTAATTATACTAAAATTATAAAAATTATTTATATCAAATTTTATAATTATAATAATAATAATTGTAATTTTATTATATTTTTATTATCATAAAAAAAGTAAATACAATGTTTTTTGTAAGGCCCAATTATTTCTGCCCTAATGTTTAAGGGCTGGTCCTAAATTTGTTGGGTCTAACGGCTGTCCCATAGGGTGCTAAGGCTCCTAAAGCAGTCTAACCCTTCCATTCCACATTCACTTGCAAAATCAAAGCCTTACTACTCCTCCCTTTTCCTCATCTAGAGCTCTACTAGAGTTTCGAAGTTTAATCAGATTCAAGTTTAGTTCGACCTCGTAAGTTATTCGTTAACCAATACTCTTTCTCTTTGGTTGGGTTCTTCATGTTTTCTGTTGGGGTTCTGTGTAGTAATCTCGTGTCTCATATGCATTAGGGTTTTCAGCTCCTAAATCTGCTCCAGGAACTCTCGTACTCACTCGCTTCAGTGTCGGAGTCGTTGGCTAGTTCTATCTAGGTAAGAGGAGCTAAGGTCTACTTGTTTACCTTGATTTTTGTTTACTTTGCTCTGTTTTCATGATTGTATGGTTGAAGTGCTACTGTTAATGTATGGATGATGTTGTATGGCTATTTGGGTATGAATGTGTGGTTGCTGCAGGTACGAACAGTGGCAAGAACTGATAATCTTGCCCAAGCGAGCTTGTCTCGCCTAAGTGAGACTGGCCGAGACTCACCCAGGTCTCTTGCGCGAGCTGTTGCTCAGGATACCGATCTTCATTTTGAGCGAGAGAATGTCTCGCTCAGGTGAGGAGATCTCGCCTAAGCGAGCAAGTGCAGAGGGCCACTATTCCTAGTTGTCGAGCTCTCGCCTAGGCGAAAGGAGCTCGCTTGAGCGAGACCTTTTTGCCTGAGCGAGAAGCTGGGCGAGAATGCACCATGTTCTGTTGTTTCTCTGTTCTCGGATGTTGGCTATATGTTTGTATTGATCTTGCTTTTAAAGTATGAATTGGGTGATTATGTATGAGTAAGATGATTTATAGTTTGTGATTGATGAGTTTAACATGATTTGGGCATGTCGTATGTATGGAATGATTCATGGGCTAAGGATGATGAATTTGGCATTGTTTTGGAAATGAAAAATGATTGACGGTTGGTTATAAATGTTGGCATGAGAATTAAATGCATGGCTAGTACATATTGGATGGTTAACCGTGATTGGTAAGTGGTTAGGGCGTAATTCCATGAGCCTTTAGGTGAGACCTCATGGTGGTGCCTCAGTTGGTCGGGACGTAATTCCATGACCCCTGTTAGTGGGAGTTCATGATGGTGCCTCATCTATATAATTTAGTAAGGATTCAAGGTAAGGTTGCATCCTGATGCTCTAAGGAGTCAGTTAGTCTCACATAAAGCGAACTGACTTTTGTGGTGAGAGTAGTAGGAGGCTTGAAACCCATTAAAGGCTAATCTTGTGTGTGGGGGTTGAGACATTGTAACACTTAGCTCGGGAGAGAGCAGCTCGGTAGAGTAGGGAATGTCCACCACAAGTGCAAGCATCCGCTGAATCCGACTAATTATATGTATCCGAATGAGTCGTGTCTGAGTCTTAGTGTATTGTTTGGAAGGTCATAATATGATTAGATGATGCACGTATATTTGACTATGGAAGTGTATATAATTGTATGATAAATCCATTTTCGCTCTAGCATACCCTTTTGTTTGTTTTATGTTTTGCTGTGTGGATCTCTCTCTTTGCGATGATCATCAATTTATTGATGTGAGCAGATGCGAGAAATACTCGTAGTCAACAGGACGATGGTGGCTTTCTGTTAGGGTTGTGGCTCATGTATTGTCTTGCCATTAGGCTTTATTTTTTAGAATATTGTCGTACTTTATTATGCTTTGTTATTGGTATCGTGGTGTGCCCAATTTCTCTCCTGTCTTCTTTTGAACAACTGTATGGAGTAATGTTTACACTCCTGGACCGCACTATTATATTATTCTATGTGACGCCATTTTTAATTAGGGTTATTAATTAAATGGGGTGTTACATTTTGACTAATTTATATAAAAATTTTAGGATTACTCTTTTGGTTCTTATTTTCGTTCAAAAATATTAAGTTGGTCATCTAGTTTTTTTTAATCTCAAATTGGTCCGAATTTTAAAAAATTATGTAATTTTGTCCTTTTTCGTTAAATTTATTGAATCAGATCAAGAATTTTTTCATCAAAATTGAAGTTGTGAATGATTGTCTTTGTTAGTGTAATTGACATAATCGTAATATCAATTTTGATGAAAAATTCTTGTTCAACTTCAAGAATTTTAACGAAAAAGATAAAATTGTATTAATTTTTATAAAATCAAGACCAAATTAAAAATAAAAAACACTAGAGAACTAACATAATATTTTTAGACAAAAAAATGAACTAAAGAATAATTTAACCAAAATTTTGACACTCCCAACATATAATGAAGTTCCACCGGTGTATTTCGGTGAGATCACCTTATTTGTCAAAGAAGCTTCTACTTCTAAATTTTATATGGATCTCCTTGTGAAAAACAGGATTCCAAATCTTACCAAATTATTTCAACCATATTCTTCTAGAATGTTTTGTGAGTTTGAAAGAATGAATGAATAATCCATTATATGACTATATTATTATACCATCACCATATTAAATACATTTGATCTTTGTTGACTTTGAAGTTATTCTATCAATAAATTCAACTTTCTTCTATATAATAATAATAGTTTAACATATATCAACTTCAAAAATATAATTTTTTAAAATTTTTACTAGGATGAAGGTAAAAATTGGCTATGTGCACTGAATAGTGTTTTACTTATTAACTCATTAAAGAAGATATTCATGAGTAGAATGCCAAATACAGATCTCAATTAAAATGCTTTGATAGCATAATAAACTTTATCCAGGAAGAAGTCAGAGGCACACAACCCAAAAAAACATAATATATGAATGATTAACAATATTTGATTGCCATTATTAGGTATAAAAGAACGGTTTATATATAAATGAAAAATAAAATAAAAATTTACATAACACAACAGGATAAAGTTACAACCATGTACTAGAAAGAAATTACAAATACAAACATATCATACGATAGCTAAGATAATGCTTAAATAGCCACTTAAATGAATATCAAGTGTTTTATAGAATCAACACTCAAATACGTAGTAGTATGATAGAAAGATCGGATCTTGTTGAGATTTTCATTCAAGCTTGCACCTTTTTAATTTCTATTCCATTCATGCACTGAATATTCTCTGTTCTGCAACACTAATTTGAAATGGCACCAAAAGATAACACAATCTAAAAGCAAAATCACAAGAAAATTTACATTGTCTCTTTTTCACTTAAAAAAAGACGGTTCTGTGACTTGTAAACATCACTCAGCAATCACTTTACTGAAGCAGCAACTTGCACTCAGTTGTTTGAAAATTACAAGGTTTGAAGTAACGTATAAGATGATACGACAGTTTTGATGACCCATATGATGTTGGTAAGAAAGATGAGCAATCATGGAGAGAGGTGCATCTTGTTTCAAGTGCAATCTTTAAGGTTTATATCAGAGCCAACCACAACATATGTAACTGGATGAGGGTAATCGACCTGTTTGGCGTATGTATTCTGCTTGAGCAACAGTTCTTTCTGCTTCTCTATTTTTTCTAGCTTCAGCTGCAGCACGCTTTTCTTCTGACCTTTGCCTCGCCATAGCAATCTTTTTCACCATTTTTGCATGCGTCTGTGCTCTCATTTGCTCTACTTTCGCCTAAAATGCATTTCGTTTCAATCAAAAGCAAGCCAGTAATAAAGATAACAGACTTCAACTAAAGTGTTTCCAATTAAATATGATGAAAGCATCATATGTAAAACAATTACCTCGGTTCTTCTCATTTCGGCTTCTAATTTTGCCTTTTCTTGACTTTCCCATGCTTGAATTTTGATTTCCTCACGCTTAAATCTGCAAATGCAAACGCGTGACAACCACATTAGTAACAATGAACAAATTACATGGATCTATAAATAGAGAATGTGAGTAAAATAAAAATAAAACCTAGCGGTATGTTTAGATTTTTCAGCTTCTTCCCACATAGCAGCACGTTTTTCAAATTCAATTCTCTCCTGTTCTTGCACATTGGTGCCCTGAGGAGAAGATTGGTTCTTTTCCTTCTCATCTTTGCTTGCCCATGCAGCAATGTTCATCTTACCAAGCTGCACTCCAAGGGCTGCAATCTCTCTCCTTGTCTTTATCTTCATCTCTTCTTCAGACAAATGTGTTCTGCCATTTTCAACGGGAAACTGGGAATCCTCATCGGTCATGTTGTCCAAAGGTGTCGGAGCTGGTGCACCTCTCCGAGGAGTCGACGGCATCGACGAAACCGGGCTCCGTAGTGGAGTTGCTGACCCTACAGGAGTTGCTGTCCGCGAAGGTTCTTGACTTGGCACCGGGGTCATTTCAGTTCCCATGTCTCTCATTGCAACGGATCTTATCCCAGGCATCACTGTATCATCAAAACAATGTGTTATGTTATGTTTCAATGTTTCAATCAGAATCTCAGATCATTCATCATCACCTAAATTAAGAAATATGTTGTCTATGAATAGCATACCTGATTGATCATCTATGCCTCTTGAGGAAGATAGAACCAATTCATTGACTTCCTTCAAATCTTTGCTTTGGGGAAAAGACTCTACCACTGGATTTCCTCCATGTGTTTGACCTGAAACTGAATGAGCATCGGAGGGAACAAAAGAGAACTTTTCAAATCCCGTATGTGACGTGGGTTGACAGTAATCAACTCTCTTCGTTTCCGTCACTTTTCCTGTGGGGAGCTTATGATCATAATGAGCAGACTCGGGAGCAACCCTCACCATGCTTGATGCCATGCGATTCGCTTGGTTATGTGCAACATGTTTTTTCGAGTGATTCGCATGTATGTTTTGCCTGTTCATTATCCATTTCTCGGCATCGTTCCACTTAGAAGGAATAGGTCTGAACAGAGATCTAGTGGCAGCATTGTTCCCTGCTCTCTCTCCTTTATCAAACTCAAAACTGGACGAGCTAGCATTGCTGTCGTAATCAAGATTTTCATCTTCCACTGATCTCAGCGCGTGAATTGTGCTTGAACTTCCACCGCCAACAACCTTCTGAAAATGCTGCATCTTTACACGACCCGTGTCACCATTTTCTTTCGCTGTTGTCTCCTTTGCTTCATGGGAAATTTTCCCACTCTGCTTCCGCTCCACCACAGCATCACCAGATGGCTTTAATGATAGAACCTCTAAGCTTGGAGATGTAACTGGAAGGAATAATTTTTTACTATTAAGTAAAAAGTAAATGAACACGCAAAAATAAAGATATTGGAATTGCATTTTCAAACCTTCATCTTCAAGGTTGTCGTTTTTTGAAGCAAGTAAGCTATTAACAAATTCAGCATCTTCTTCAAGCCTTGAAGGGGAAGTTCTGGATGAATTACTATTGGATCCATCCTTCTTCCTGTGATGGTGAGGCCCTAACAACTTCATCCTGAGTTTACTGGGAGAAATTATTCCACCCTGCATAACAAATGGCAAACTTATCCTCATAAAGATCACAGAAGAACTCAAGTACCAAATTTCTAACACTGCAAAATCAATTATACCCAATACATGACCACTTTCTTTTCCACCAAAAGACCCACCCCACCGTTCCACTCAGAAGAAAAACGAGGGCAAATGAATCCTACCCTTTTTCTCTTTCCCTTTTCAGCCTTTTTTCCTCTCTTCCTCACCCACCCACCCACCCACCCAGTAATAATGACAAACCCCATCCTTCCATTCAATACAAAAGTAGAAAAAGCAAAAGCCTGGTTTTTGAACCATGTTAAAAATTCACTTGGAGGGAATCAATGAAACCAAACCCACGAGGAAACAGAAGGGGTTACTAAGACTATTCTGAACTCCTCCAACAACGCAAACCTTGAATTACATGAACTCCTCTCCCACCAATCCAACCAAGAAGAAAACAAAAGATTCGATTTTTATGAAGAAAAACACAGTCGGAGAGAGGCTAAATGCCAAACCTGAACTTTCTCTATCCTCTCGTACTCCATTAGATCTCTGACTCTCTCTTCCTCTATGGCTTGGAAACTAGCTCATGCAGCAGTGGAAGGGAAGAAAAGTTGAATTTTGCAGCTTTGGCTGGAAGTTATGCCTGGTGACTTGTGAATGAATGATAACAATAACACATGAGAGAGAGTGAGAGAGAGAGAGTTTATGAATGTGATGCAGCAAAAAGAGGAGCAGAAGAAGAACAGGAACAGGTGTTTACTTGCTCAAGAAAGTGTTGAAGTTGGGTTCCTCTGCAGTACCGTAGATGCTGTATCTATCTATCATCTCGCCACGCCATCAGAATGACCCCGCCTGCCACAATATTAATCAACATTATTATCTAATTTAAATATATAATAAATAATTCCTATTGGTAACAAACCTTCTGTATTTTACAGCCTGCCATCAATTCTCACCCTCCACTCAAATCAAACCATCCTGGCTTTTTAAATATTTAAATATATCTTTTATTTTGTTCAAATTATAAGTATATTTTCCATAATATAGTGTTATTCTAGGTGGTCCAAATTATTTTAGTCCCAAAGTACGTACTCTTGAACTTGCAATTAATTTGTGTTAATTAATTTATATATAATTAATGTAATTTACTTTCACAATGTTATACAGTGTTGACTTTATAACAGAGTTTGTTAAAAATTGTACGCATCATTAAAAAGACTGCTAACATGATTATTCAAAATAAATAAGTTTATTATCTATACTAATTTATAATTACTTTGAATGTATAATGTTTTTTCTTTACAATAATTAACTTGGAATTTTAGAATAACAAAAATATGTCTGTTGTTGACTGTATTTTATAATTTAAAACTAGTCCCGAAAAGTTATAAATCAAATATGGGATAACGTGTGGCAATTACTGTGGTTATTTTTTCACTTTTACTTTTACTTGTGGTTTTGCCCTCCGGTTGGAACCCTTCCAATTACTCGTTACACGAAAAAATAGTTACTTTTACTCGTGTAATGATATTTATGTTTTTTTTTAAATGTTAAATAAATATCATTTTTTATTTTTAATAAAATAATACTCTACTTGTTTAGATTTAAAAATAAATATTTACTTATTTAATACTCTTAATAAAATGATATTCATTTTTTTATTTGAAATTAATATATTAACGAAAATTTAAATAAATTTAATTGTAGAATTAAAAAATATAAGAACTACCGAATAGTTTATAAATAGAATATTGTGTAATTTGATTATTAAAAAGTTATACTATTTTTATTGACTTCTTAAATGTTGTTAACGCGAAGACAATTCAAATAATAAAATACAAATGTTTATATATAATTGTTTTAAAATTTACAGTTTAAAACTTTAATTTTTTATTCTTAATTATAATTATTTATCTAAAATTTAATCACTATGACGTTTATATATAAAATAAATTAATATAAATTTACTATATATATATATATATATATATATATATATATATATATATATATATATATATATATATATATATAAAGTGTGTTATTTATTGAAAATATATTTAAAAACTAGGAAAATATAAAGATCATCTAATAAAAAACATAATTACTGTGTAGGTTTATTTAAAAGTATCATATAACGTAATAGAAAGTAAGTTATTTTTGTATAAAACAATAATATTTGTATAGTTTACTTTACATGTAACGCTGCTCACAATCAACAATGTAACAAAGTTAATTAAATTCGATTTGAGAGTTTCTATGTTTTGTTCCAATGATTTTAATATTTTAAAAGACTAAACGTGTTAAGAATTAAATTGTTCTCGATATTTGTTAACCTACCTGTTATTGAATTATTTAATGCAAGTTTTGTGCGCAAACAATTTTTTCAGCGAATAGTTGAGATCCAACAATTTCAGTTGAAATAAATTGTCAAAATACATTCGGTTTTTTTCTTTAAAGCAATTCCCTTGTAATGTTTTGTAAAACAAATATAATAAGATTTGGACATAAGTGTAGCTAATTAACAGAAAGTGACTAATAACTATGACATAACATTTAAGCATTTTTTTTACACGAATATTTTAAACTTAGAAAAGTCTTTTATCTTTTCCTTTATTATTTTGTCTTTTAAGTCAAACTATCTTTATGCATTTAATTTGTTACTTTATTCTAATTGTTCTTTATAATAATAAATGGTAGATTAGTTAGTGAGTTTAGGACAGTCTTCGAGATTGAAACACTGAGTATGATCGGAGAAGTTTGCATTATCAATTTTCCCTATATAGTAACTGTTTGTGCTCGTAGGTCATAATCAATCAAACTTGAAAATTATTACAAAAGAAAAAGTAATAAATTAGAATAAGATTTTACATTTAATGAAGGGTTCGGATACATGTTTAAGTAGTGGAGTGCTACCTACATATCCTAAGTTGTTGATTAAGCATGTTTGAGTTTATAGTTATTCTTAGTTTTTTTCTATTATTTAAGTCTAGAACTATTTATGATTACTAATTTTTTAGTATTATTTGGATTTGGAACCACTCCTAACTAATTTCTTATATTGGTTGGTCTTGTAGTCACTCTTAATTAATTTCTTGCTATTAGGTTTGTACTCACTTCTAAGTGATCTCTTACAAATATGATTTTAAATTAAATATATGAAATAAAAATATAAACTTCTAACACAATTGTAAAGTGAGAATAATAAGAAGCAATGCAATTTAAGAATGTAAATGAAACAAGAAAAAAAAAAGCAGAAAAAGTAAATTTCTAAGATAAAATAAGAATTTGTATGAGAAATCAATAATGTTGGTGAACATCTATGATGCACGGATACGATATGTATATCGGATATGACGCGTATCTAATACATTGATATGTTTATTTTTAAAATAATAGAACATGATACGTAATAGACACATGATATATGAATATTGAAAAGTGAACAATGATTCTTAAAAACATAATAAATATATGATCGTTATTGTGTGAATCCAAAATAAAATTATATGTACTAAAGTTGTCAACATAAAAAATATAAATTATTGTTATCATAAAAGTACCATTAAAAGAAAATTCTTAAATAATAACCAATTTTAGTAACCAAAAATATGTTAGATACCAATTTTCTAATTGAAGACCAATTTAGAAACCAATTATTTTGGTTGCCAAAACCTGGTTGCTAATATTAGTGACCAATTTAGAAACCACTTATTTTAGTAGTCGAAATCTTGGTAGTTAATGTTAGTGACCAATTTATAAATCAATTATTAATAGAAACTATTTTAATTATCAATTTAGAGACCAATTATATTTTTTTGGAATAATTTTAGTTGCTAATAATTTTTAGTTTTTAAATTGGTATCTAGATTGGTCATTATATAGTGACTAATTATTTTTTGTTACTAAAATTTATCATTATTAAAAAAAATTCTTGTAGTGTACTAAAACTTTATAAAATAAATATTTCATTGAAAAGTATCGTTAACGTATATCCTAAAGTATCAGACACATATACGTGTTGGACATAGATATGTGACCCAAGTTGAAATGTCGATGCATCATAGGTAAACATAAGCATAAACATCCTTATTTATTTTATTCCATTTTTGGCTTAACCAAAGTTTGAATACTTGAACTGTTTGGCCCCTACCCTTTATTTCTACATTTAAATCATGGTGAGCCGAGTTGGCTCACCAACCTACTTCCAAATAAAGGGTCATAATATTTTTTTTGTATTTGGGTTGGGTTTTTTTTGTTAGCATATTTGGATTGGGTTGGGATATTTTTTTTATATGGTTTAGTTATTATTTCTTATGTTTTGAAACTATGATGTGTCATTATACTATTTTTTTTATTCTTTTTATAAACTGTGCTTTTTTCGTTAATTTATATTTTTGTCATTTTGGTTTGTATGTGGGATTGAACATTATTTTGGATTGCATATGAATTGTATTGAAATTTATTTAGATTTTAATCACAATTATAATTTAGTTTTTTGGGACTGAAGAAAAATTAGTTAACTTAACTTTTGGTTAAGTAGTCTTATGTTTGCATTTGAGTTTTCTAATATTTCTAAATACTTGAAAGGTGCATTTTCTTCTTTAAAGTTGTTACATGCTCCTTATAAAAGAGAGTCAACCCCTCCTGTAAGCTCACTATTAAAGATTGACTACAATTCTCCTTATTAGTTCACTTTGAAAGTCTTAAGAGTTTTCTACTCTTGTTTGGTTCTTATCTTACTTTTCTCGAGTGGTGAATCTTCTTGCACTTATCCTTTGATATTCATCACAAAGAGGGTGTGTTCTATCCATCCTTTATCTTTAATCCATTATCTATTTGATTTTGTTATAAGTTGTCATTTTCTAATTGTTTTCTTCACATTATCATAATTCATACCCATGGTTTTCTTTGCTTTCACCATTGTGTTCTTATTTTCCCATGATTTTTTAGTTTCTCATGTCTCTTTGAGTTGATCAAGATCCTTCAAGCCTTATAAGGTTTACATCATATGTGCTTATCTTCTATAAGTAAAATTTTGTATTGTGTATTGTTTTAAAAGTACTTTGAATTCAAACAAAAATATTTTATGTAATTGGTAAAGATATAAGCATTTTTAAATCGATGATTGATTTGTAAAGATAGATTATATTTTGTATTTGTTATCTCTTTATAATATTATTATTTTATTTGTGGATAAAATAAAGATAAATAATTAAATTTGGATGAATGTTTCTTGAAAGAGTATTATGAAGGTGAAATTTTAGCTATAATGGGAAGGGATCTAGTGACCAAATGTTTCCTCTGCCTTATGTTGTCATTGAGAGAGAGAACAAGAAAATATTGGTCATGGTTCTTGGAGCTATTAATTGTAGATCTGAAAGTGCTACATTTTGTGCCTCATACTCATTTATGTATGACAAACAAAAGGTACGTATTTCATTTTGGTCATAAATAGACTTATCTCATATCCTATATGGCTTGCATTTGATATGTTATGTCTTCCAACTAAAGGGTGTGTTGTCACCAATAAAAGGCTTTGTGTTTGATATTTCTATTCAAACTCTAGAAAGAAATTTCTAAGATAAAAAACTGAAAAATATGATTTGGAAGACAACAAAAAGCACATATCCACAAACACTAAGAGGAAAACAAGTCATAATAAGAAAGTCAATATTGAGACTTTTCAACACCTGATAGAAATTTCCCCAAGTTATTTATTTCAAACTTGAAAACTATATTCAATTGTTATTTCGTATTGTATTTCTTATCTCGTTCTTATTGCATTATGTATTTATCAAGATTTAGGTTTAGCCCTAATGTCATGTGCAACATACTTGTGAACAATAGTTTAATTGTTAATGTAAGGGCCAAACCCATGGTAACCATGTTGGAGGATATTAGAATGTATATAGTAGAGAGATGGCAAACGAACATATTGAAGGTATCTTCATTTGAAGGAAGTATTTACCCAAAAATAGGAAATATACTATAAAGGAACCGATCAAACAAGGTTTTGAATACCAAGGAGGTTAAATCCATTTTTTTTAATATTATTTGGAGAGGAGAAAATGTATTGATGTATGACAATTATTTGAAACAATCACTACTAGAAATTTTCATATTACATGAGATTTTTCTTACAAATTTGTTAAAAAAATTTGCAAGAAAAGATTTTTTTCTGCCATTTTTTCTAAGAATTTTAATTGGCAGGTAATTCTTTCGTGGGTAATCATTTCCTACAAAATTATAAAATCTGCAAGTATTTCCTACAAAATTTGTTGCGAAAAGTGTTTTATACAAAATATTTTGCAAGAAAATTGGTAGCAATTTCTTGCAAATTTTTTTTCCTTAACAAAATTTATAAGTATTTCCTATGAAAAAATTTTCAAAACAAAATTGGCAGGAAATATGAGTTTTTTTAATAGTGAATTGGCCTAGAGACAAGTTCTTTGAGGTGAGGCATGTAAGTCTGATTGGGGACAAATATGTTGTTAACTTATACACTAAGGAGTGCGACTGCAAAAGAAAAAGTGACTACCATCCATTATTATCATTCACTATTTGCCATGAAGTTTTAAAATGTTAATTAAGCTAGTTGCACCCCTAAATGCTTTAAGAAGATCACATATGAAGCAAGACATGGTAACAATGTATATTAATGTATTTTCACCAATTAAGAAGAGAGCCTACAAGACCCACAAACTACAAGATTGGGACCTTAGGAGTTACAAAAGGATGATACCTAGTTAGAAAGGATGGTAGACGCAAAGAGTGTAACATTGGTAAAGGAATTAGACAATAAAAAATCATGTCCACAGTTCCCACTAAAGCCTCTAAATTATAGCTACCATCTCATACATCCCAATCACCTCAACCAACCCATCCTTCTCAACCAACAACCTCAACCATCCCAACTCAACCACCTTAACCATGTCAACAAATACAACCACCTAAACCATCCCAATTCAACCAACTAAAGCACCTCCATCAAACTAGTCATTGGTTACTAATAACATTGAAAATAACACTACAACCAAAATAGGTTGCTCATCAAGATCTACGTATGTCAGACTGAACAACAGGTACCAGTTGAAGAATAATAGGGACACTATTTTGAAAGCCATGATTTGCATTTTCATTTACTGATGTATTTTCATTTATTGCATTATTCATGTGTATTTTAAAGTGCAATTGAGATGTATTTTTTTATTGATATGTATTTTCATGACAATTTGGATGTGCTTGAATGTTGCTCGACATTTATTTCATATATTTTGAAGAACAAAACTATTACTAAGTTATGGAGTTCAACCAGATTCAATCATGTCCTCGTTTACCTTAATTACTTACCTTCATTATATACTCAACTAAAAAATGACAATCACCTTATACTCATTACTTGTAGTCAAGATCATATATACTAATTAAACATCACATTACATTACATTACAAAATGGAACATATGTAAAGTACACTTAGTACAAACATAATCTAACAACAAACAGATCTTGGTTTTATAACATCTTATGGTAATTTCACCAAAAAATTACACCACAATTATGTTAATAATCAAAAGAAAAAAAATGACATTACTAATTTTTGGAATTTTTATGTCAACTAGGGGTTATGTCCCAGTCTCACACAATAGTGAGTTGAAAGATCAAGTTTTAAAAGAAATATTTAGTTGTGTGACCTATAGGCAAGTGCACTAAGTAGTTATAGTATAGTAAAATGTGAATTATTGTATCCATAGGGAGTATTAAGTATATTGGTAGTTGATTTTTAGGGTTTTTAGAATTTTGGATAAAATGTTTAATATACATTGAGTGGAGAGGAAACTAGATATAAGTTGTATTATTAGCTACAAATTATGATAGATTCAATAAATACAATAACAACCATGTACCTCTACTCCATTTCAGGTAGTTTCTCTATAGGACACAACTAGATATATCCCCACATTTGGTAGATATTCTCGATGGTCATTTGGTGGTGAAAATTGTTTTCATCATTCTCGAAGGCTAAGAACTTGCAAATTCCTCATGTAGTGCCTAAGTCTTCAACGACTTACTCAATTCCTTAACATAATATTTGTTCAATGCATGCATTACGAGTCAAGATAAAAGGGGGTTAATCGAAGAATCCCATTTTTGATGACTTGCACTATTTGGTTTGATTTAGTTAGTTCAACCACCGAAATCTCATTCTTAGGACCTTCCAACAACTAGATCAAGCTCTCATGTGTATTGTAAGATCCGCAAAATTTAATTAATTAAATAAATAATTGTTTAATAAATACAGGTGGTGGGAGCCTTTACAGCATTAAATGCTGAATGATGTGACGTAGAAAAGTACTAGCTCAAGTGGTTGACAGTACTTGGTTATGTTGAGAGGACTTAGGCTCAAGTCCCATGTATGCCAGTTATGTGTTATTTAAGTGATTATTATTTTAATAATATGCGTGATCATGATGAGTGATAATAATCCTAGAACTTTAAGAATTATCATGAAACATGAATTGGTTGAATGGTTGTGTATTGAATTGACATTGACATGGTTATGGGTTCAAACCTTGGTATATCCAAATTAAACTTTCTTTTTGCCAAAATTCTCTTTGGCATGAATGTGAAAAGACAAAGAAACCCTAGCTGACAAAGGAGGCAGCCAAGGGGGGCTGGAAAACAACATATAATGAACTATGAATGGCCATTAACTTCATGATTAAAGACAAATTCGTTTTGGAACATTAACCTACTATTAAGACACCATTAAAAGACCAATTGAGAGAGAGTAGAAGGGTTTTTGAGTCTAGATATTGGAGAGTATTTTAAGGTGCACGAATTCAAAGAAAAAAGTAGTGGTTGGTGAGTGAAATAGAGGAGTTGGACCATGGGGGAGCTAATAGAAACCATTAGTGATCAAGGAGGCAACTCTAACATTGTCTTTTAAGCAAGGAAACCAGGTTAGGGGAGCTGGAACCGTACTTTTAATTTCGTATTGTTTATTGCATGAAATGTACGATTAATTGGATGTATGTACTCTGCCTAGTTGTGTGTAATTCGTGTTTCTAGATTTTTCCAGAAACTACCTGGCGGGCAATGAATTGCCGCCAGACGACTCATCCCTTTTCTACTTGTTTCTAGGATTCTAAAGAGGAACTGTAAGACCCGTGAAATTTAATTAATTAAATAAATAAATAATTAATAAATGCGGGTAGGATAATTAATTATAACATTAAATTATGAGTGAAATGATGTGGAAAAGTACTAGCTCAAGTGGTTGAGAATACTTTAATTGTATGTGAGGACTTGGGTTCGAGTCCTATGTATGCTATTTTGTGTTATTATTCGTTGTTATTTTAAATATATGATAACCATATTGTGAAATAATATGACAATTGAATTATGATTGTTAGCATGAAATTTGAATTGGTTAAGTGGTTTAATATTGATTTGGGGATTGCATGGTTGTGGGTTCAAGCCTTGGAGAACTAATATTAAACTTTAATTTTTATATTTTTGGCTTTGGCTTGAATATGAAGAGTTGAGGAATATCCTAGTGGAAGGGCAGAATAAGGGTGGCTGTGAAACAACCCATAAAGAGGCAATGAATGAGAATTAATCACCATTAAGTGGTAATTTCGTTTTAGGTTAATAACCTAGTTTTAGGCACACTTTAAAAGGGAAAAAGTGGGTAAGTAGCAAAGGTTTGGCAAGCTGAAAATACACCAGAGAGAGAGCACGAGAATTTGGAGTTTCTGTGAGTTTGGAGTGTGATCTTTGGGGCTGCATTGAGAGAAGGCTAAAGAGCCAATTGGTGAAGGGAGGACACTTAATCGTCAAGCTTTAAGCGGAGAAAAACCAGGTTAGGGGAGCTGGAACCTCGTAATTTTGTTTCAATGTATAAGTGCATGAATTGTATGATGATTATGTGTATTGGAATCGTCTGAATTGTGTGAGAATGTTCGATTCTGGAATTTTTCCAGAAACTGCCTGGCGGGTCATGATTGACCGACAGGCGACTCATATCTTATGTATGTGTTCTTGGTTCTGGAGGAAGAACCGCCTGGCGGTACACTCCCAACCGCCAGACGACGCGTGATTAATGCCTCAGTTTCTACAATTTTCTTTGGACTGCCTGGCGGTGATGAATTTCCGCTAGGCGACACGAACTAGTTTAGCTTGATTTTTCATGATTTGGGACGTTGGGGAGGTTCTGGGCATGGGAAAAGAATGGTTATTCATTAAAGGGTTGTCTGTTGGTTGAACTGTCGTCGAATTTCATGGTATGAGTAGCTTACGTGAATGAAATAGTATTTTGAATGAGTTTAGTGGAGAATTATGATACTCATCGAATTAGGGTTGTTCTTGTAAGGGAAAACTTTGAATGGAATAATTGAGAGAATGATATAGGGACGGGATTCGCAATTAATGGAGTTGATGAATTGTGGGAAAATCGGAAGTTGGTGCAAAAATCCAAAGTTCGCGTAACTTTGAAAATAGGGGAGTTCCTAGAGAATGCAGGAACCGCCGAGCGGTTCGTAGGTAACCGCCAGGCGCCGTATCAGTGGAGTGAGACCGAGTGTGTTGATGGAGGGGGAAAGTTGGGTGTAGTCAGATGTATATAATAGCGTGATGAAAGTTGAGTGAAAGTGGTCAAAAACCGGAAATAGTGGTTAAAAGATTATACATTCTAGTGTGTGGCATAGAAATGATAAAGACTTAAGTAATTGAAAATGATATTGATGGCTAGACAGTAATATTATAGTATGAGGAACAAAATGGTATAGAGTTGGTGAGATGTGTGTTAGATACTTCAACACAGGTCTATGTGCAAGTCATTGAGCAAAAATTTGGGTTGTTAGATGTGGAATTGATTAAAATATTGAGATATAGAGAATTTTATGAAAGAAACTTCTATATCAGTATCCTAGTATCTGGACTGTGAAGAGAATCTTATAACAGTAGTAAATTGACTTGGCATAAACGCAAGGTAAGGCATTCAAGAATACTAATATGGTAAAACTAAGAAAGCTTGAATTGGAAATTGTGTGGGTAGTGGTAGTATAGGGATTTCTACTCAATAAAGGAATGATGCTTAGGTTTCACGATTGTTGGTGACCATAAAAGTTATAGGATATTAGAAATGTAACCCAATGGTGCTGATGTGGGAAGTGATGCTAGACTAGAGCAGAAACTGGTGACACGCAACATTGTCATGGCGCCTGGCTGTGAAATTGGAATCGCCAGGCGATGGCATGGATCCAATGGGGTCCTAGACTGGGTGGCGCCTGACGGAAGGATAGGTTCCGCCAGGCGGCGGCGACACGAACAGCGGTTCTTGGAACAACGTCCGCTTGGCGGTGTGGACTGTCCCGCCAAGCGGTGGTTATAGACTTTGTGAGCTTTGAGGCGCTTGGCGCCTAGCGGTACGTGTCCCCCGTCAGGCAGTCTGGAAGCTTTGGCGCCTAGCGGTACGTGTCCCCCGCTAGGCGATTTGGCTGCTATAATTCCTAGTTGTTGGACTTTGTAGGGTGTTCTACAAGGCTTTTGGTGGTGCTTTAAAGGTAAGATTGCTGGGTTCCTTGAGTTGAGCTCGGAACGTATCCCTTGAGTTGAGCTCGGGATAGGGGTTAAGCACGTACATTCCTCGAGTTGAGCTCGGAATGGCATCCCTCGAGTTGAGCTCGGGATGGCAGATGAACACGAGGAACCCTTGAGTTGAGCTCAGGTTGGCGAGTGTTGTAGGTGTGAGTGTGCTGGTTGTGGCCAGTACGGATGGGTCCAGTTAGATTGCCCTCCTTAGTTGTTGGTTGACGAGTTTGGTAGTCTTGGGACATTACGGACTATGTTCGTAATTGGGAACTCCACCTGGCGTTAAGGTGTGTGATCTGTGGCATTGGTTCCCGCACGTGCTCTGTCGGTTGTGATCGATAGGTTTGGCAGCAAATTACCTTGGGGTAATCACTAGAAGAGGTAGAATACGAATGGTCTGGTTGTGGCCAGACATTAGAGAATTGATTAAGAGATGGTACCTTGATACTTGTAGAGTTTACATCTGTTTAATTGGTTATTTGATATCTGTTATGATATATGTTGTTTTCATAAGCTCACCCTATCTGCTTGTGTTTGGCGATGATCGTGTACGCGGTACAGGGAGCAGAGAATGTTGATGCCGGTGGAGTCGGTGAGGCTTAGTCACGGAGCGTGGGAAATGCTTGGGGGTTTTATACATTTTTGTATTATTTTGAGTTGGACTATTTTGTAAACTCTTATGAGAGGTTTTATTATGTTATTTCCGTTTTACGAACTATGAATTTTGCTTTTACCCTTGAAAGTTAATAAAATTTAAATTTCTCGCGTTTTTGGGAAATGAGGTTTATTCATAAATGCGGCAGCTTTATAATTTTAATAGTTTTATTTATTTAAATTAGTAATATCCTGACAGGATGTTACAAGAACTACCTGGCGGGATGATTCTGATCACCAGGCGACGCTTGTATGCCACCCAGTTTTCTGGGTTTCTGATTGAAAGGCCTGACAGTGATGAACCCCTACCAGGCGACACGAGCCAAATGGGTTCGATTTTAATGTTTTTGGGTGTTCTGGGCTATTCTGATCGAAGAGGATGAATCTATACTTGATGATGTACTGGTGAAGTACTATTAATGGTCAAATAGCAGGTTGAATTGAGTTAATTGGAATAAGCGGGCCATGAGCATCTTTTAGGGTTTGAGAATTGGGGGTTTTAGATTCTCGATCAAATTAATGGGAGAATGTTAATATAATTATGTGAGTTGGAAGCAGTATAAAATAATTATGAACTTAAATACATTGGGGTAGCCTATTAAGTGGAAAATCGAGAGAAATTGGAGCTGAGAACTCGTGCAGGTGTAGAACTAATTCTAGAATTCCCAGAAATTGATGCATTGCCTGGCGGGGCATAATGTGCCGCCAAGCGACAGGTGTAGAAAAGTGGAGGGTGCAACTGAGTTGGCAGCGAGTGTGAAATTCAGAGTGGGGTCAGTTTGTGGTATGGAAGCACAGAGTTGAAATATGTTGCCTAGGGTATTGGAAAGAGTGAGTGATACATGGAATGAGACTAGAAAGAATTATAATGGTTAAGTTGTGTTAAAAGAGTGAATATAATGATAGTGCAGTAGAGATCATTGAAAACCAGAACATTACTGAATGATGAGGCACAATCTAACTTAAGAATGGGTTGTGAGGGAGAGTTGCCTAAGTTGAAGAAATGATATAATGCTAAGGTAAGGTATGAATGGGTATGTTACGTGTAATAAAGTTGAGACTAATGTAATAGTGGGAAACTGTGATAAGTTTCAGGTTTGGTTGTAACTTTGGTCTAAATTGGAGTAAGATGGTTTTACCTTAGTTGATTTAAAGAGATTTGTGTAGTCAATAAAGTGAATTTATCAATGAGGATGATTATGATAGCAAGGCATAAGAAAGGCAAGTTCAGGAACATAGAATGGAATTGGTGTGATTGGTAATTATGTGATGTATCAAGGATGAGTTGAGAATGACTGAAATCAAATCTAAGAAGCCTAAACCAGTACAATTTATTGTACTGGTGTAGTGCCTGGCGGTGGAGTCTGGACCATCAGGCAATAGCTACACTCACAACGACTACTGGAACGTGTGGCGCCTTGCGGTGAGGGTCATCCCGCCAAGCGACACCTACAGGCAGCGGTACCAGAGGCGCTTGGCGCCTGACGGCACGTGTCCGCCGCCAGACCGTCTGGAAGCGTGTTTCGCCTTGCGGCTCAAGAGCAGCGCCAGATAAAAAATTCAAAGGCCAAGCTTGTGCTTTGTTTGCTTTGGATGTGCGTGGTCTACAAGGCTTTGATGATATCTCTAAGGTCGGCTTGCTGGTGTTCCTTAAGGTGAGGCTCAGAACATATCCCTTGAGTTATGACTCAGGATAGGGGTTAAGCACGTGACATTCCTTGAGTTGTGGCTCAGAATGGCATTTCTTGAGTTGTGGCTCGGGACGGCGGATGAACACGAGGAACTCTTGAGTTGTGGCTCAGAATGGCATTTCTTGAATTGTGGCTTGGGATGGCGGATGAACACGAGGAACTCTCGAGTTGTAGTATATGTAATTGTAAGCTCACCCTATCTGCTTATGTTTGCCGATGATCATGTACACGGTACACGGGAGCAGACGATGTTGCATGTAGATCTGGTGAGGCATAGAGCCGGAGCGGGACTAGCTTGGGAAATTTTATACAGAGCTTTATTTTTTATGAAATTTACAGACTTGTAATCTTTGGATTATTGAACATGGCTTTTATAACTAAGTTTATAATAGAGGTTTTGAGATACTTTATAATGTAGTAAAGTTTTAATTTTCCCGCGTTTTGGGAAATGCATTTAAATAAATGAGGTATTATTATTATATTTTTATTTTATTATTTAAAATTTGTAATATTCGGATGGGATGTTACATGTACACTGAGACAAACATTAAGAATAAACTAAATTAATGGAAAGCCTAAAAATCTAAATATGATTGCATAAGTGAAAAAAAGTACAGAGAAGTTATTGTTCCATTCAATCAATCACAATGAATCTCGACTAGTCATGATGAGTAGTATGTTGCAATACAAATCTAGCAACAACTAATTATACAATGTTTACAATATGAGCAACATCGCTCTAGCCTCACAATTATATAATATTATGTTCCTACTACATATTCTCTTCTAAACTTGTTCCTCCATTCATGGCCTAAACTATACCCGAGCTCTCTATTTATAGAAAAATAAACTATGTAAATTAAATAATCTATACATTTATCACTAACATCAACTACTACAATAATTTTGTAGAGATCTTTATAGATTTTTCTATATTATATATATATATATATATATATATATATATATATATATATATATATATATATATATATTTCCTTTGTCTCATGATAATTGCATTTCTATCATAAACAACTTCTTCAATAAACCATTAAAAATAATTGCACCTATCCATTACATCAGTACCACCATATTGTTGGTCAGAACCATAACAAAACAAATCATGTATACACACAACCTTCACAAAACGAAAAATAAAACATAACAATAAAATGAAATTGTAAATTTAACAAAATAAAAATTCTCACAACTCCCATCTTGAGTTAGAACAATCCAAAAATTATTTTGCAACATTCTTAACGGTTAAAGTTGTTTTCAAGACTAGAAAATATTCACAGTGGAAAAAAGGTGCATTGCCATAATCCCAACTCCCACAATCATGATTAGAAATACATTGGTTTTCCAACACTAAGCATTATTTGTTATGGAGTTTTCATTACAAATGCAAGATGGTGGTGATTGGTAGCGATGGTAGCGAGACATTGATAAGGAATGCATAAGACCGTACTAGTAGGGAGATGAATGGAAAGAAGAAAAATAATGTAACCTACCTTCTTAAAATGGGCAGTAAGATGATTCATTATCATCTACCATTATGTTTGTGGCTTAAATCATCTGTCATGTTTCAATGTTAATGTGTCATGTCATCCTTTCAATAACATAAATGTGAATCTAACATAAAAGACCATGTTAACTTATTTTAACTAAAATTGGGATTGAATTGATAACTTTAAGAATATTAATACTATATTGAAGAAACCAACCAAATATTAGGACCGAAATATTTGGTTACTAAAACATGATGTTCCAAATATAAAATTTCACTTAATTTAAATATAATATATATTTTCATTCTTTTTATTCTAGTTTTTTTCTTATATTTATAACTTTTTTTATTGACATAATATTTTTTCTAATTAAAAGGAAAATATTAAAATGAAAAAAAAAAGAGAAACCCTCTCATACGTAAAAGGAAATTATATTTTAACTGTATTTGTTAGGATAACATAATAATAACATATAAGATATCAATTGTGTAATCATGTCTAGAAGCATTAAGAGTAAGAGTGCTTTATTTGACAAATGAAAAAACATCATGCAAATATGTCCATTTCGTTTGACAAGTAATCGATGATGATCATATCATAAGTACAAACAAACATTAAGCAAACATAAAGAGTATTCTGAAGCAGAATTTGAGGTGCAGGAAATGTCTTCACCACCTATCCCCAATGAGAATTGTGTTAAATACAAGCTTTTTCAAATATATCTTGGGATTCGAGCCAAAGTTGTGTTATTCACCAACTATCCTAACACAAGTCTATTTTAACTTTTGAATAACTATCTACCTAGTATGGTGTCCATTATTATCTCTTTTGAAGTAAAATGTTATACAAATTAGAGAGATAAATGTTAACCACTATCAAGGATGTTGCATGAAAAAGAGAAGATTAATTAATACCGCATGGATAACATTCAATCCTTCTTAAGATTCAAGCTCAACATATGAAAGAAAAAGAAGAAGACATTCAAAATGAGTTCAAAGCTACTCAACGGCCAAAAAAAGGACTACAACAGTTACATCTTTATAAGCATATTTAAAGACACTCCTTAAATAAGAATACAAAAAGAATAGTCATTGTTTGCAAGTGCTAAAACATTGTTCAATTTTCTTTGTACCCCAAAAAGCTTTGTAAGAACATTGTTTATGTTCATTCCAATAAACTAGTAAAAAGAGTCTAAGCTTTGTGTACAACGAAAGACGCTACCCTCACTAGTAAGTGTAAACTATGATTTTCTTTTATCACAAAGACCCTACCCTCTCAAAGAATACTCACGTTGAGTTAGAAGTGTCTTATTGAAAGATTATTTGGATTGAATTAAGATTGGTTTGTTGAAAGAATACTTGGTCAAGTCAAAAGTGACTAATGAAGAAAATAAATACTTGAATTAGGTAAGTTAGAAGTGGCTAGGAGCTGAAATCAGTGGCAGATCTTGACCAATATTTTATGGGGAAGCTAAAATAATTCACTCAAAATTTGTATATTTAAGTATTGCCACTAATACAATAAAATTGAATACATAATTTAGTATAACAATAACTATAAAAGAAATCACACATATGTAAATGATTGCCCCAAATTCTTGAATTATCAATAATTGAATCAGAACTAAAAATTTTAGCTATTTATTTTTTAATGTAAATAATCATATTGTCAACAAGAAATTAATTTTCCATTGAAGATAATGATCTTTTTGTTGTAACTGTAGAAACAATAAGAGTTAAAATAAGATGAATTAAATGACCAATCAATTATGAAATCAATTATGAAAAAAACTCATACTACAATACTTTTTCTTCTATATTCATAAAAATGAATATACAAACGACTTATGAGATAGAAAATAATGATAATTATTAACCTAATATTTCACTATCAAGTGAGATAAGAGGGAGTTTTTTTCCTTCAAGAATGGAAGAAAACATATGAGAAAAGAGAACAAAAATAACAATTTTCTTTCAATTCTTGATTTATCATATATAATTTAAAAAGTTTTCCAATATATCACATGTAATTTAAAAATTTTAAAGAAATTTGGGGGGTAATGGCTCCCCTCGATCCTTTTTAAGGTTCGTCCTTGACTGAAAGAATACTTGATCGTACTTTGCAATGATACTCTACTTATTAGAACTTGACATGTTTGGTCAAGAATCGAGCGTAGTTTGCACTACCAGAGGAATTGGTAAAAGATCATTGAGTAACTCTTGTTCTGTAATCTATCATATTGCATGTTATACTTGTCAAAAAACTCAAAGAAGGAGGAAGCTTCAAAACTTAGATTGCAAAAATATTTCAAAGATATTTTATCTTTATAAACAAATCATCGAATTGATCACCTTTACATGATACTAATGAAAAACTATGAAAAATTTAAAAACACAATTGAATCTCTCATTCTTGTGTTTTTTCTTGATTTTTATTTTACGAAACAAGTAATTGAATTTATTTATGGACCTTCTAATACTTAGGTATAAAATATCACATTGTACGTTGATGGTTATGTTTGAGTGTAATTTGAGCAACTTGAATCTTACAAATGTATATTACATTCTAACATGTAAAATCTAATTTTGGTTCGACTTTAATTATACTATAGTTAATGTTAATTGTTTAAACTAACTGATGGATTGTCTAACACGTGTATAAACACTTAGAAAGTTGTAACACATATAGTTGTTTGCAATTCCATTTAACAAAACGTACCTTAGAAGGTTTTAATGCATATAATTGTAATTCTACTAAAAAAAACACATATATAATTCCATCAACATTTGAAAAACTTTTTAAGGAATATTGTAATATGGAAATCAATGTAAACAATGTGAAAATAAACGTAATCAAAGATTTTACATATCAAATATATTTGTATTATTTTTATATTTACAACTTGAAGATAGGAGATGAAAATGCAACCTTCTATAGTTGGACTCTAAAAGAATGAATAATATACACTACAAGAAAAGCATAAAAAAACATCCCACCAAAACCCTCACGTTTAACCAAAAACTAACGCTTAAGCAATGGCTTAGCGTATGGAACATACCCATCCTTCAATTGGGGTGACAAATTAATTATAGTGAGGGCCATTACAGCCTTTTCACATAACAATGGTCAAACCCAAGCTTTGTTCGTCACATCCACTTTTCATTTTTTTAAAAAAACATTAATAATAACAAGGGTCAAGCCTTCACTAAAGTTTTATTTTAAAAAAAATTATTTTTTTTACGTGGGCTAAACCTTCGATAAAGTCTTATTTTTTAAAATAATATTTTTTCTTGCATGGGCCAAATCCCTAGCTAAAGTTTTATTTAAAAAAATAATATTGTCAATTGGGTGGGCTAAGCCCGCACTAATGTTTTGAGTTTTAAAAATACTATTATTTGAGTGGGTTAAGCTCTCAATGTAAAAACACTAAGCAATGAACTCCCAAATTTTATTGTAGCAATTATACCACAAGCTAACAATTCTTAATTCTTTAAAGGCGAGTCTAAACCTTATTAATTAAAATTCTAATCCCTTAGATATTTTTTACCAAAAGTTCACATGTTTAAATTGATTAATCGACAAAACTCTATGTCTAGAGGTAAATTCTACTAGTTGTTTTATTCTAATCAAGGTTCTAAATTATTTCTCAATAATTAGATATCAAGAAATAGGTAATCAACAATCGTGCAATTATGAACAAAAATATAACACAAGAGTAATGCAAAAGAAGTATATTGAATAGTAGAAATAACAAAGAGCGAAGATACATTGTATGCAACCTCAATGAATAAGGGAGTTAGTTACTCCTAGACATTCTCAACACTATAAAAAAGATAGATGATGAAAATAATGGTAATGATGAGTGACTCCAGCCTCCTAAATATGCCCATACACTTAAATATATAGAAAGAGTTAGACTCTTGCTAAGCTAAAACCAATTCAAAATGTAATATAAATATGGCACAAAACTCTTTGATAAGATAAAATTAATTTATAAAGCAAAGAATTATTTTAAAAATAAAATAGATAGAGAGAAGGGTTATATCCTCACAAAGCTAAAATTAATTTTAAAAGTGATATAAAAGAAGGGTTAAGGTCTTGCTAAGAGAAAAATAATTCTTAAAAAATCTAGAAAGAGGTTGTGGCCCTCACTAATTGATGAAACTTTTATTTTTTAAAATTATTAAATTTTATATGTGGTGAGATAGTTGCTATCTTCGTGTTGAGTCCACATAATTGATATTATTTGCTTTCAAGTTTTGATTTACGCTATTTTTTCGTTGTTAAATAAATGTATTCTTATAATGATATAGCAAAGTATTTTTCTACGAAAATTCTTTTTTATCACATTATCAAACACATAAAGCTTTTATCTTTGAAGATTACACAACCATCATCATTTTTTTTAAGATCTATATAAAAGGCCAAGTTGTTAAAGGTTCATCATCAATAAATACAAAAAGAGTCCACAAGATTTATAGTTCATAAACATTGTGTCATCCGTTTTTAGTGTAAGTGTGTTGAAAATATTATATTTTTACTTAAAATTAGCCTTATGTGAGGAAACCCTTGTCATATTGTATATCGTTTAAGTAGTATTTCTTTAACTTTCTTATCTTGTTTTTGACCAAAAGTGGAAACAAAGTATATTACTGTTCTCAGTTTTAAAGGACAATAATATAGAAGAGCTAACTTAGAGAGGATGTAATTCAAATGTATGGATAAACCAATATAAAATTATTGTATTATATTTTTCTAAGGTTATATATGTTAGATGATTTAATAATTTGTAAGAATATTTTTTATGTATTAAATAAAAAAAAACTTAATTCCAAAGTCTTTTAAATTTTATATAATCAAAAAATGCAACAAAAAAGAATGTAAAATAATGTTACGAAATTCAGTAGTATTCAAATTCTATATTGTTGTTCTAAGTGAAAAATAAAAGTTATAATTTATTTGATAAAATTACTTTTTTCCTTAAATATGACTGGCCCTCTTTTAAAGATTCAAAGTTGACCTGTGAGAATTTGGAAATTTTCTACTTCCAAGATCCGAATTTAATTCTAATTGATAATAATAAATTTCGAGTCATTATAAGGGTTAAATTTTGGTTGAGACTCGCATCCTAAAATATCATTTCAGAATTATTTATAAAAAAAATGCTAATAAATATAGTCGGTGTTCAAAGTTCAAACAAAATCAAAGCACTCCAAAAATCAAACCCGTGAGTGACTTTGGTTGCTCGCTAATTATTCCGATAATCTCGCCTCCGAAAACCTTAATATAATAGAAAATGTACACTGATTAACAATAGTTGGTAACAAAACGTGGTGGTTTGAAATTTTGAATTCTCGAAAAGGAACTAAACAATTATTGGAATACATTGTTGGTAGAAAATCTCACCTTCTTCCCATTTATGATTTTATTTTATACATAAATCGAAAATTTAATTTTTCATGTTTAGCTCGTGTAGTTATACATTTTACTGATCAATTATTATATTTTAAGAATGACATCACTTAATTTTTAGATTTATTTTACCAACATAGTTTTTATACTTCTGCAAAGTTTACATATATGTTAAATTTTCATTAAATAACGAGGTGAAAAAAAAAAACAGAATAATGATGTTTTACAAACCATCGTTTTAATTTAATTTTTTTTATTTTCTTATACGGTAATAGAAATCTAATATAGTGACAAAATTCGTTAAACTTAAAATTTTAATGATAAAATAAAAAATAAACTTTAAATTTACAAAATGATGATAATTGAATAATAAAACATCAATTGAACATTTTCAATAGATAAGTTATATTGTTTGGTATATCCAATATTATTATTACTTATCAGGTTAATGATAATTTAAATATAATTTCTTCTTTAATTTTCTCACATAACTTTTAAGGATAAGTTATGATGGAGTTTCAATTTCTAAAAATGACAATCTTTTAAATATAATGAAAAAACTTGATGATACTATCTCAACGAACTTTGAGGTAAAATTGGTAGAGTCTATAGAACGAAAATAAGGTTTCTAAAGATGGAACCTAGTTTTTCATGGAAATAGAAAAATGATTTTAAAAATGAACTTGGTTTTCTTTAACCAAATAAATAAAAAAGTGATTCGAAAGATAAATTCATATTGCTCGTAAACATCAACTCAGATATATTTGATACACTTAATTAATCCTAACAATATTATTTTAGTAAATTGAGTTCCAAATATACATCTATTTATTTTACTTGAAAATAAATTTATATTAATTTTTTTTACATTCTAATATTTTTTCTTTAAATTGTATATTTTGAAAATTTAAGTAAGAACCTAGAATATTGTTGAAAATTTGAATTATAAAAATGAATAATAAATAAGCAGAAAAAAAGTAACACTTAAAAGAGAATTTAAATATTTCTTTTAGAAGTATGATTTTCCAAGTTTTTATGAATAGTAGTATCTGTTATTGGTGGTAGAGAGGGAGATGAAGAGATGAATATATTCGTATTTCTTGGTGGGTCAAAGATACTTGTGGGAACATACACATCACATTATTTTAGTTAAAATTAAAAATATTTTGGCAGAGTGGGGAATATGAACAAACTAATTAGTGTGTCAGAAGACAGAAGCGAAAGGGGTTCGGAATTCTATAATGTGACTCCTTCTTTCACTCTGCCTCATTTGACCACAGTCATCACCTAATCCACTTCCATTTCTATGGGCCCATTTCCCTTCCACACACCATTTCAAATACCAAATAAATACTCACTCTTTTTCTATCATTCAAAATTCATCAAATCTATCATACAAAATAATCAATGCTGCAATTTTCAAAATTATGTTTACTTGTAGGGTGATTACAAACAAATGTCGTACACACAGAAAAGAAGAAATCGTTTCTTCAGCTAAATTTTAGGGATTAGATTTGGATGTGGGTATCAACTTTAATTTTTTCTAATAAAACATATTCAATTTAAGTCCTTATAATTTATATTTAGACCATATTTGGATTGAGAAATAGAAATGAGAGTGAACAAAAGGAAAAATGTCATTATTTATGAGTGAAAAATGTAAAATATTAAAAATTTACGGATGACTAGAATAATTTTTTACATTAAATATTTTGAAAATAATTTGTAAAATAAAATATTAAAAGTAATCTGATGTAAAAATATAATATTTAAAATATAAATTAGAGTCCAAATAAATTTCATATTAAAATAAAAAAAATTATGAAATCCTAATAAATTTCAAAAAATAATATTTCAGAATAATAATAATAAATAATAATAATAATAAAATAAATTATTTATAGATATTCACACTTATATACGAAATGTTAAATGTTAGAATTAATGTAATAAAATTAATTAATGACACACAATATTATCGTTATATAATGTCTTGCAACATCATTAAGAAGTTTAATGAAATACAAACACGTAATTGTTTTTGATAAGTAACTATTCCAAATCAATTAGTAAAAGATTGAAATATTTTAAAATATATTAAATCTAATATAATTTTATCTTCAAAAACATCTCTGATATTGATTGTATTTCAAATTTCCGACAAGCCGGAACTTTGTTTTGACTATCTTCAAAGTACAAACGAGCAACCCTTTGTAATCAACTAAGAAAGAGAAGTAGATACAAGTCACTATTTATGACATACGTGTACCATCCAAATCAATTTCTTTAGCTAATTATCATTTTTTAGTTTACAAAATCGATCAAGATAGTAAATAACACGCTTCTCATAACTCAAGTAATGTTTATATAAACAAACAAAGAATGCCAATTTTATATTTCCTTTATGTTGATAAATTTCATTCTATTTGAAATATAATTAAATTGCCAAAAAGTAAGAATATTATTTTTCTACAAACACTATACATATATTTATATCAAGGTTCTGTTGCAGAGTGTTAATAATAATAATAATAATAATAATAATAATAATAATAATAATAATAATACATATTATTAACTTTCATGCGTTGGGCTAAGAAGCGTATATAATTTACATTATCTGTGATCTGAATAAAATTTGAAGAGCACAAAAGCCAATGAAAAAAGTATGGAGGTTATGTACTCTTCTGTATGCTTTTCATTGTATTTAGTAATGTTGCACTTTTGTGTTATTTACTCGAATTAGGAGCTCAAGAAACATTCTTTCATTATTGTTAACTTCATGAACTTATTAGGAAAAAGTTGATGAAAGAGGAGAGAATTCTGGTCGTAGATGCCTACAACAATTTCACATGGTGTTTTCAGTGTCTTTTTTGGTGATTTTGGGCATGACGTGTATCATGCATACCCTTCAAAGTGGCTTTCACAAATTTGTCATATTTTTCATTGGTTTTGGTATGCAATGTGATGTGTGAACTCCTTAATTCGCCTACATGTTTGACCACCTTCCAATTACACACATGAGAAATGTTTGTTCCATTTTCTGCTCATTCTTTTTTGTTCAAACATATATTGGGATTAATCCACACAAGCCATATTCCAAAGCCTTCTACCGTATAACCTCTCATTCACCACACGCAAAGAAACTATACATAGGCTTCCCCTCTATCTCAAATATATCGTTTGCCTTATCAGAAACACCTTAGCCTTCCAAACGACACCATCATCTTGGAACCGTGGACTCAACCCTTTTGGCCTAACCTTATACATATCTCATATGCTTGAAGCTCCTTCGGATTGAAATGCAGAACAACGATGTTTAAGATTGCTAGAAAAGGGTTGGAGTGTGTTTCTTGAGAGAGGTTCACCAACTCTCAAGGAAAAGGACTAGGAAGAAAGTCCGGAAGAAAGACTAGTCTAGTGAACTCAGAAAAAGGAAAGAGATATGCAATTTTGACAAAGTTTCTCTATATTAAATCTAAGTTAATTTTATAAGACTGAAAACTCTTATTTATAGGCTTAGGAGCTGACCAAAGACTCAACAAAAGAGAAGGAAAACTCGAATATTGAAAGTTGGAAAAGACTCCAAAAGCAGTCATGCTTCAAGTGTGACTGGCCAGTTGTCATGTTCATGCTTTCCACATTGTCCCATGTGCAAAATGCAAGCTAGAGCTCTCTAAGCAAATGTTTTAGGGTTCCTTGGGCCTTAAGCTAGCTCAAATAAAACCCTAGCCCACTTACTATGACCTGGTAACTTAAGAACTTATTTTTCAAAGCCAAACAACTACTCTACTCAACACACTTTGTATCAATCGATTAATATTTTACATAATCAATTAATATAGAAGTAGTGACCAAAATACACAACCCGAAAATTATTCTGGTTGGCCCAAATACAAGGCCCAAAGTAAACCTATTTATAATTTTACAATGCTAAGAGAAGGAAAAGAAAAGTTAATAAATTACACTCCACAAAAGTAGAGTCTTTTGAAGTCTTTCTTCCTCTTCCATTCTCCTAGCCATGACCCTACTCAAAGGCCCAATGTGAATCCTTCCAAATAGTCCTCCATCAGACCCTCTCTCTTGAAAACGACTTGTCCTCATATTCAATCCTTCTTCATAGTCAGCAACACCTACAAAAAGGATCAAATCACAAACATTTAAAGTAGGGATGTGATGGCAACCCCCTAGTGATGGCCAAGTGCATACATGAGAATATGTTTCATCGTTGAAGGAGATGCACAAAGAGGAGTGGAAATTAATGTAGTAAGCATCAAGGGCTATCAACAGGCACCACCCAACGACACGCCTACTGAGGCAACTAGTGCCCAATGGCATAATTCGTGTAAGACCCGAGGAATTTAAATAATTAAATACATAATTATTTAATAAATGTGGGTAGTGAGAGCCATTATGACATTTAATACTATCTTTCATGACGTTGAAAAATACTAGCTCAAATGGTTGAGAGTACTTGATTGTGTTGAGAGGACTTGATTGTGTTGAGAGGACTTGGGTTCGAGAATTGCGTATGCCAATTGAGTGATTATTTTGATTTCGTTATTTTTGTGATATGCTTGATCATGATGAGTAGGTATAAATTCCTAGATGTAAAGGAATTTTCAAGAAACACGAATTGGCCTGATGGTTGTGTATAGGATTGGTAATTGCATGGTGGTGAGTTCAAACCTTGGTTAGAGTGAATTCATAACATCTTATTTCTTTTATGCCGAGATAAGAGGGTTAATGAAACTTAATTAGGCATTAAGGACTAATTAAGGGATTGATTGGAATTGATTTTCGTTTAATGTAATTTAATTAGTTTTTAGGGCTGAAAAGAGAGCAGGAATAGGAGAAGGATATTGGAGCAATTTTAGAGGGATTTCTAGGTAAGGGAAGTTCCATTTCGTGTTTTCTTTTAATTGTATGAATATGTGATGTATGAAATGCAACAGATGTCTTGATTTTGCCAACAATTTGCGTAAGTTCGCATTTTTGAAATTTCAAGAAACCGCTTGGCGGCGTTGAAGGCCTATAAGGCGACTTATGCCTCTAGAACCCATTTTTCTGGGTTTTCTATGCATTGCCTAGCGACTATGTGCTGCCCGCCAAGCGACACTAAATGGCTTGCCCAGTTTCTCTTGATTTTTGGTGTTCTAGTGGTATTGTGATGTATGGATTGAATCTGTATATGTACGTATATGATTGGTATGGTGAATTTTTATCTACGATTGTTTGTTTGGTGAAACTTACATGAATTTGTCATGATTGGGGGATTAGGGTTCCTGTTGGGATTGGGGATGAATGAACTGGATTTATGACTATTATTGATGTACTATTTTCATGAAAATGATATTAATTTGGACTAGCTTGAAAATCATAAGTGGACTGACTGTTGACGATAAGCCAAAATGCATGTCGAATTGAGAAATTGGAATTTGGGGTACGCGTTGGTGCAAGAAAAATCTGGATAGAACCCAAAATTTTCATGCACGACCTAACGGTACCTGTACACCACCAGGTGACACATCAGGTGCAGAACAACACCCTGATTCTGTTTCGAGTTGGGATTTGGGTGGATGGGCAAGGGAGTTATGTGTATATTATTGGATAATATGCAAAGGTGTCACAGAGAACACACAATTATGTAATTAAATTGAATATGTGTATGATCAAGTGATGATTAGGACCCAAAAAAAGTATGAGATTAATGTTCTGTGACTGTGATGTTTATAGTGCCTGTTGTGTATACCTTCAGATTATGTGCATATTACGATGTTGGTTTAAGTTAATTGTGGTATGATTGTTTGGTAAAATAATGAGTGCATAGTTGTTTGCATCATAATTGAATAGAGGTATGACTTCAAATGCGAATTCATGAATGTGTTGAATTATGATCCAAACATATAATTATGACTGGATAATAGTAATTATGTTATAAAGTGTGTGTTGTTTGATTGGGGTTCAATAGAACTTGTCCAAAATGCTAAAAACCAATAGTACTTGCGTTGCTGGTATGACGCTTGGCGATGTGGGACGAGCCGCCAGGCAATAGAGACCCAAAATAGTGGCAGCGGTAACTAGACTCGTGTGGTTTTGCCTAGCAATGCAAGTGATGCGCTAGGCGGTTTTGGGAGCAGAGTTGGATTGTGCGGAGGATTCTACATGGCTTTGGATGAAGGTCTTGATGTGATGCTTTGCTGGGGGCCCAATTATGAGTGCAACTTGTATTGGGGTAACACGTGGCCACTCGAGGTTGTAGCCTGATGGTTTTGGAAGTCCAGTGGAGTGTGTAAGATCGTGGCTCGTACATGTGGGCTCTAGAAGATTGCCCTCCTCGGTATTAGTTGACGAGTTTGGTAGTCTTGGGACAAATACATACTATAATTCGTATTGGGGAACTCCACTTGATGTCGCAGATTATGGTTGTGATAAATTTATTCCCGCGTGTGGACTATTAGGTGATGGCCTATAGTTGGAGGGGTGAGTAGACACTCGTGGCAGCAAAGATCGATTAATGTAATCATCAAAGGGTGTGGAATCAAGAGGTGTCCAACGGAAGATTTGGAAGTCGAGGATTAAGAATTGGGGTTCTAGTACGGATCATGGGTTTGAAATTGTATTATTAATTTATATTGTATTTCCTTTTATTTGAGCTCACCCTATCTGTGTGTGTTTGGCGATGATCATGTAACTTGTTACATGGGAGCAGATGTTGATGTAAAGGAGCCCGTGGATACTTAGAGCCGGAGAGTGGGCCAACTTAGGGACTTTTCATGGATTTTTCTTTCTACAATTATTTTTTTTATGAAGTTGTAATATGGATGTTTCAGTTGGTTTTGGATTTGGTTATGTATGGACAAATTAAATTAAGGAATTTAAACATTTTGGCGCATATAATAGAGTTTAAATTTCCCGCATTTTGGGAAAGTATTTTATTAATACATGTTGTTATTAATATTTGTATAAATTTTAATTTTAAGTAAGTAATTTCTGGCTAGGACGTTACAACTCGCGCCCGATGAATGCAATGAAACTCAACATCATTGACCTTTGCTCAACATTTTTGTTATAACTTTCTCCACATACCTCCAAATGCATTGATTCTTTTTGCATTGGAAACTAGACTCAAAGGTCTTTCATTTGAATATACACACGTAATATTTGGAACTCTTAGTTAGCTGCAATTTAGTTTTGAAAATAGTAGATGTTTGGGCCTTGTATCTTGCGCCATGTAGTGTAGGGTTTTGGACCAAGGAAGAGACTTATCTCCTTCAGAAGAGAGTGGGCATGTGTAATGCTTGTAATGCATGTATAATGCACAAAAACATAAGTATCAGGTGAATCAAGAAAGGTCACAGAATATGCAGGATGAACATATGGATTCCTATTATGCCTAAGTCCTCTAGGGAAGGTCCTATCAATCTCAGGATCAATGAGTTGTAAGTCACTTGGATTTCCCCTAACACCCTACAACGCCCATCCTAAGATGGTACCTTTAATTAAATGTGCAAAAGTTATGTGGTTTTTCAAAATATTTATTTTTTCCAAAAAATAATATAAAATTATGTACAAAAGAAACAAAAGTATTTTTTTTAGGCCCGACAAAGATTAATCCTTGCTCCTACGTATCTCCATTTACAATAGAGAATCAGGGTTACGTAGTTCTTTATGAAAAACTATTTGGAAAAATATTTGAAAAATGATTTAATTTTTTTAACAATTTTGAAAACCTCTTTATTTAAATTTTTAGTATTATGTTAATATTGGTGTCACGCGACGCGAGCGGCCGAACATACACTGAAAATAAATTCTTTTTTTTAATATTTGATTTTTTTTATTTGATTTTTTTGAAAATAAATTTATTCACCCAGACGAAATTGGGTGTTGACAGTAAGTATTTTTAAAATTTTTTCGAAAGTGAAAAAAAATGAAGAAAAATCATGAAAAATGTTGATGAAAGATAGAAAACGACATTTTTTGGAGAATCTGAGTTTGATAACCAGTAGATCGAGTTCCAACAAGGTAGAAAATTAAATTTCACTCAAATGCATATAAAATAATATTGATTCTGATAACCAGAGCCAAACTTATGGTCCTCTGAAGTTTGATTGAAAATTTGTCCAAATTTTTTTTGAATCTCTCAAATTACACCATTCCAGCTGCTCCAACCATTTTTTCCATCAAGTTCAAGGTCTTAGAAGTGGGGAGAAAAATTTCAAGTCAAAACAAGCGTAGCTACCAGAACAAAATTCCACAAGTTAAATGCCTGAATTCGACACTATTCATGCACTATTCACTACTTTAGAAATGACACTATTCATGTGCCGCGACACTATTCACTTTACCATACAAACAACACGTACACACTCACAAAAACACCACTGGAATGGAAACAGACACTGAAAAAAACATTAACATCACAATGAACATTCACACATGACTCACCAAAACATCAAACACACTTAATCCCACAATTTACGAAACGAAACACACACAAAACACAACTCAACTCAACACTGGAAATACTATGAACGAAAACGTTGGTCCCCGACAACGATGCCAAATTTAATCGAGGTCGTACCCGATCAAATAAAACATTTAAATGCAGTACTCAGGAATTAACCCAAGGTCGTCTCCCAATGACCATTCTTTTAACTCAAAGGTTCCAGATTATAGTTCAACACAAAGGGGGGGGGGGTTTGGAAGATTCACAATGCTAATCAATATATTAAATTAAATGCGACAATGATTAAAAATGTATTGACATCCTTGATTCAAACACAATTTCACTTATCATAGGCCACCAAATTAATACCTTTGCCTTCTCTCAGTCTACTAGATGATAACCCACTAAGTGAAAGTTACTATCCAGCTTCATTATGCAATTAAGCAATGCACACATCCATAAATTCATGACAGCCAAGCTACATACATTAAGAATGAACATAACCTAACCCCAACATTTGCAATCAATCTGTAAATTAAGCATAAGCAGATGAACCACATGCATTCCCCGAATTCAGGACAAAGAAATGGAAGATTTCACAAAACAAGCACAACCTCAAAGCTTCATTGCATATTTCATCAAGGAGGTCAATACACAAATTTAGCTAGACATTGAAATAGGACAATTAAACACTTCAAAACAAAGTTCAACAAAACAGAACATCAAACCCAAACTTACGAATTATTCAAACGCAAATTCAAAAACAAAAGACAATTCTAAGGCTTTAAATGAACAAAAATCGATGTTGTCATATAAAAATCGAAAACCCCATACATGGGTGTTGTTCCAAGTCAATACAATTCACAAAATGAGATGCCCAAGCTAGCAAATGAGTTATAAACGTAAAACCCACATTGGGTGCTGTCAAATGTGCATAAAAATGGTAAAAACAAGTGCTAAAATGTGAAAAATGAAAGAGGCACCTCCATGGTCACCCACCAAAGCTTCAAAAAACGTGAAAATGGAGAATGGAGGAGATGAAGTTCGGCTGCTGCACTAAATGACCTAAAAATCTCGTGGTCACATCAATTATGCCACTGCTATTTACAAAAATGTCACTCATGGCTGCAAAATTACAAAACTGCCATTTTGGTCAGCAGAATTACAAAAATGCCACTATGGGCTGAAATTGCTGGCCCAATGACGTGGACAGGTGGACTAACATGACTCAAATGTGGCAATGATGTGGAAACTCTCTTCATCTGAAGATTAATGTCCAAACACCAAAATTGCTTCACCTAAATAACTAAAAATAATTAAAAACAAAAATTAAGCCAAATAATGTGAAATTAACCCAAATTCAGAACAGTAACCCACTTTAACCTAATTGACGAAAATGCTCTAAGAACAACAATTTATCACTGAACCACTATTAAGATAGGCTCAAAAAGGTAGTGGAATAAGGAAAAATACTAACTCATTACTATCCTTCACTCAAAGCATGTCACAAAATATTCCAATCAGTATGCACAATTAGGATGTAAAATAGTCAATACTCATGTATATTTTAGTTTAATTGATCAGTCAATCAGTTAAATGCATACTAAGAACATGATTTACACAAATGAGACTTAAGATAATGGCAAACACACTCTACAAAAATAGAATGCAGAAACAAACTACAATAATAAAAATGACTCATAGCAACAAAGACATAATAAGAAAACTCCATGTTCCTCGTTGGACGAGTATAGTTGACTCGTTGTGCAAACTGCCTTAAATCTTTGAAATTCTGAAAATATTTGCCACGTATCCTTCATTGGACGAATGATCAAATAGGAGCTAAGTGCTCGCTAGGCGAATGTGTTTGCCTAACGAATATGATTGTTGTTATTTTCTTATGGACTAAAAATTAAATGCAAAATTTAAAATGTTGGGTTGCCTCCCACTAAGCGCTAGTTTAACATCTAATAGCTCGACCCTTCTTCTTCTCTGGAGGAGGGCCCTTTTCTTCTTCCTTCATTTGTTGTGGAGAAAAGCAATGAGAACAAGTTTTCAATAGCCTGGAAACTTGTTCTGGCTTACTTGTCACAAATAAGACTTCCTTAGCAGCACTAATATCCTTTGGTTGCAAATTGTGAATTCCTTCATACATTTTGAAGTTTACCTCTTCCTTTTGATCTCTTATTTTGAGCTTGTCGTTATCAACATATATGATAACTTTGGCGGCTTTCATGAATGGTCTTCCAAGAATGAGAGGGACCTTAGTATCCTCCTCTATATAAAGTATGACAAAATCCATCAGAAAGGTAAACTTATCCACATGCACATGTACATCCTCAATGACTCCATATGTGCATTTGATTGATTGATCCACGAGTTGTAAAGCCATCCTTGTTAGTTTGACTTTAGTGCCCTCAATTCTCTTGAGCATAGATAAGGGCATCAAATTGATGCTAGCTTGCAAGTCAATTAACGCCTTCCCAATAGCCAAATTTCTAATTGTGCAAGGAATATTAAAGCTACCAAAATCTTTAAACTTTGGAGGGAGAGTCTTCTGGATTATAGCACTTTAGTTCCCTTGGACTTCATAGGTGTCTTCTTCTATGTACTTCCTCTTCTTTGTCAGCAAATTTTTCAAAAATTTAGCCTATGCAAGCATTTGTTGTATTGCTTTCGAGAGAGGAATTTTGTTTTCCAATTGCTCCTTATCTTTCTTGGGTGGTACTAGAGGATATGAAAGGATTTTCTCCATCTTATCTTCTTTTCTTTTCACGATTTTCTCCTCTTCCTTTTTATTCTCTATTTTTTTATTTCTATCCTCATTCTCTCCACTGTCCTTCTCTTCCTCTCTTTTTTTTCTCTCTTTCTTCATACACATTCCCATTTCGCATTGCAATGCTCTTTCGGTTTTACCTCTGTATTGGTGGTCAAATTCTTCTCAAATTTCTCTTCTACTTTCTTCGCCAATTGACCTAGTTGAGTTTTCGGATTATAAAGTGAAGCTTATGTACTCTTGTGATTTGAAAGAGACACTTGCATGAATTGTTCAAGTTTCTCCTCCAACTTTGTTTGCCTCTCGTGCAAGGAGGGTTGTTATTGTTGCTGCCTATTGGGTGGTCCAACTTGTCCCATGCTAGGATGAAACTTCCATCCTTGATTGAAATTGCCATAGTTTTGTTGGTGGCTTTGATTTCCCATATAGTTGACATCCTCCTACGACTGACTTTGCACGGTACATTGCCCATTAGCATGATCTCCTCCGTGCAATACATAACTTTGCATTTGTTGTTGGTATTGTTCTTGGGAAGCATTCTGAATCTCCTAGGGCAATGATGACAGCTTCTTCATAAGCTCTTCTATTTGTGATGTTATTAGCTTTTTTTGAGCTAAAATTACATCGTGACTCTAAAGCTCTAACACTCCCTTCTTCTATAATTAATTGCATTCATTCTATACCTCATAATTGTTTGAAGCCATGTTTTCTATCAATGCTTTGGCTTCTACATGTGTCTTGGATTTGATCATGCCCACAGTTGAGGCATCCAACATCAACTTAGTTTGACGTCTAAGTCCTCTTAGAAAGATGTTAATTTGTGTTGGATCATCAAATCCATGCATTGGGTCTTCTATATCAGCCTTTTAAATAGCTTCCATGATTGGCTCCATGATTCTTCGTAGTCTTGCTGGAATGCTGAAATCTTTTGCCTTCCTTGATTAACCTTGGACTAAGGGAAGAATTTTGAAGAAATTTTTTGACTAGATCATCCCATTCAGTCAGGATATTTTGAGGGAAAGATTGCAGCCATACCTATGCATTCCCTCTCAAAGGAAAAGGAAACAAACTCATCCGAATAACATTGTCAAGTACCTGGTTTATTTTTATCGTGTTGCAAATTTCCAAGAACGTGGCCAAGTAATTATATGGGTTTTCGTGAGACAACCCATGGAATGGGTTGTTCTGCACCAAATGTATAAGGGGCATGTTTCATCTCCATATTTGGTTCAGCTATGGTTGGCCTAGCAATGCTATTGAAATTGAGTGGGCACATGAATGTGGCATTGTCTCCCAAAGTACGTTGTCTTTCACCTGCTTCGGCCATATGTAAAGAAAACTAGAAGGAACACGTTAAATAGTGTAGAACAATAAAGAGAATTTTTTTTCGTTTTTTAATAATAAAATAAAATATGTAAAAAAAATCTAAATCAGTAAACAAACACAGTTAAACTAAACCAAACTATAGTCCCCAACAACAGAGCAAAAAACTTGTTACGTGATTGGTAAGTGTACCAAACCACACAAGTAATAACGTCAAGAAGTCCAGATATCATATCCCACGTGGACTAATATGGTTTAAATTTAACGGATTGCTTACTAATAAAGGTACACAGAACAAAGCATTTTTGGTTTAGGAAAAAATAGATTTAGCATAAATTGTAAAGAATAAAAGGAATTAGCACAATGGAATCAGATAACTTGATTTAGAAAAATATAGGATTAAAAATTCACCGGAATTGGGTTCCATGATTCCATTCAAAGTAAAAACAACAAACAATATATTTTTATTTTCGTCTCTACATTCACACCACTATGTAACAAGCCCTAATGTCTTAGTTGTAAGACTCGATAAATTTAAATAATTATATAAATAATTATTTAATAAATGCGGGTACTAAGAGCCTTTACGACATTTAATGCTAACTTTCATGATATGGAAAAGTACTAGCTCAAGTGGTTGAGAATACTTGATTGTATTGATTTTTATTTTGATTGCATTATTTTTATGATATGCTTGATCATGATGAGTGGTTATAAATTCCTAAATGTATAGGAATTATCAAGAAACATAAATTGGCTTGATGGTTGTGCATTGGCTTGGTAATTACATGGTGGTGAGTTCGAAACTTTGATAGAGTGAATTCATAACATCTTATTTTTTTTATGCCTTGGGAAAAAATTAGAGTAGATGAAGAGCTGAGTGTAAGCACTATGAACTTAGATGCATACAAAAGGGTTAATGAAACTTAATGAAATTTAATTGATTTTCTTGAGTTATGTGATGTTGGTGATGCTTGGTTGGAATCTTTATATCAAATTATAAACATGTTCATGTGTTTACATGTCAGAGATTGTATGAATTGGTGATAATTGTATGAATCGTGGTATGATTGGGGAAATAAGGTTCATGTGGGGATTGGGGATTAGAGAATATGCCCTGGCTATGATTGGTGTTTGCTTTTTTTCATGAAATTTATAATATATTTGAACAAGCATTAAATGTGTAAGTTTGACAAAACATGAAAAATATGATTATGGCTGGATAATTATATTTGCTGTGAATTTTGTGTGGAGTGCTTGGGGTTCATTAGAACCTGCTAAAAGTGTCAAAAACCAGTAGCATTGTGCTACTAGTATGGCGCCTAGTGACGCGGGGCAAAAGTGATCTGATAGAGGTACTAAAAGGTATTTGGTGCCTGACGCGTGTGGGTTTCGCCAGGTGGTTTTGAACCAATTTTTGCCTAGCGTCGCGAGTGATGCACCAGGGGATTTTGGGTGCAAAGTTGGATTGCGAGGAGGATTCTACATGGCTTTAGATGGAGGTCTTGATGCGATACTTTGTTGCAGCCCCAGTTACGAATGCAACTTGTATTGAGATAACACGTGGCCACTCGAGGTTGTAGTCTGGTGGTTTTGGAAGTCTAATGGAGTATGTGAGATTGTGGCTCGTACGAATGAATTCCAGAAGATTGTCCTCCTCGCCGACGAGTTTGGTAGTCTTGGGACAAATACGAACTGCGGTTCGTATTGGGTAACTCCACTTGGTGTTGCAGATTATGGTCATGACAGAGTTATTCCCGCGTGTGGACTATTAGGTGGTGGCCTGTAGTCGGAGGGGTGAGTAGACACTCGTGGTAGCAAGGATCGATCAATGTAACCATCAAAGGGTGTAGAATCAAGAGGCGTCCAATGAAGGATTTGAAAGTCGAGGTTTAACGATTGAGGTTCTAACAAGGGTCATGGGTTTGAAATTATATTTGTTAATTTATATTGTATTTCCTTTTATTTGAGCTCACCCTATTTGTGTATTTTTGGTGATGATCATGTAACTTGTTACATGGGAGCAGAGGTTGATGCAGGTAAGCATGTGGACACTTAGAGACGGAGAAGGGCGAGCCATGAGAGATTTTATATGGAATTATCTTTATGGATTTCGTTTTATGGACTATTTTTGTAATCAGTTACTATGACTTATTTTATATTTATAGTGTGAACGTATTTACAAATTTGATCTTTTAACACGTATAAACTAATGTTTAAATTTTTTTCCCGCATCTTTGGAAAGGTAATTTTGTTAATAAATGTTGTGCATTAATATTTCTATTATTTTAATTTTAAATAAGTAATTACCAGCTAGGACATTACATTAGTGACAAGTCTAAACTTTAATAAGAACCCTAATGTCTTAGACATTTTCTTATTAAAAGTTCGCATTAAGCCTTACGTTTGGATGTTAAGAATGACCAATGATGTACTCTATGTCTAGATGCACAATCAATTAGTTGTCTATTCTAGTATAGGTTCTAATATCATGTCCAATGATTAGTTATCCACAAATATGCACCATATCTAGAACATGCAAATAAAGATCATAATCTAGGTTTCCAAACTATTTTTCAAATCAATATGGACTCCTGCATGTGCAAAATTCATAGACTATGCAGTTAAATCAAGAGTAAAACATAAGAGATTATGGAAAAAAATATATTGAATGAAAAATTCACAGAGAATTGAGAATATATTACACCTAACCCCTGTGAATGAGGGAGTTAACTACTCCTAGACATTCAGAATACTAGACTGATGTTAAAATTGAATGCTTCCATCCTTCAAAATGCATTTCTACCTTCAAATGTAGAGATATCAAATTTCTTTCTCTCCACGTGTGTTTTTGAACTATACTAGGCCCTCTATTTATAGATTTTCATGGACTTGATTTTTTACTTGTATAAATTGTAATAGATAATCCTCTATTTAATCTTTGAAGATTTCATATCTTTGATATATTCTTCAAATGTTATCATTTGTAATTTGAATAGCTAACTTTATGAATATATGATATTGTTGATAATCTTTGACTAGTCAATATTCCACTTATTTTGTTAATAATATTTGACTAGTCAATATTCCGCTTATTATGTTGATAATCTTACCAAACCTTTCAGATTTTCACTTATTTGCAAAATATATTCCAAGCATTTATCTTTTCCACTTTTGTTCAGTAAAATTTGAAATATCAAATAAAATCAAAAACTAAAATAATAATAAGACATAAAAATAAATTAAATAAAAACATGATAATGCCAATTATCAGGGTGGTACCAAAATATGCACAGAGAATTTGAAAAGCCCTTAAGAAAGACCAACTATTAAGGTGTAATTGGATGAGAGCAACATTCATTAGGGTTACGACTTCTTTCTCCAAAACACTCAAAGGAAAGCGCAAACCTAACTTTGCAATTACTATATCGTAGATGTAGAAGAAAGGTTATTCATTTTCTTGGCTTTTGTATACGGGTTCATCAGGTTTACAGGGGGCAACCTCGACGTGGGTTTCGTTGCCTGATTTATTTAAGTATAAGGTATGGCAAAAATTCCTAATGCAGTGAATAAAGGAGTATTTGGTCGTCTCTCTTAATATATCCATCTTTGCCCAATGGTAAAGAGTAAAGTAATCCATAACAAAGGGTAAAGGCGGATGAACGTAGAAAAGGAATGCAAGGGAGAACAAAATAAATGCAATACAATGAGAAAGAAAGAGTTTTTAGTATCTAGTAAAAATGATGAGCTAGAAGAATTGTGCATAGGAGGAAACTTGGTAGGGAAGCACAAGTCGCAAAGGTGGAAAGGTGAAATGACAAGTGCCCTTTAATGAAGCTCTTCGATTACTAGTATAGAGTGATACATGTTGTAGTTGATGGAGGAGGTGTGACGTTTAGAACACCTTTAAGTGGGAATTCGTAGTAATGATGGCATTCTCTTCAAAGGGTGTGACATTTGGGAAACCCTTGGGCTGGAACCATTAGTAATTATAGCATTTCTATAGTTTCAAAGAAAAAAAAAACGTGTGAGAATGAGCTCTTGGAGAATGGCGGTTTGCCAAATTAATATAGATGAAATACCCATTTAAGGGTGTAAAATTCTTATATAGGATCAAATATTACGGGCCCCAAATTGGTAAATTTCGGATGGCTTATTCTAGCTCTATGCATAGAAATACTCAGGTTGGAGGGAGTGTGTTGTGATATGGCCCAATACCTTATGGACCCCAAATCAGTAAAATCTTGATGGCTTATTCCAGCCCTACGTATAGAAAGGCTCAGATTGGGGTTGAGGGGTGGTAAACCCAACATTGGTAGGGGCCGATCAGGAAATAACTGATTTTAAGTACATTTAAGGAAGAGAAATTGAAGAGTTGGACAATGAAGAAAAATAATAAAAGTGGAAAGCATAAATAAGAAAAAAAGGTTTGCCTAAAAGGTCAATATATATATATATATATATATATATATAATTGACAACATGTCAATATGTTATTCTGTCCTTTTACAAGAACATAACATGTTACAGTTCTAGTATGATTTTTGTTGTGACGAGCCAACTTAGTTTGACTTTATTTTAATGGGCCAATAACAAATCCAAGCGAAATTAAAGGGGTTTCTTCTTGCACCCCCAATATTTCTTCTGCACCTCCAAAGATTCATGCTCTTCCATTTATGCCCTTTCACAATTAAATAAATTAAAAAAATTTAATTAGGTAGGCGTAATAATAAAACAATTATGAAGTGGCAAAGGTAGTTGGCTGCCTGAATTAATTGACAATAGTGTTTTATATGTACCCCTACACCCATTCTTCTTTCACTTTCCCTTCCACTGCAAAAGAAGAACTTTCGTTGCTAGCTGAGGTGTGAATTTTGCAGTTCAAGGTCCACTCGTATTTCACCATTTGCTTCATTTCTTCTCAGAAAAAAGGTACGCATTACAAGATAAGTTTGAGGTAAATGTTATAGCTGAAAAAAAAACTGAGTTGGGTTTTTAATGTTGTACGCATGTTACGGGAAGTCATTTTTCATCCTGCCATTTACGAAAGTCGGCTTCCATAAGACAAGTGGACTTCTGCGGAAGTTAAGATATTTTTTCCCATATATGGAAGTCGACTTCCGGAACACAAATGAAAAAATTCCAACTTCCGGAAGTGGACATCCGAAAGTGTATGTGTAAAACGGAAGTGGACTTCCAGTAAAGAAGTGAAGTTTTTTTTTAGTGTTACGGAAATGGACTTCCGTCTTTAAAAAATTTAATTTTTCGCAATTATGGAAGTCGACATTCGAAAATAAAATTTAATGGATGTCGACTTTCGATGAGTAAATTTTTTTTCTTATGGTAAGTTGTTTTTTTTCTCCAGATATGCTAACATGTTTCTCTTTCATTTTTCCACTTTTTTCACTTCCGTAGTAGGATGCTTTCTCTTTTGTTTTTCTACTTTTTCCACTTCTGTAGCATGCTTTCTCTTTTTTTTTTTTTTTTTTTTTTCTTTTTTTTTTTTTTTTTTTTTTATTTTTTTTTTTTTTTTTTTTTTTTTTTTTT
>Ga0209589_1000952_pt1 | contig 44776 bp, 26 predicted proteins | sample CowpeawhiteBW_FD_187525 | JGI IMG/M metagenome (GOLD analysis project Ga0209589, IMG submission 187525) | Root nodule microbial communities of legume samples collected from California USA - Cow pea white BW (SPAdes) (version 2) | ecosystem: Host-associated > Plants > Roots > Nodule | place: USA...
ATACTTTTATTACAAGTGATATTTCTATTACATATTTTTAACAATATTTAATTTATTTAAATTTATATTTTACATTAAACTTTATTTAAATTTTATTTTAAAATTATAAATATATAGATTAATAAATTTATATTTGAAATATTTGTATAATATTCAATATCAACAATATTTTAGAGTTGGCTTAAAAATAACAATTTTATAAATTCAAATGGAAAATTTTAAAATAATTTTATAACAAATTAAAAGAAATATATTTAAAATTTTAATATTAAATACAATTAATATTATTAAAATATTTAATAAAAATATCAATTTTAATAAAATAATCATAACATTATATAAAAAAAGTAAAATTTGGTCTAAATTTGGAGTGCCTGAAATTGAAATTTTTTTAAAGAATTTGGGATTCAAATCAGATCAAATTAACAAATATGAGGACCAAATTGAGATTCATATAATAATTTGACACGTGTTACCATATTAGATTGACACGTGGCACACTACAGACATGACACGTGGCATAAATATATATTTTTTTAAATAAAATTTTTTTTAAAAATTTTAAAAAAATTCAAAAAATTCAAAAAATTCACAAAAACGAGGAGCTGACACGTGGCACCTACTTAACGGTGTTAGTTCTCTACTAACGGAAAAGATCTAATTGATACTAATTTACAAAAATAAGAATCTAATTGAGACTAATAAAAATACGAGAACCAAATTAAAATTTAAAAAAAAAACGAGGATCAACGAAGTATTTTAACTTTTAATATATTATTAAAATGCATCAAAATATATATTAAAGTAATGGTAAAATATGTCATTAAAATAAAACTGAATAATTACGAATTAAATGTATGATTACGTGTATTAGTATTTAATTTATGTATATTGTCAGTAGTAAAACTTTAATACGCGGATATTTAATAAAATAAAATAACTTTATCACATATACGCATTCAGGATGAGTATAATTCGGAGAAAGGAATAATATTTGGTGTTTACTTATTTTGAAAACGATATACATCATGTCTTTGTTGTAATAATTTGAAACGGTGGTATTTATTAATTTATTTAGGCCAAAATATTAATTATAATTAGTGAAAAGTAAAAAGGGTATTAATAATAAGGGAGAGACAGTAATGATGCATGATTGTGTATAAGATTTGTGGGTGTGGGTATGGCAGGTGTCAAATGTGGGGCCATGATCTTAGGATACCATGTTGGGATGAGAGGCACAGAATGGAACACTGTGATGCACTTCATATACGTGGGACTCCCAGGTTGAAAATTGCATATTCAGAATTTTAATATCAATGTCATTTCATTGCAATTTCAACAATCGCGTTGAATGAGTACAAAAAAACATAAACGCGTTTGGAGAGATGTAATGAAGATTTTTGGATACTGGATGACGAGGAATTTGTTTGAATGGTTATCTGGACAAAAAAATTTCAATAAATATTATCACGGTATTAGTGAAATATGAGTTTAATCTGTATTAGGAATAGAAATATTTTCGATTTCAAAATCTAAACGATAATGATCTTTATATATTATTTAACTTTTTTATTTTGTATAAAATTTATACGTATATTGATTTATGTTGAGTTGGAAAATTGAGAGTGAAGATTATTATGAAATTGATTTAAGGAAAGAAAGTTCAAACATGAATGAAGTCCTTGAAAACTGAATTTAGAAATTTATGATAATTGAAAACGAAATGAAATTTAAAAACATTTAGCACCCATATACGACGGCAGCTAGTTGCGGTTGCAGACTAGGATTCGGATATGGTCAAGCCGCCTATTAGCAGCCACCACGAACCCGTAACTGGACATGTTATTAAAAATAATTACTATATACTAATCGTCATTTTCATATATTTTGACGAAAATTCGACAAAAATAAAAATTTAATTAAACACAAAATAAAAAATATAATCAAATTGAATAAAAAAAAGACAAAAATAAACACTAAATATATATTTAAACCTTTAAATATCTAACACCGTATAACCCATTAAGCAATGGTTAAAAATGAGACTGCCACATCCCTGTGACCACAGTTGAGATTTGTCCACAAAATAATACAAAATAATAGTACTGATTTTGATGTCTACCTGTGTTGACAAAGCCCTATATATTCCACAAGTTCCTCATGTTAAATATAAGAAAGAAACATTGATATACATATACTTCAATTTCTGCTTTAAATATAAGAAAGAGTTCATTGATTGCACTCCACACAGTGAGAAAGACAAGCAATGCGGGCCACTCATTATGTATTTTCATTACAAATATCAAAACCAATCGTCCAATTCTGTTTAAGATGGCCTGCCCCAATTCAAATTCTTAAAACTCAATTGTAGGATTTAGTTTCTTAGGCCACATTAAACTATTTATTATCTATTATATATAAATTAAATAAATTAAATTACACTCATTATATATATATATATATATATATATATATATATATATATATATATATTTTTTATCAAATTTGTAAATTTCAGTAATTTTTGAAAAAAAATTGCAGCAAAAATAATGCTATATAATGAGTGTATAGTCATTATTTAATGAATTAAAATTAATTCAATCGTTTTTTAATAATTAAATGTTTATCAAATTAATTTTTTAAATTATTTCTAATCTAATTATATATTTTTTACAATGTGATTCTGAAAATAAAAAATAATTATTTTATGTAAAAAATAGTTTTTAAAAAATGGTATCTTGAATCCTAAATATAAACCAGAAATAGAAACACCCTCCTAAAATATAAGAAAGATATTTTTTCTAAATGTATTATTATTTAATTATTGTGTAAAAGATCCAAATAAATAAAATCAATTTATATTTTCTTAACTCTGATCTGAACCATGGTTATTATCTTTTTAACTCAATTTAGGAACAATTAGTATAATTTTAAGCGAAGTATCATTTATTCCACTCGAATGAAATATCAAAAATACTTTGAATCCTTCATCTTTCTTATGTTTTTAGGGACACAATTTTATTTAGAGAGTACTAATGTATCCTAAGAGCACTATTTAAGACATCATAATTAATGATTTTTGATTCTACTATATTTATATTAAAATATAGAATAATTAACTTCACTCATTTAAATAATATAAATATATAAATATTATACAACTAATGATTTTTATAAATGATTTCGAACATCAATAATCAGTTTTACAATATTTAAAAGACAATATTTATATTTATAAGAATGAAGTCAATGATTTACATTAGTTGGTTTGATCGAAGATCTAAATGATCCAATTTAAACAAAAAGTTGAATTGAATCAACATAGTTCAAAGGTCAAATTAAATATTTTTAAAATAAAATTTTGTCTTAAAAGATAAATTAATTTACTTTATTAAAATAAAAAAATTGAAATTCAAAATATTTTAATTATTTCATTTAAACAAACTATTTAATAAAAAAATCAAATTTTATGTAATTCAAAATACGATGGATTTCAGTTTTTCAAAATTGTTAAATGTTTTTATCTAAACACAATGCTACAATAATGACAAAATCTCTAACAATTGCAGGATTTAGAAGCAAATAGGATTTGTTGATGACAAATATTTGAGAAATCAAACAAATTTTTGCATAGTACGGGGAAAAGAAAAAGAGAATTAGAGAATGAATAAATAACACATTAGTTTATCACTAAACTATTGTTTAATGTCATATATTTATATCAAATTATCATCTTCTAAATAATGTTAACGTGAATATAATAAAAAAAAATATGGCATCGGCTTCTTTTAACGAATATGAAAATTATATTGAGATATATATTTTTTTTAAAGTTCACATTAAATAACTACTAAAAAAATTAGGATCAAAACTAATGAGTAATATTTTTCTTCGATCTAAGCTAAATTGCCAATAAAGGTTTTTAATGTGTACATTTCTTATCCGTATTCCATGTTCAGTATCTTTTTTTTCTTTTTTAACCAACGTAATGTTTCAATTATATTATTATAATTTTTTACATCTGAACTATATTTATATTCAAAATTCATTAGTTATCTATCATTATATAAATTTTTAAATTTTTATTAAAATTTAAAAAAATATAAATCATGAAAGGTCACACCAAATCCATTACATTTTATAAACCATATATATATCTTTCGTATGATAAGTAATTTATTATAAACTATGAATGAGATTAAGGTTAGAAAAATAAGTTAAACAATACTTTATAAATATATAATAATACCTTTAGTTATATATAAAAGACACATTAAAATGAATAAATATCGAAAATCAGGTTTTCGGCTAACTTAGTCCCACCTTGAGTAAATTTATTTTCTTTTTTCTTTTCATTGGATGATATATATGAAAAAAACATTCTTACGCAGTATATGGACAAAAAAAATATATATTGCTATTTCCCAAATTAAGAAGGTTTGTTTTTTCAAATTTGACATTTTCATATTTTCATGATAAGTTTTCTTTTGGTTTAATTGTTTTTCTTGTTTCTTTTTACCTAATTTATATTTGTATTAGACAACACTTATTGCAATACTGATCAGGAAACAGGTGGTAGATAGCATGAAGATGTTTCCTCTCACCAGGTATTTATTATTTGCTTTTTCTTCTTTTATTGATTAATGTTTGATTTTTTGTGTTAATAATTTGTTTTTCCGGACATAGAAATTTTGTTTTTTTTTTAATTATTTAAATACATATAAAAATATAATATCTTATCAGCTGTTTACCGTTACTTGAAAATAGCATGTTAATAATCGTATAATAAAAAAATTAAATATATAATGTTTATAATAAATAATAAACATTAATTTTATATATGATAAAATAATGCCATTTTAAAGTACTTTTCACTAAAGATTTAATTTAACGAGCTTTTGCACATGCATTGATATTAAATATAAATACTCCATTCAAATGATAAAAATCTTATTTTATGATAATAAAAGAGTAATTGGTATTTTTTTTATAGTAGTAACTTATCATATTTTCCTATAATAATTACTTTGAAATTTTATCTCTTCATGTATTTTTTATGGTTTTTATCTTTTAATAGTATAAAATGTATCTAGAAGTTAATTTTTTAAAATAAAACGAGTCTTATTTTTATTTTTTATTTTATCACAAGAGGGAATAATTCAGTACTAATGGGAGCACTAACCTTCTTAATATATTTTTAGCATAATCATTTTAAAAGTCACAACAATTATTAAAGAATTAATTTCCTTAATTAATGAAGGAAGTAAATATACTGATTATTAGTATTATACAAGTAAAATCCGTATGAAGACTACAGTGAGGAGGAGGCCATGACGGACTTTAACGTTTTGTCTTGACCGCAGTAGCCGCCGTCAATAACAACCGACCACTTTCCGGCGGCGCCACTAATGTCTGGCGGAGAAGAAGACTCCGCCAATCCATTGCGGTGGCCGTTTCAGTTCTTCGTCCGTACGGTGTCAATGGGGCGTAGCATGGTGATGACTGGTTACCCGGAAGAGACCGTGAAATCTGTCCTTGTGAAGATCGCGTGGATGACGGGAATGCCGCTGAGAGAACTGAGAGTGATATACAAGGGAAAACAACTTCAATTGGAGAAGACTCTGGTGGAGTCCGGCATCGAGAACGATTCCAATCTCAACGTCGTTGGTCACTTGCGCAGCGGATTGTACCCGGCGGCGTCACGCCCTATCGACTACGTGCTATCCCTGCTAGCGCATGTGTTTACCAGCAACAACGGGAGCGCGTGTGCAGCCTTGAAGACCGTGAAGGCTCTCACCACGCGCCATTTCAGTCTCCCTGGTTTCGTGGAGCTTTACGCAGCCTCTAATGCCCCCACGATGCTGGCCTCGATCTACCACTCGTCATCTGGCGCTGATACTGGGAAAATAGCCGCGTCTTGCATAATGAATTTCATGAGTTGCGTGAGCGCGAAGAATTGGCAGGGGGGTTCCGTTGGTGCGGTGATGGAGTTTTGCAAGCAGCTTAGAAAGTTTGGGCGTGGAGACCATGATTATTTGTATCTTTCGTGTAGAAACACTTTGGGGCATTTGTTGAATACAATTGGGGTTTCCTATGGTTCTGGGAGTGTGAAAAAGAGGGTTTCCCTTCGCGATGTTTTTTCCTTTGTTCCCGAGCTTGTGGATTCGTTGTTAGTGAGTTTGGATTATAGTAAACGGGGTGGTAACACCATCCTCTCCATCACGGGGCCTTCGCCGGCAGAAGTTTCTGATTTGATAATATTCTTGACCCCTTTGAGGAATGCAATTATTCTGCAGAAGCAATTGTTGGGAGGTTTTGCGAGTGGGGATGATGAAAAATGTAGTGTGGAGAAGGATGGTGATCAGTTGCTTGAGGAAGAAATTGATTATCTTCGGCTTGTGTTTGTTAGGTTGTTGAGCAAAATGGATGAGTGTTTTCGCTTCATGGCGGAATACTTGGCGGGCAAGGAATCTGGTGGGAGGGGTTTTGTTCTCAATCACTCATGGTGTGAGTATCTTCGTATCTTGAAGGATTTGTATGATACTTCTAAAGTCTTTGATGGTGCTGAGGAAATGTTTTGGACAGTTTTGAGGTTTCATAAGAATATGCTGTCTGCGCTTGTTGTTGGGTTTGTGAAGAGAGGTGGTGATCATCGGTGGGTTCTTGATGACAAGAGTGTGACCAATTTTGAGTGTAGAAGGCACTTGGCGATGATTTTGTTCCCTGCTGTCGACGAAGGCTTTGACATGTTTCATGAGATGCTTATTGACAGGTCTCAGGTACTGGCGGAGTCCTTTGAGTACATAGGACGAGCGAATCCTGAGTCTCTGCGTTCTGGTCTGTTTATGGAATTCAAAAACGAGAAAGCTACAGGACCTGGTGTCTTACGGGAGTGGTTTGTTCTGGTGTGTCGAGAAATATTTGATTCACGACATGCTCTTTTTGTGTCTTGCCCGAATGACTGCAGGAGATTTTATCCGAATCCTGGTAAGTTTTATCTGGAAACCAAATTTATGTTATTTTCTCATGCTTACTGACTATTTTCAAATAGTGACAACCTTTCTTAAATATGTTGAGCTAGTGTTTAGGGGTTAAAACCTTTTTGTGCATTTAAGGGAAGTTGAGAGCTGAAACAAATCCTAGTTATTTATAAATGGCTTCTAACTTAAATGCAATAAAACAAATTGTGAAAACGAAGTGCTAGCTGTTGACTGCAGCTGAAGGGTGGCAAACATGGAGGTACGACCACATGGTTTAGTTGAGAATAGGTCTTATTTGTCTATTATCAGCAATAGTTCCTCTGGCATGTAAACGTGATCCTCTAATCTTCATCTTTAAGGGGCTCCATTATGTAGTAAATTTCCTTTTTCTTTCTGAACAGTACTTCTCTCGTCATTGCCTGGGGCAATGCGACACAGCCAAAACAGCTATGCAGTTCAGATTGGATCAATTGTAGGTTTTAGGCATCAAGTGATTGTAATCACTTGTAATGTATTTTTCCATTTACAGGCTCTGCTTTGTGATATCTGCTATTGAGCATCACTATTATGGGCCAGTTATTATATAATCGTAACCTTTTTTATCTTTCCCAGTGGCTTGCTATGCCAAAGTGTCATTTTCATCGGGAAAGTGCCATTTTCTTTTCCACATTGATGCCATCTTCAAACTATTTTTTTGTTGATTTTGGCTGATCTAAAGCGAGGAGATGTGTAAGTGAGGTCAACAATTTTAACCAAAACATTTTGTGAACGTGATCCACTTTAGATCAGTGGTAGCAGTAGATAGACCATAGTTTTATAATTTTACACGTCTCTTAATGTTAGACAAGCTAAACTATGCTTTTTCACTCTAGGCAAACGTATCAAACCATCAAGCAATCGAAAATGGGATAAATGTTCTCATGGGTAGTAATGTTGTTCTCCCCTGTTCCCTTCAGATTGTAGTAACGATGTGTTATTCATTCCTTTTATTTTTTTCAAAATAATTTGTTTGGAGTTTTGAAGTATATACATTCATCTTTTGTGATTATTATTTTTTCATTACAATAAGTTTATAAAATGTTGACACCTTGTCTTTTGGGGGGTGATCACTGGTCCAATTTAACCAACGAAGCCCTTTTTTCCAAAAGAAAAATATTTGGATATTCAGGTTATGTCAGATTCGAAGGGGTGTTGCCTAATGAACCATACCTTAGTTACTCCGGTTCCCCGGCTCCTTATTATTTCTACTATGTGAAGTCTAGAAGTTATCCATATTAAATCAAAATAAGTTTCAGTTATTTTAGAAAAGTCAAATGTATATGTTTCTGTATCCCATGAATTGTTATACTTATGTATGGCTGTAGTTTTTAGAAAAGTAAAATGTTGACCTTCATCAGTACCAATATTCTGCATTGTGTAACATGTCTAATAATTAGCATTTTGTTTCTAAACTTGAGTTCCCATTAGTTAATACTAGGTACCATGGTTGCATAGTGTTGAGTACTGATGTGTTTTGCTATATATCTTTATCAGTAGATATTATTAGAGATCTTTTTCTCAATCATGATTAGTTTCTTCTTTGTCTACTTAACTGCAGCATCTAAGGTACATCCTCGGCACCTTGAGTACTTTAGGTTCGCTGGTCGGGTTATTGCATTGGCTTTGTTGGAAAGGGTGCAAGTTGGTATTGTTTTTGATCGTGTATTTTTCATACAATTGGCTGGAATTCGTGTTACCTTAGAAGATATACGGGATGCAGATCCTTGCTTGTATAGAAGCTGCAAGCAAATATTGGAGATGGATGCTGAGTTCATTGATTCGGATGCATTAGGACTGACATTTGTTAGAGAGTTGGAGGAATTAGGATGCAGGGAAGTTGTCGAGCTTTGTCCTGGTGGGAAAAACATTATATTGAATAGTCAGAACAGGGAGCACTATGTTGATCTTCTCATACAGCATTGTTTTGTAACATCCATATCTGAGCAGGTAGCAAACTTTGCTCAGGGTTTAGCTGATATTCTTTCCAGCTCAAAGCTTCAACAGTTCTTCCAATGTTTAGAGCTTGAAGATCTTGATTGGATGCTGCATGGGAGTGAAGATACAATCTCTATTGAAGATTGGAAGGCACATACCGTGTACAAGGGCTATAAAGAGTCTGATTGTCAGATATCCTGGTTTTGGGAGGTGTGTAGGTTATACTGGTCTTACCTTTTTTCTTTTCTTTTCATTACATATTTTTTCTCCTGTTCTTTTTGAAGATTTCTTTACTAATATAATTTCACTGCACTCATTTTAACATTCAAGAACATATTAAATCAATTTTCCCTAATATGATTTTATTTTAGAAGCAGGAGTGGCTTTATTGGGCCGCAGTTATTTACTGCATGTGTCCCATATATCAGTCTCCGTTTCCATTTTGTCTAGTGTAGCAAAACGAGTTTTATTGCGTTATTGCTTCTTGGAACACAATCACTGTCTTGGCTATTTATAAAGTTTTTCAGCTTTCCACCAAGGCATTGTTTGCTTTGTTAAACCTCAAAACCACTATTTTCTTCCAGATCACCAATCATGTTCTCATCCGTGTTTATTTAAATGATTTCTCGCATCTAGCCTTCCATGATAGTTTCAGCATTTGATGTGCTATGGTATGTACAAATGTCTCCCATACGTACTGTCATGTCTCCAAATATATATATTTTTGTTATGAATCATAACATAATTTTGATACTCTAGCTTGCAACATATTTTTCCTGTGCCGAAACCTGACTAATAAAATTATGTTGCCGATTATCATCAGTTTGAGCACTCATTCAGATAGCAAGTAGTTTCCCAACATTATGAATCAACTGTTTTGAAGTTGAATTGCAGAATCTTGTTAAAATTTTGTTATACAATGGTGAATTCATCCAAAATACCTGAAAGTAGTAGTTTCATTGTTATTGAGATACAATAAATCTTACTGACAAGTTCTTCTGTCTTGTTTTACGTGGAAGTATTTCAAATTACTCATTATTTCGAGGTTTGATTGGAGTGCTATATTGTTAATTTCTAACATGATATTTTTGTGGAAAAAAACTTGGCAGATTGTTGGGAGAATGTCAGCAGAACAAAGGAGGGTTCTGCTTTTCTTTTGGACATCTGTGAAATATTTACCAGTTGAAGGATTCCGTGGTTTGTCTTCCCCTCTATCCATTTGCAGGACTGCAGAACCTGGCAATCGCCTGCCCTCATCTCACACATGTTTTCACCGTCTGTTTTTACCCAAGTATTCGTCTAGTGCTGTTATGCAAGATCACTTTGGAGTCATCACTCAAGAACACATTGCTAGTAGTTTTGGTATTAGTTAAATACATCAAATGTAGGTTCTCAATATTGTACATATTTTAAAGGGTAGGATAGGATTATTCGTCTCAAAATGATAAATTGAAAAGTCTCTTCATTTATGTTTCTCACATCAGTTCTGGATGCATTGCAATGGCAAGTGTTTATATCATTGATAATAATAAGTGAGAATTTCTTAAAAAGTGAATTTTAAATATAAACTTATAAGTTTTTGTATTTGACAATGTTTCTAGTTGATGATTTTACTTTATAGACTGTGGCCTTTAATACTTAATGATAATATTCACAATTAATAATTGTTTTCTGATTAACAAAGCAACTTTTAGTTTTTTTTTTTTTTTTTTTTTACAGAGCATAGTAATATAGTGTTAAAAGTTCTAATCCATTGCCATGGAATATTTATTAGTTAAAATTTGCATAAGTTTTTCATAGCTTTACCATCTAGTTTCGAATTAAATATGTTAATACATGATCTCGGATACAATTACTTTTCAATATTAAGAGTTTAATGTGGATGGCAACAAGTTTGGAAAGGAAAACATTATTTCGTAAAAACAACAATATAACTTATAAAGTAAATATTATTTATTCAAACCTAAAGAAACACAATAACACACCATCACAAACTCATTTAACCCAGCCAATAAACATCACTCCTAAGCTCCCGCACCAGCAGCTTAGCTAAATTCAACACACGAGTCGTAAAATTTTCCATGTCATCCCTTGCCAAGCATGCTGATGTGGAGCCAAGTGTCGTGCTTACACGTAGGTATACCCTCCATACAACCATCATAATATAATAATAATATAAAACTAAAGAAATATAATAGGAGAAAGCTTTTCAACTTGGCATGCAAAATGGTAGAACCGATCCCCACAAGTAGGACCATTTAAACTTCTTTTCTTACTCACAGTGTCCATAGGTCTAAGCTTCAGTCTTCTCAACAACAGGAACCTCTTCCACTGCCTCACCGGCTTTGTTTTCTTCATTTGTGGTTGCTGCTTCTGTTTCAGTACTTGCTTTCGTCTCCTCTGCTGTTGCCTCTTCTTTCACTTCGTCACTTTTCTCTTCTGCTGACTTCTCTTCTTCTGCCACCGCTTCCTCTGTCTCCTTTGTCTCTCTCTCCTCACTCACAACTTCATCTGGAACTTGGTTTTCTGTTTCGTCTGGGGTTTCTTCTGTAGTTGTTGTTTCTGCTGCTGCTTCGGTGGTTTCCTTCTTTGCTTCTTCGGTGGTTGATTCTGGGGCAGGAACCTCATCGGCTGGTTGTTCTGGGGCAGCAACCTCAGCAGCTGGTGGTTCTGTGGCAGGAACCTCACTGACTACTTCTTCCGGGGTTGTTTCCACGGTCTTGCTCACCTCGGTTGTTTCAGTATCTTGCACTGTTGCTGGTGCTTGCTGTGCAACCTGTAACATTTCTAATTATATTTAACAAAGTCTTGTTCCAACCTTAACAAAGATGGATTGGAAACAAGAAAAACCAATAAAGTTGATAGAAGAGACGATAGTGAAAGATCACATAGTCACCACTTTGACGTGTTATAAGATAAATGTAAATCGTTTAATAGAACTTAGCTTATACAGTGAAGTGTCAACTTGGTGATAGAATTAATTGTTTTCCTTTTATTTTGAAGTAGATGCTCAACTTGGTTTCGAGCGTGTTAACTAGCTTCAACAATTAGTTGGGTTACGTTGGATTGAACTTTAAAGAAATTAATAACAATCTACTTATAGGAAAAAAAAAAAAAGTTACGTAATAAATCGATCTATGATGTTGTTTCGATGATACATACAACTGTGATCTTTATACCAGAAAATGAAAACGAGGTCCACATAGAACTGTTGATCGCAATCCAATTTCACACATCAATGAATATTGCAAAGATATTGGTCAACTGGAAAAGATTCGTGATTCATACAAAAACAAATCAATGATGAAAAAAAAAAAACTATGGAACACGTTGATTCCTACAAATCTCGTGCAGTTGAAGTAGCCGATCGCAGTTATAATTTATGGATTTTATATATTGAGGTTATCAAATATCGCAGCAACAAAAACAAAGATAGATCGGGAAAAACAAAAGTGAAATAACATGATCAAGGTGCTTTATAATAAGACTAGCTATTAATTACCATCGCAAATGCAACGTATATATGTATAACTAGGTAGATCGCACCTCAGCACGTAATAGAAAACCAAACTGATTCTTTGATCGATATATAGTGAATAACACAAGAACAAAGAAAGTGAAGAAAGGGTTACTATGTTAAAGTTTTTATTTTCATCGTGTGCATGTAGGAACCATATAAACTACTGCTACAGACGTGGACCAGTAAAGGAATGTACAAAACCAGAGGCAATAAACAACGAAACTGTGTCTTTGAATTACCTCAACACTGGCCATTTGGAAAGGAGAGGGTGATTAAAAAAAGCTGAAAGTTGAAGGTTGGAGGGTGTGTAAACGAGCGAGGAACACAGAGAGAAAGAGTGATGGTAATTGTGAGTGAGGTGATCAAAATGAAAGAGGTTTATATAGAGCTGCAGTGTGATGAACAGTAGATGGAACTCCAAAGAGAGAGTGTGTGAAGTGTGTTTGTGTGCGGTGTGATCAGTTGGAAGAATCTTTTTCAAAAGAGATTGCTGATATCACTGACAGAAAATAAAAGACACTGGTAGCATGCCCAGTTGTCAATGTTTCTCCTTTTCATTGTTTATCTATTATCTCTGCAAAACAACATAAAAAAATATGTACACATAGATCACACTTACCGCTACAATTATTTGAGTTACGCGTATAAGATATATAGCAATTCAGTGAAACTGTGAGAGCATTCCTTTTAATGGTTCATTTTATCAAATACAGTATAATTCCTAATTGTCATTTTAGAATCAGCTTTCTCTTTTAAATTACTTCACCGTAAAAAGTGTTAGACTAAAAACGTTATTATCAGATTTTAAACCAAGTAGCATTTTGACCCTGTTTCAGAGGTGGGGTTGTATATGTTTTGAAGTTCTATTACTTCAAACCTATTCTTTTTTACAATTTTTTTCTTGTTATTATTATTATTATGATACCACGTATTTGATTTTATATTTTCTTTCTTGGTATACCTTACAATATGTGCTCTACGCCTCTACTCTTGAGAATGGACCCAGCTTTTCCCTAGATGAGAAAGCTAGCCAGCTAGGCACCCAAAATGGAGCAATCATAAATAATGGAAAACAAATAAAGAAAAGATATAATAATTTTGAAAGACAACAACAACACATGAAAGCCCTTTAATTGAAACCGTACCCAATTACTTCTCTTCTGTAGATAATTAGCATGGCTACACACCAACAAAATCGGGGCTCGGTTAATGGGTGTTGTACTGATTGAAGTAATGGTGTTTCCTAATTGTAGAGCTAATTAAATGTAATTAAATTAGTGGGTGCTTGGGAACTGTGGCATGTAGTGTTATGACGTTAAAGAGAAGGAGTGTGTGTGTGTGTGTTTGTTTTGGTTACCCTGTTATGGTGAAGAGAAGCTGTTTAACCAAAAATTTAAGGTTAGAGAGTTTCGGTAAGGATGAAGCAAAATTTGAAAAGGACGTTTGGAAAAATGGCCAATGAAAAGGAACCAAAGGGAAATAGGGCGGTGGTCGATGTGGGACCCGTGATGAATGGGCATCATTAACCTCCAAAATCCAAATGGAAAATGGTGGAGCCAGGTGGGAAAAAATAGGAAAGAAAAAACAACAACAGAAAGAAGAAGTTAATTGCGTGGACAACTTTTGGTTCCCTGAATCGGTCCATTTCCACTCTTCATAGCCTTGGGAATCCCACTTTTCAAAAGATTAAAACTTCACATGGACCCACATGCCTATGCTTTCATCTCCCACGTCACAGAATAAATTACTTCACCTCATTTCACCATACAAATTTAGCTTCTCTCCTTTCAAACCCTCACAGGTCTCATCATGCTGCTCTTCAAATTACAAAAAATTAAAACACCATCGTCCATGGATCTTCACAATAATTACTGTTCATATATAGTATCACAGATAATAACACCAACTCCAATTCTGAACGTAAGCTCAAGTATTTCCTTTCTCCGATCGCTCCTCACTGTTTTAATGATGACTCAAACATGAATCATCATTCCGACATTCTACCGTTTTTTATAGTATTAAAAAGAGACACTAATGTCGAAACGAAGTGATGGGAATCCGAATTAGGCTTCGAAAGTAGCACAAGTTGATGTAGTAAACTATGGAGGAGAGTGTTTTTGTTTGTGATATTTACCACAAGAAAAAAAAGTTAGAAGGAATTGGCTGTAAAGCGACAAAATTTAGCTGAAAAAGTTTAGGGGCGGTGGAGAGTCCCCACTCTAAAATGGACGCCACACATTAAGCTGATCTACTTCGTATCATTTCATACCCTTAAACCAATACAAGCCCGCCACGTGGATGCTAACTAGGATTACACCTTTGAATGTGTTCACGTTTGGCTGTCTCGGCTATTATGCTCCTCCCTCTCTCTCTCTCTCTCTCTCACATAGTAACGTGCAATGCTCGGTTTTCCAACCAGGTGACTGAATCATTCCAACGTTGATGACGTGGACCAATAATCGCACACCTCATGTGGGCCTTTCTTCTCTCGTGGTGGCCCACTCCGTCGCAGATTCCCTTCCTGCGTCATCATGCTCGTATATTCTACTCTTGTAGGCTCAACTCTTCCTCACCTTTCTCTTAATTTATTCTTTGATTTTTGATATTATTAAACTCGTCTATTATCACACATTTATTTTTTATTTTATCTTTTATGAATTCGTAGTATATTTTATATATATTTTCGATCTGAAAAACCGTGGCAGTCACGCCTGTATTAACAAAGAATGAGATTATAGGTGTATTTGTTTGATAATAATAATTATAATTTGATTAGGAATGCATAATGATGATTAGGATGGGAAGTGGAATCAGAAATGGGTGCTGTTGCTGATGGTGCTGAGGTCAATCTTAGTTTGGTTTGAGACAGAGACCTGTGAATTCCCAGTTTCAAATGCTTTGCCCCTTTGTAACCACGGAACAAGAAAGTTGGCGAAATGCACATTCATACACAATCACTCCCTCTCTTTTATTTTTCCTATAAAGCAATAAATAAATCTCATCATGCATTATTAGGATAAAACAACACACTCATCCATATCATCAACTTCTACTATACTGTTTTAATTCAAAAACAGATATTCATATTTACTCAAATATAAAACAATAGTCAATCCTGGGTTGCTTGTTTTATTTTATTTTAACGATTTATAAATTTTTAAGAGCAATAAACAATAAAAGAGTACGTATTATATTAAATAATATAGGATTGAAGAACTTCACCTAATTCAAATAACAATTGAAAAATATAAATGAGTAGACTTCAAGATATTAAACATTTTGTTCTTAGTGGTGAGCCTAAGTGAGCAAGAGTTTTTCATTAGTTTTCTACATATTTTACTTTTACGTGCTTAAGGTTGGTTTAGTAAGTTTAGAAGAAGGAGGGAGAGAGGTTATGAGTTCAACTCTCCATTAAAAAAAACTTAAATATATATTTGGTTCTAATTTTGTTGTTTTTATTTAATTTGGTTTTCATTTTTGTTTTGTTTTCAATTAAGTTCTCATTTTCGTCAAATTTTGGTCAATTTAGTCTTTCTTACTAACGGTGTTTAAATAGTTAATTTTTTTAACAGTATATGCCACATGTCAGCTTCTAGTTTTTTTTAATTCTTTTAATTTTAAAAAAATTGTCCAGTGTCAAGTCACAATCGTGCCACATGTAAGATTGTGGTTGTATTATTTAGTTTTGGATATTCATTATTTTTGTTCAATTCAGTGTTTATATTTGTTATTTTTATTTAATTTAATATTAGTTTTTGTTAAAATAAAACAACTTTTTCCCTAGTTGAGACCAAATTTAATTTTTTATAAATATTATATATATTTTTAAAATTGAAATTATTATTAGTTATTTTTGAAATTCAATTATAAATTATTATATTTAATTATAAATTGAATATAATTCTTAGATTCAATGGTTAAATAGAATATAATTATTTAAAATATAATTAAAATATAATTATTAATTGTAATATATATTAACATCTGTAAAATTGACATTTAAATCTAAAATATTTAATATTTGTATTGTATTTTATATATTAAATTAAAATCTAAAATGTTTTACATTTAAATGTTAATTTTATAAATATTAGTTTACTTTTCTAAAATATTTATAATATTTGAAATATTTTTAAATATTAATTTTAAATGTATCAATATTTTAGAATATAAATATTAGAAAAATAACATTTAACATTTATATTTTAATAATATTTTAAATAATTATATTTTATTTAACAATTATATATAAGAATTTTATTCAATTTATAATTAAATTTAATAATTTATAATTGAATTTAAAAATAATTAATAAAAGTGTCAATTTTAGAAAAAAAAATATTAGTATAACTTTTATAAAAGATATTAAATTTGGTGTCAATTTGAAATGGACAAAATTGATTCATTTTAACCAAAATTGGGATGAAAGTGAACAAAAATAACAAATACTAGGATTAAATTAAACAAAAATAACGAATATAGGGAGTAAATTGAACAAAAAAAACAACACAACCAAAAACTGACATGTGACACTGACATTGACATGTGGTACAATTATGACTTGACGCATGGACAATTTTTTTAAACTAAAAGAAATTAAAAAAAAATTAAAAAAAAAGGATCGGACACATGACATGTACTATTCAAAAATATTAACTACTTAAACACGGTTAATAAAAAGGATCAAATTGACCCAAATTTGACGAAAATGGGAACCAAGTTAAATAAAAATAACAAAAATAGGGATCAAATGTTTATTTAAGCCTAAAAAAATTAACAACTAACATTTGTTGGTAAAAAAAAAACCTAAAAGCTTATATTCAATTCTTATTTACATATTAAAAATGATTATTGTTTATAACATCTTGCAAAATCATCTTTTGTTTAAGGTTGACTTGTATCACATTATTACAAGTAAATACATAATATTTGTGTTAAAGTTCCAATTGAACAATATGAATAAATATATAAAAAATTTCTAATAAAAATAATATTCAACCTAACCTAGCCGATACAACTTAGTTTAATATTTTAAAGGGTTAAATATGTTTTTAATCCCTTAACTTTAAGTAAATTTGGAAATTAGTCATTTTGAAACTTTGAATTAATTTAGTCATTCATCTTTCAAAATACGTAGATTTAGTCATTTTAATCAAATTTTGTTAGGTTTATTTGATGTTTCGTATGCATTTCAGAATTATATTTGAATTATTTATACTGTTTGACACATTTTTGCTTTAATGTTAAGTCAAATACTATTATAAAACAAGCTTGAAATGTCAAATAAACTTAACAAAATTTGTTTAAATTGATTAAATTCACGTATTTCGAAAGATGAAGGACTAAATTGATCTAAAATTTTAAAATAGACTAATTCCAAAATTCACTATAAGTTAAGGGATTAAAAACATATTTAACCATATTTTAAAATACATATAAGGCAATTCAATGGTGGATTGAAGGGACTGGGAGCCGTGCCCCCAATTTTTTTGAAATTTTTTTATTTATATGTATTCTGAAAATTGATTTAATTTTTAGTTTTTGAAATTAATGATAGGAAATTTGATTTTTTGGAAATTTTTAAATAATGAGAGTATATATTGAGAATTGATGAAAACTAAATTAAGTATCTTTTTATTTATTTTATAAAATATAACATTTAATGCTAATAAATAATAAAGTATAAAATTTAATTTAATGAAAAATAAACAAATTTATTAAGATATTTTTTATTTTCTCTCTCACTGTTTATGAGTTTCTCACATATTATAACTATTTTAAATTTTTACTTGTTTTATTTTCTTTTGTTTAGGAAAAAAAAAGAAAATTGAACACAAAATCATTTTTTTTGCTCTATTTTTTGTATACTTTCTTTTATTATTGAAAAAATAATAATTTTTTTTCTCAATTAATAATAAAATATTAGTTTAATAATTAATATTATTTTTTATCTTATATTTAATTTTATAAATATATAAGAAAAAGAAATGCATAAGGATTATAATGATCAATATATGATTCAGTGAATGTGTAGCTAGAAGAATGACCCGTATAATTTTTATTAGTTATATATTATAATGAACTATATATGATTTTATACAACTTACTATTAAATTTTAATAAAATAGTATCATATTAAAAAAAATTAAAATATAATTATAAATTTATTAAAATATAATGTAGGGTTGACTTACTTGTCGATATAATTTTCAACTGGCTGTTTAAACTCACTGCAACTACTATATTGTCACTTATTACCTAGTCGCTCTTCACGAGGGTCTTTATCATTGTGCAAATAAGATCTCAAACAACTAAATACCAAAATTGAATTTGCATGAAGTAAATTGTTAGATTTATATAATAGTATTAATAATAATGTATTAATAGGCTAAATTACAGTGTGTGCTTTTAATTTTTATTCACAATTCTGGTTTTACTATTATTTTTCACATGTTAGCCTTTGTATTTTAAAAAAATCACAAATTATTCAAATAATCAATTTTGAGTACATTAATATATATTGTATTCGTTTAAGATATAAAAGATATTTTATGTAAGTGTAAAATATAAAAAATAAGATTAAATATGTTGTTGCCTATTAACTTTTAGTTAAATTTGAAGTTAATCTATCTTCTGTCTAATTTATGCCTCAAACTTTAGAACTGCGTGGATTCAGTTCTTAAAATCAAATTTGATTAAAACTTATTTAACGTTACTTTATATTTGAAACATTACATAAACTTAATAAAATTTAGTTTTAAAGAGAAACTAATTTTTATTTTTATTTTAAAGTTAAGACCAAAAATATATTTAACCTTAAAAAATTAAAGGTAACGAAAATTAAATATCAGTTAAAATTGCATATGCTTTTAAATATGAAGGATAAAACTACAAGAAAAATGTGTGTGTACATCATGAATAAAAAATTAAAAAGGAGACATACTTAAAAGATTAAAATTAAATAAATTTTGGTTTAAAATTTGGGGTTTTAAAATATTCCAATAATCCATAAAATTTAGGGTTTTAACTCATGAATTTTCTTGCATTAAGGAGGTATCAATTATTCGAATATTTGATCGGGGGCCATGCCCCCTATGTCACAATGGCTGGTGTCTTTTTTTTCACTCTACAAGAAATGTTCCTTTGGAATGTCGAAATAATACACTATACTTTAGTTGCTTAGTATTAGTCCTACCAAAATATAACTTACATTACATGTCTTAAGTTTAGTGTTACTATGTAGTATTTATCAACTATAAGTATACTATTATGTACTATTGGCGTGTTTCAAATCCTTCCATCACAATAAACTTTATCTTTATATCATCAAACAAATAAAATAAAGAAAATAATTTTATTTCTTGATCATTTCGATTTTTTTTTGTCAGGATTGCATCAATTCCATTATTTTCAAAGAAAAATAAAAAATAAAAAATTTGTTAAATGTTAGATTAATGGCCAACATCATCTCCACAAAATCAGTTTTAAGTTGAGATTTGTAGTTCATTTATACAATAGGTTATAATTTAGTTCCTATTCAAAGTTGGATTCCAACAAATATATAGAACACTGTGGCGATATAGTGTTAAGATTTTAATTAATGAAATAAATTGTTAAATGTTGATTGTACAATACCATGAAAATGAAGTTTGAAAGTCAAGTTGAGGATTCATTGTAGAAGCTGCTTTTGGGAGACACGATTCATTTTGGAAAACGACCACTTGGCCACCATCGTCTTCACTCTGATCTTTCTTTTTGGAACTTTCTTTTATTATTTATCGATAATGTATTTCGCTTCATCGTTTTGCGTCCCAAATTAGCAACATACCAGGTCCCTTTGTGAAAGTTGGGACAGGGATAGTGTGATGTTCTAATAACTTTTAACTGTCGTGAATGATTGTAATGGTTTTTCTATCTACATTTGAATGCAATGATTCTGTGACTCTTAACACCCCAACCCTTAACCAGTTAAAGTTGGTTCTAGATCACACGTTCCTTCCCAACCACGTACTATTACGTTCTTTTTCGTTTACCACCATTGCACTGCCAGCTCCTACCCAAATTATTCCAATCTATACAAACAATAAGAAAAAAACAGACAAAAAATATGGATTAGTTTATTAGTACTAAGAGAGTGAAACACCATGGTTTTTAGGGACAACCTAATATATATTAATATGATGAATTAAGGTTCAAAATATTGATGGCCACTTAAGATTCAACATGAGCAATATTATCTTTGAGTACGGTGGATGCTAAAGTTCCAACAGCAACAATTTGAGTATATAATGTTGTTGTCCTTTGTACTGTGCATTGCACGAAGTACTCAACAACGAACTTACCCAAATCCTGCTTCAGCATGCTGCTCAACATTGGGTAACACTCAACATGCTCAATGATTACCGGTGAAAATTTATTAATTTGTTAAAAATTCGTAATTTTGGATTAATCGTATTTTGGAATGTATTTTCTCAACCAGTGTGGTTGTGACATTTAATAGCAATACCTATATGTTTGTGTGAGCTTTTAGAGTTTATCTTATAAGTGTGTTTTTTCAGAAAAAAAATTATAAAAAAAAATTTAAAAACACGTCAACGTGGAGTCGTGGATTAATCATAGTAAAGTGAGTGTGTTTGGACCCATGTCCAGTATGGACATATGATGATAAAATCACACCAAATTTGTACAATTATGCAAATTATAGGTCATTGCTCTGCAAAATACAAGAAGATGGAAACAAACACGCTGGAAGTATAGTTTTATATTGAGAATCCCTATGATCTCAATTCAATAGTTGATGAAGAGAAAGTTAAACTACACACAAGATATGTGAATAAAAAAAATCAAATGAGTTACATACTTTACCAAAAAACTGACCAAGAACACCAAAAAGGAAAAGTTCAATAAAGAATTAAATTATGTTACCAAATTTGAAAGCATGAAGGTATGTTATATAAATCCTTTAAAAGAGAATAAAGTGGATAATGTTGGACTTTGTACTTTTGCAATAGTCACAATATAACACAAACACAAACATGCAAATATTGACATTAGGAACACTGTATATGCTCGTGATTATATATATATATATATATATATATATATATATATATATATATATTGTTAAGAATTAAAGTGTGAGTTTAAATTCTACATTGGATAGAAATGAGAAAGTAAAACACCATATAAAAATAAATACCAATAAATTCACTGTTTTAAGGTTTTTGTTGAGAGTAATATTAATGTCTGGACTCAGGTTTCATTAAGTTTGCATTCAATGAATCCAAACTTTTTCAATTGATTTTCAAACATACACTTAGTGTTTGCTTCTTATCTTATGCTCTAACTTTCAACTTTTTGATTCGCAATATATTTTAACCTCATTGACCTTTCTCTAGTACTAAAATTTCTCACATAAAGTAAACTTTTTTTTGTCATTTTTTCTAAAAATTTTAATAATTCTTTCTTAAATAATTATTTTTACAAAATTATAAAATTTGCAAATATTTCTTATATATTTTTTAAAAAGTGTTTTATAAAAAATATTTTTTAAAATAATTGATAATTATTTTTTGTAAATTTTGTTTTGTAATAAAATTTATAAATATTTTTTATGAAAAAATTTTAAAATAAAATTAACAAAAAAATCTGAGTTTTTTTAATAGTAGTCCCTTCCCTTCTTTCCAATAGTTTGTTCTATGTTTCACACATTATGATATAGGAAGAAGAGAGATAAGTGACAAATACTAATCGAGAGTATGTGATGTTGAGTTGAGGTGTCTATATATAAATAGCTAAAAATGTTTTGTGGATTTTATTGAATTTCATGTTTTGAAATGTGAAGATAAATATTTTATGAAGATGAATTTTAGCCATCCCTTTACACTCTGGTTGGCGTTCGATTACGGAAATAATGATGGGCTTTAACTCGCTCTAGATCCTCAACAACCTAAACTGGGAAATCGATGCCAAATTACCACAACTTACTCAAATTCATGCAAATAGTACCATCTTTCTACTACCTAAAAAGCCTTATTCTAACACGCTAGCCACCCCAAATTGATTTCTCAAGGTTAGTGGGTATCCCTATAATCCAATAAAAAAAAATAAGGGAAGTTCATAAAATTTTAAACAATTTTTTGTATAAACAAGATTTAAGCAAAAGGTCATTTCAACTTTCCTTTTTCATTATTTTTTTTCCTCTTGGAAGTACTTCTAGTTCCTGCAATTTTAATATAATATCAAAAGTTAAAAGTCCAACGTGGCTTAATTTGCTCAACTTCAAATGGTTTATACATTCATCGTATTAGTTAGAAATATGGGTCTTTGGACATTGGACATCGATATATGAGATATCATTTTTTGCGTGTTTCTTAAACTTATACGATATGTGTATTATGGCACCTATTTGGTGTACTTATAAGTTTATTTTAAAAATAATATAATATGATATGTGATATATATATATATATATATATATATATATTATAAAATATACAATAATTTTTTAAAATATAGTAAATATATGATTGTTATTATATAAATTCAAGTTAAAATCATATATTTTAAAGTTATTAACATAAAAAATTATAAACTATTATTATCATAAAAGTATTACTATTATTTTTGGAAAAATAAGATTGATTTAGTGAATTTAGAAGGAATGATGAGAAAAGTTGTGAGTTCAACTCTCTTACTAACAGAAGACTAACAACTAACATTTTTTGATCATAAAAAAAATACTATTACTTTGTTAGATTAAATACTTTATTAATAAATATCTAAAAGTATGATACATCATAATTTTGAACCCATAAGTTTTTTATTTGTGTAATATTTTGTCAATAATATTTCATTTATAAATGAAATCCTAATTTGGAAGTAAAAATAACTGAGGACTTGCGGTTAAGTTAACATTTTTGGACATTTTTTAATATTGAAAAGAGAGAAAACATTGATGTATGTAAGATAAACTTAATAATTACAGTTTATCAATTCCTTATTTTAACCACAAATAACCACTAAAAAACTAGATACTACCCACATTTTTTCTAAACCGGTGGACAAAATTCTATGGTTTTTTTTGTTAACACTGTAGACAAAAAAAAAAATGGTTCACCAAAAGGCATGGAGCTCCATGGATTTTTTTTTTCTGTAACTGAGTTTAAAGTGATGAAACATGGGTCATTGTTTCTAACACCTCCACAATCTCGACTTGTACTTCATAATTTTTTATATTTTAGAATGTGTAATCTAAAATAAAAAAATATATATTTTGGATTTTATATTTTAAAATATAAAATAAAGAAATTTATTTTTTATTGTAATATTTAAAATACAGTTTTGGATATTCTTCTAAATTACGTATTCTAGAGTATAAAAATTGTATTCGGATTAGACATTTTAAAATATAAGATAAAAAATCCATTTTGAATTATAACTTAAAATACAAAATTTAGATTTTGAATTACACAATTAAAAATACAAAATGTTATGGGAGTGAAAAATATATAAGGCGGTGCAGGAAGAAGTTGCCCGAAACATTTCATACAGCTGAATTTGGGTCATTCAGTTTAAGCTTCCACCTATATTCCGTTGGGCCCAATGGTTGAGAAGACCTTAACATCAGTTGCATCTAAAAATTTAGGCTTCATTAGTACTAAGGTTGAGTGGAATCAATTTTAATAATGGTAAAATACATTTTTAATTTCTAAAAATATTTTAATATGATGATTTTGTTTCTTTCTAAAAAATGGACTAAATTTCAATTTTGATCTCCTTTAGTTCCCAGAGTGAGTTTAGACGCTATAAAATATTCAAACAATGATAAAATTTTGAAAGTAAAAACCATAGAATAGAAATACAATACAAGAGTGTGTGGAGATACCTAGCTTTGAGGTGGAAGCATGGATCAATTACGTGACCCCTCTTCGTATCATGAAATGTTCTTAATCTTAAACCTTGCCTTTGCTTTCAAGCATTTTTCCATTCATAAAATATATTTTCTCTCTCTGTTTTGGTGAAAAGATGCGGAATTGAAGCGCTTTATTTTCTTATTTCCCCATGTTGAAAACTTGAGATTGTTCCATCTTCTATGGCATCCTTCTTCATCACTGGCCCCATAAAATTCAAAACAATTACCTCGTTTTCCCAACTGTCCTTTTCTACTTCCTATGCTTCTTCTAATGTTTCCATCTCTAGAAACCTAACAACAAAAGTTCTTGCACATGCCAATTTTCATTCTTCATTTCCATTTCATGGGACATTGTATTCTGAGAAGCAGAGAGGTTTCTCCCTCATTGCCTTTCATTCTGAGAACTCAGAATCAGAAGGGGAAGAAGATAACCACACCCTGGAAACAGTGATGAAGTTGTACTCTGCCTTCAAGAACAAAACAACACACCAATTATCTGCAGATGAACGCCAACGTGTCACCAATTTCCTCTCATTCTTCGAAGCCTTTCAAGGAACAACGGTATGGGCTTAAATTTCCTCTCACGCCATTAATGTTCAGTATAAAATAATGCTTAATCATGTTAAATATGTAATTCGTATTTTCTTGTGGTGACCCTTCTTGTTGTGTTGCAGCAAGTGTTGGAATTTTTTTCTTATCTGACAACTGCGTTTGGAAACAACATTCAAATTATATTGAAACCGACGAATGACGGCATCAATGTTGGTCTCCAATGGAGATTTGGTAAGCATGCTTGGTCTCTGCTCTCCATGAATCATTTGTGTAAGAAACTGTTCTTAAAATTTCTAAATTGCAGACTGGGACAAGATACACCTTCCCCTTTGGAAGGGTTTCAGCTTACACATAAACCACTCTTACCACGGGAAAGCAGTAATAAGGTTTGTTTAATCATGAACTCAGATAGGGAAGAACAAGATACTAAATTTACTAACTAACTAAAACTTTTCACACAGTTGATGACATCGTTTATGTCTAATTCAGGAATATTGAGATGTTTATGGAACCACTGCGCCACTTGAAACCTTTCGGATTGGTAAGGAAGATGAAGTTTTTTGACTGCATATTGGTGCAAATAGTCTTACCCTTTTAGTTTCCCTTATGCAGAAAACGAAAGTAGGTGTTGGAGAATTGTTGGAGAAGATGGGGTCATTTATGGTGTCAGGATCAAGGAATAAGGCTAAACGAATTTTGTTCCTGGTGCTGGCTGTGTTGTCCCTAGTTGCTTTCTTATTCTTCATGAAACTGGCTTCATAGAAAACCGTGTCTTAAATCATGTCATGCTCAACTTTAGTCACAAAAAGTAACACTTTGGCTTTAGCAAGGAAACCTTATGGGCAAGATTAGGATCTCTTAGATTCCTTCTTCCATTATTATTTTTAACCATTCATACTTTTTTTTTTTCAAAGAAAATTGATATTTAATTCAGAGATTTTATAAAAGGGAACTGAAAATGGTTGTGGTTGTCTGAATTTGGAGTCAAATATGAGAGTTAGTAGAATAAACATCACCGTCACAAAATTACTTTCCCCGTCTCCATATTATCTTTCACATCTTTATCGCATTAGAATAACCAGTAAACATTAGTTATTAAAATTTTATTAAACACCAAGAGAATCAGTCAATTTACTATTTTTTTAAGATTAAAATTATAGTTCTGTCAAAAAAATATTAAAATTATAGTTGTTTTGTAACAACCAGAATAGAAAAGAAGAACTGAAGTCGAGTTGCTAATTAACATATTAAGTTACTATAGCGAAAAAATCATACTGGGAAAATAACGCATGAACAATTTTTAAAAAAATTTAAACGTATATCGACGTAAAAATTAAGTTTTTTTTTTTTTTAATTTGATGTGCATAAACATAGAATTAGTTTTAAAGAAAACGTAAAATTCGACAGTTATTTAAGAAAAATCCCCTTGCGACATAATCATACTTGTTAATATTTTCTTATATTACTTTATTTTTGTTGCATCTTATTTATTAATATGACGTACAACGTAATTGGTTTTGATTTGATGTATGTATAAAAAATTATAGTTAATTTTAAGAAAAAAATTAAATTAATATGTAACACTCCAATTTGAGATATCACGAAAAATTATAAAATATTATGTTTGACAAAAAATGATAATTGTAGCAAACATACTAATAAAAAAAACTTATAATTTAATTTAAATCGTGTATTTCAAACTTTAATTCTCTTAAAAATTTTAAATAACAATTATGAATAAAAGAAAATTACATAGTTTTCAGTATTTAATTTAAAACAATTAAATAAATTATAAGAAACTTTTTAGTTCATTCTGGCCTCTCGTAATTCTACTTTATGTCAAAAGCATATGAATTATCATCTGTTTTTGTACAATATATATGCATTATCATTTCTCTCGTACAAACACACAAACAAACAACTAAGTAAGTTAACCGTAAACAATGATATATAAAATAAATTCAGCAAAATAAAATATGACAATTAATATCGCATGTCATAAAGTGAATTAATTTATTTTTAGCTTTACTTGTGATGGGATAAAAATTAATTTAACTTACTTTTAACCCACTTTGTAACTAAATATTATAAACCAAGTACACTAAAAATTTTACATCCTTTACATCTCTTTCTACATCCTTTAATAGTTTAAATATTTAAATAAGAGTTAAATATATTTTTATTCCAAAAATTTGTATATGAAATTAATTTTTTTTTCTAAAATTTTAATACATTTTTATTCTTAATTTTAAAAAATAAGTAAATATAGTCATTTTAACTTAACTGTGTTGACTATAGAAAATTATCTTATCCCGATGAAATACTAATGACTTTAATACTTTGTTAGTCTCTTTTGTTTAATTAGATCCTTATTTTGGTTATGTTTAAATAAGTTTTAATTTGTGTCATTTTTTTTTCAATTTGATCATTTTTGTTAACGGTGTTAAAATAATTTACGTTGGTCACGTGTCGTTTTAATTTTTTTTTATGTTTAACAATTGTCTGCGTGTTAAGTTAACATCATGATTGTGCAACTTGTCAATTCGTATTTATGTCAATTTTTTTTATTCAATTTTGTTTTTATATTTATTATTTTTATTCAATTTAGTTACAAATTTTATTAAAGTGGAGCAATTTCGTTTCTTACACATTAAGATCAAATTTAATTTTGACTTAAATATTATATAAAAATATTAGTATAACATTTATATAAAAATTAAATTCGATATTAATTTAGAAGGAATAAAATTGTTTTATTTGAACAAAATTAATAAATGTAAGAATTGAATTAAACAAGAATTGAATTAAATAAGAGACAATGACGATATTATGAACTATGAACTGACACGACGTTAACTTTACACGTGGACAATTTTTTTAAAATTAAAGAAAAATAGATGATTAAAAAATATAAAATAAAAAAAAAATATTTGTAACTCACATGTAGCGTTAACTCTTTATACACTGTAAGATGTATAAATTAAAAAAATCTAATTGAACATAAATTAAAACAAAGACAAAATTAAATAAAAGCGAACAAAATAGAAAATAAAAGAGTATTTAACCCAATTTTAATTAAGCATTATAAAATAATAGGTTTAAATACCTTTTTGGTCATCATTTTGACAAAATGTTTAAAATGGTCCTCATCTTTATCGAATGTTTAAAATGATCCTCATTTTCACAATTCGTGTTTTATTTAGTCCTTTTCTGTAACGCCGTTTAAATCATTAACGGAGCATTGTACAGGTGACACGATTTGTATTAGGGTGTGTTACGTATATTGTATAGGTGTTGTAATTACATATTTGGGGATAACTAAGTGAGCTAGGGTTTTGGTAAGGAATGTTTGGGCAGTTGGTGAGTTTTGGCAATCTTGTTCCTCCATTCCCAATTGGTGTTGCTGCAATCTTATTCTTCCTGCAATCCCATTATATAGGTATGTTACGGTCTCAATCTTCTTCCTTTACCTTTGGTTGTAAACGTGGGAGACAACCGTGTTGTATCATTTCGTGCACTGTTAGTGGTTCAACGAGAAATGGATTAACCCCGATTTGTAGCTGCAGAGAGATGTCAGCTTTGAGGATGACAAGAACTCCAAAGAATATTGGTAGAAAATTTTTGGTACAATCTGTTTTTTATTTTTGTGTTAATAATAAATTGGTTTTAATTTTTGGTTTATTGATTTACAGAGTGGTGGTTCCAATAATGTGGGTTGCAACTTTTTCAAATGGTGGTGTTGATGAAAAGGATGTCATCATCATGACACAAATGAGGCAGATTAATGATTTAGAGAAGTCATTGAAGGTTGCTGAGAAGAGGCTGCAATTAGTAATAGGGTTCACTTGTGCTGTTATTGTATTATTCGTACTGTTATTATGTGTAATCTTTTAAAGTCCAATCTGTTTTGTACTATTTTTAAATGAAGAAATGAATTAGTTTGATTATGCTGATATTAGTCTCAACATGTTCGACATGACATCTTAATTTGAGAAGTAAGTGATATTGATCTAAGTTTGAGAAAAATTAAATTGATCTAAGTCTGAAAGAAGTTAAATTCATAACGTTAATTCATCCTCATCAAAATGCACTATAGCAAAAGTGAAATAGAACGAAGTTTAAGGAAATTCAAAATGCAGTACATCAATAATGAATTCTACATCAGCAATTCCAAAAAATAACTAAGACGTTTGTAGCTGCTATCATGGAATCTGTAATTTCATCCTAAACTGCTGAGATGGTTCTTCTGGTGTTGTTAGTGGTGCTGCTTGACTCTCCACTTCATTCCTTGGTGGTTGAGTTGTTTGAGTTTCAACAGTTGGTGCATTCTCAACAGTTTCAGCAGTTGGTGCATTCTCAACAGTTTGGACATTTGGTACAGTCTTAGCAGGTGTTGCAGTCTGCTCGTCCACTACAAAGTGATACAACACGGTTGCCTCCAATGATTACAACCAGAGGTAGAGGAAGAAGATTGGAACCGTAACATACCTATATAATGGGATTGCAGGAAGAAGAAGATTGTAGCAACACCAATTGGGAATGGAGGAACAAGATTGTCAAAACTCACCAACTGTCCAAACATTCCTTACCAAAACCCTACCTCACTTATTTATCTCCAAATATCTAATTACCACACCTATATAATACACGTGACACAGCTTACAAACTGTGCCACATGTACAATGCTCCGTTAATGATTTAAACGACGTTATAGAAAAAAACCAAATAAAACACGAATTGCGAAAATGAGGACCATTTTAAATATTCGGTCAAAATGATGATCATTTTAAACATTCTGTCAAGATGAAGACTATCCGCAACAAACACTACGAAAATGAGTACCAAAAAGATATATAAACCTAAAATAATAGAAAAAATGTCGTAACTCGATAGTACTAAAAAGGAAAAAACGAATTATTTAATAAGAATACATAAAAAAAATCATTCATACAATACCATTTATTTTAAACGTAACAAGTATATATTTAGAATTGAAAAGAAAATAAATGTTTTATATTTTTATTTTTAAATTTAAATTTGTGTTTCTAAGGTAAATATCAAACACCATAAAAGCTAAATTGTGAGTCTACTATAGAGAAGCTTGATGGAGTCAAACAGAAAAAGGTCAAAGAAACCAAGTTTAATATGGATTTAAATTGCTCACTATTTTGACATATACGATATGCGTATCGTAATTAGCGTTTTTATTTTTATAATTTCCTAGCCCTGCAAATTGTAGTCTACGTTACATTGTTGTAACACGGTCAAGACAAAGCGAAGGTTTCCTTGAATAATGGTGGTCGTGGAAGCAAGTGCTACTCCCAACCCTTTCACTTTCTTTCATACCATATTTTCTCGTTGAAAGTTCCTCTCTTTCGGATCACCACATGACCGTTTCCTTCTCTGTTATTTTACCAAATTAAAAAATTTTAAAAAAACGCTCTCTTTCTCTCTCATTTGCCTTCTTGGCGTCTTTTCTCGCTACCAGAGCGTTTCTACCTTTGTTGGCATTCTTTTGACCCACTTCTTTCTTTCCTCCCACACTCTTTTTCTCTTTCGTTTTCTGAGCCCAAGGTTGCCTTTTTCTTTCGCCATTCTCGTTGTGTGGAAGATTCCACCAAGTGGGTGTTTTCAGGCCATTCTATTTGCGTGTGCGTGTGTCTTTGTCTTTTTCTCTGCGTTGATGGGTTGTTGATGTCTCTGGCCACTGCGAAAGACATGGGTATTGATGACAAAGTGAAAGACAATGAGGTTGCAGGCGATGATGATGCCTCTCGGGTGCACGAGGGAAAAGCCGGTACTGATCACGAAGAAAGTGCGGATGAAGGGGGAGGGACCCTCGGCAGATACAAGAGTGAGAGTTCCGTTGCTGCTACCGAGGATGAAGATGATGACGAGGAGAGGAAGATTGAATTGGGTCCTCAGTGCACTTTGAAGGAACAACTCGAGAAGGATAAGGTTGTCTTTGCTTTCTTTCTCTTCTTTTATTTATTTGCTCTTCGGAAAAATCTATAAATTTCTCAACCAAACTCTCATTTGTGTGTTGGTTTCCGATTGAGATGGATTAGGATGACGAGAGCTTGAGGAGGTGGAAGGAACAGCTTCTTGGAAGTGTGGACATAAATTCTGTTGGAGGTAATTGCGTGTAGAATTCGCTTTCATTTTTTTTCGATTTTTTCTCTGTTCATGATTCTTATTGTACACATATTGAATCATAGTCGTAAAATCTAAGTGTCATTCTTCCCGATTTGAGAGAAGAAAAAGCAATAAAAAAAATCCATGTCCTCTCTGGGACTTAGATATCTCATTTCTTCATTTCAGTTGTTACCGTTGATTTTAAAATGAAGGATCATGAGTATCATTGCTCTGTAATTATTTGGTAATGCAAATGTGTTATTTTAATGGGTTATATACAAAACATGATTTCATTTCATGAAATCCAACAAACAATTGAATCGGTATATGGTTGAATTCTTCCCTCCATTCTCAACGCCTAACTTGTTAAATGTACTGTGAATAATTCAGAATCTCTGGAGCCAAGTGTGAAGATCCTTAGCCTTGCAATTAAGGCTGCTGATAGACCTGACATTGTTCTTGCAATACCAGAAGGAGGAAATCCGAAGGGTATGTGGTTTACTTTGAAAGAGGGTAGTCGTTACAGCCTGATGTTCACTTTCCTGGTCGAGAATAACATCGTTTCAGGTCTCAAATACACCAACACTGTGTGGAAAACTGGTATGAAAGGTAAGTGCTATGCGACACTAACTCCCTGTCAAATTTTGTCCTTAAGCTCATCTCATTGTTAAGCCTTGTGCAGTTGACAGCACTAAAGAAATGATTGGAACCTTCAGCCCTCAAGCAGAGCCTTACACACATGAGATGCCCGAAGAGACAACACCATCTGGGATGTTTGCTAGAGGAGCATATACAGCAAGAAGTAAGGTAATGTTACATTTTCTCACACCCTTTTCATATATTTTCTACTCACACATTTCTACTGCTATTACCTTGGCTTGTTTTTATGGTGGTTAATCAATTTTAAGTGTCTTCAAATGAGTATGATTAACAATCCTCATTTTACAATGACCCAAGGCAAAGGTAAAAACACCGGTAGCTTTTGTGCATTTACTATTTCCATGCATATTTCAAGCAACTTTATCCATGAATGGTGAAGCTACTTTCAAAGTTTTCTCTACAAGTTACTGCACTACTGTATATGGGTTAAAAAGAACAGTAACTCTACTCCTTCCTTATTTATATTATGACATTGTTTTGGACATGAAGGGTAGCTGAAATAATGCTTAGTTTGGATATATCAGCCCACCAATTAATGTTCTAATAAATTTGATGCCAGACTTCATGTGCTTACTTTCAACCACTGACTTAATTTCAAATTTGAGAGCCGCTCATTTAATTCTTGCAGAAACTTGTGTTGTTGTGATGAAGTCTAACGTGAACTAATTGATTTCATACTTTGTTTATCGTTTTTTCAGTTTGTTGATGATGACAACAAGTGCTACTTAGAGATTAACTACACTTTTGATATCCGAAAGGATTGGCAGTAGGAGTCAAACATGTTGAATCCTAAATCATTGTTATTTGTGCTGAAATCTCTTTCGGTGTTACCTGCTTCTTATTCATAGTTTAATTATTTCTAATTCTGTCTGAGGCTGGTAATTTGAACAATGATGAGAGGATTTGGGAGATGAAATTGGTATTCATTTGATAGATAGTTTTGTCAATAAAATTAGTAAGCAACTATGCTCCTTGTTTCTTCCCAGGGTTGCAATGTAAGTAATAAATACATACATATGCTTTTGAATTCTAATTTGATATCCATTCTGAACTTGTGGGAATTTCAAAAGTAAATATTCTTATGATATGCTTCTTTAACAAGAATAAATCACAATATATTTTATGTGATATGACAGTTTATTAAGTATTTTTTAAATAAATCAATTTTTGATCATTTTTAACTTTTCTTACCCTTGTGAAAAATATTTTGCTGTTGTCTTGTTTCAGATGCTTGCATTTATCTTTCCTCTTTCCATAAACTGTTGACAATTTTTATGTAATGTTTCTAGTCTAAAGCTCATTTAAAAAATAGATTAGGAATGTCACTTTTAATATGGAAATTTTTTTCTTTGTCAGGGTAACATTTTGACTTTATATAGTCTCTGTGTACGTTATGTGCAGATAACCCCTGAAATATAAGGTTGGTTTGGAGAGATAACGTTATTTTTAAATGATATCATGACTGTTTTAGTGTGGATTAATGATTCTTTTAAAGAAAAAAATAATAGTATATTAATTAATGGTTCATAATAAATTATATCAAAAAATAAAAAATAAAATTTAAAATATTGAAGATTATAGTGTCACTTTTCTTTTTTATTTTAGAAGGGAGGGTGGGAACCCACAACTAATAACTAACATTTTTTGATAGGAAAATAAAAACGTGCACACAATCATAATATCTTTTGTTGGTGAAAATTAAATCTTATGATAAATTCATTTTGACATAAATCTAAATATATTCCGTGTAATGCCCAACTTTTGACGATCTGAAACACTACTTGTAATTATTTTTAGAAAATTTCGTAAATACTTTTATTAAAAAAAAATAGTTTCTACACAAAAAAATTATTTATCTGTAGGCCGAAAACAATATTTTAAAGAAAAAAAAGTCTTAAAAAAAACTTTTATCCATCAACGTAAACCTAAACTAAGTTAATATTGTGAAAAGGTTGATTATTTTTTTTAATGAATAAGTATTTTGAAATATTCTTGAAAGTTTATTGCATAATCAGTAGAATAATATTTTCAATTTTAGTAATTATTTAAATAAAAAGTTCAACAAAAGTTGTTTAGATATAGATATAAGTTAATGATACTCTAAGAGAAAATTTGTTGAAAAAGGGACAAATTAAAATAGTTAAGTTTAATTTGTAGGATGTAATTTTGCTTAAGGAGATACCTTAACATCTAATATTGAGCTTGAGCGTTCTTGATCGTTATTTGTAAACACTATTTTCTTATAACAAAGAATAAGAAATAACTATTTTCGTATACGTTATTGTTTGAGGACAAATGATTTTAGTACATAAAAATAAACTCATCAACACGTTCTCAAAAAATGTGAAAGAAAATAAAAAAGAAAATTGAAGAGCATGACCTAGTTAAATTTTATATCATTATTATTAAAATATATTAACTCTAATTTCTCTTGTAATTCACAGTCCGTTTTTTTATCATGTTAATTAGTATTAACTTAAATGTGTTTTTAATCTATGTAGAATTAATAACCTTTTTAATTTCAATTCCTGTATTTTTTAGTTTTCATTCCTATAAAATTTAAAATTAAATTTTGTCTTTTTATTGAATATTTGAATTTGAATTTTATATTTTATTCTTTTAAAATTTTAATCGTTGTTTTTAGTTCTTGAGAATTACATCAAGAAATGTAAATAATATTTATTATACAATCTTAATTTTCTTATAATAATACATGTAAATATTATATTACGTATTTGGCATTCGAAATAGTCATTTAATTTTTTAACCCATTAAATAATTATTCAGATTATGTAATTCAATAAAATAAATATTATATTTCATTTTGATAAAAGTTTTTAATATATAAGTGGATTTTAAAACCGATTTAACCTTAAATTGGCTATAAAATAAGTGTAAGGTTAAATATTAATTGCGATCTATAAGTAAATTTTAAATTTAATTTAATTTTACAAAATTTGTTTTTAAAGTTAGGTCGTATTTACTTATATATAAAAAATTCTTCTTATTCATAATCGTTTGAGATTTCCAACCGTACATATTTAATATTTATTTATTTGAAATATTTACACTCTTTTTTTGTTCATATATTCAAAAACTAAATGTAAATCCGATATTTGTTTCTTAATTTTTTAAAATGAAAATTCGCAGAACAAGCATTCAATTTGATCTGAGTTAAAAAAATTAAAATTTAAACAATTTAAAATCCATTTGACATCAAATGAGGTAGAAAGAATAGATAACAATAATAATAAAAATTAATTAAGTATTTTTAAAAGTATAGATGAGAAAATATTGATCTTATAATTACTATTAGAATTTTATTATATTTTAGATCTTTAGGATCTTAATATTATTATTTACTTATTTTCTTTTATATTTGTATTTATTTGTAATGATTTTATAACTTTAACATTCATTTTAGTTTCCTCAAGTTGATATTTCAGGATGACTTTATGTTAAATACTTTTAGTTTTTTTTTTTATGACATTAACTCTTTTTCTAGTTTTTCATTGTTTTACTTTTATTAATACCACTTTTTATAATCGGTCATTTGATAGTTCAATATTATATTTTGTTTCTTCAATTTCAGTGGCACTCGCTTTGTCTTAACGAACAACTTAACTTTTTGAGACAATTAAAGGGAATGACATTATTCAACAACTCATTAAGAATTTATGGATAGAAAATAGATTATCATAATGAATATCATTAATAAACACTCAAATAATCTCAGAATAACATTTTAATTGATAAAATTACATCAGTTTGATAGTAATAGGGTACAAATTACTGACATGGAGCCTTTAGAAAAACTCAATTATTTTGATAAAATTGACTTGGAGCAACGTTAAAAAGCAATGAACATTTGACACAAACTTAAGAAAATCAATTTCTTTCTTTTATTCAATTTAATTTTATTGCAGAAATAAAATTCATTACCTAGAGTTGAGATATTATTCTTTTAAAATTATAATTAAGATCATGAAAAAGTTAGTTAAAACGTGTGGTCGAGGTTAGACAAGCAATCTAATCGCGTAATAAAAGAGAATAAATAATGTAACTTTTTCAAAAGATTTAGTCGGTAGGAAAGAAATAAACAAGTTGAAAATAAGTATGAATTAAAATGAAAGTAAAGTGTTTATTTTAATAAAATGTAAAGAAATAATAAGAAATAAATAATCGAATAGCTTCTCTCTCTTTCTTTTCTTTTTGTGGTTGTTTTTTTTATTAAACACACTCATTTTTTGTTCACTTTTCAGATATTTATTTACTGTATCGTATTTCCCATTCACCAAAGGAAAGATAATAGAATAAGAAAGATGATAGGTGAAGAGAAGCATGGTAATAGAATATTCATCCTCCGCGTGATACGCGAGATCTAAATTTTCCACTTATTTAATTCTTCAATTTTGGTATCTATTATTTTAATGCGAAATATATATTTACTTTAGAGGTAATTATCTTGCTTCAACCTATTCCTGATTTCTAGCAATCACACATTCTTACTTTTGCATTTGCTTCCCTCACTCCCATTCCAACAACTCTCACGCTCTTTTGTTTCTTTCCCAATTGTCTTTAGTCAGCCACGCAGGGGTTAGATTCAACGTAACATTTCAAAACTCCCCACACTAACACATATTTTCTGATTCTTATATTCTATAAAAGTCTTTCTATTTCCAAAATACAATAATATTAATTTAAAAATATTTATTCCAAAATAAAAACGAAAGATTCAAAATCGATGGCTGGACTAACCACTCCAGGTTATAAAAATCGAGACTCGGGCTCTCTTTTACTTTAGAAGATGAATTTAGAAAAGAGTATGAAGAAGAATTTGTATAAATTTGTATAGATGAATATGTATGCTTTTTTTAGTAAATTTAAAGAATAAAAAAAATAAATTTGAAAATAAATTCTATGAAAATTAATGAGTGATTTGAGTGATGTGAAAGATAAAATAAAAAATTATAATAAATAAAATTAAAAATTATTAAAATACCTTGATGATAAAAATATATGAAATAATGGATTAGTTAAAAATATTAAATTTTAAAAACTATTATTAAATAAATTTTTAAAAAATTATATTATATTAAATTATTATTATTATTTTTATAATAATTACTATTATTTAAAATTATTATTAATTATTTTATATATATATATATATATATATATATATATTAAGAATCATATTTGGTTTTTAACATGTTAGGATATGAGAGTAAATTTCTCCGTCATTCTCCAAATCTTCGTCTATCCAAGCCTTAGTATTACGATCTTTTAATACGATCAGAGCCTTAGTATTATTAGTTTTCGTTGTTCCAAGGTGGTACTGTTTTGGGTTGGCAATGAAATTACATGCTGTCACTGAATTGTGTATATATAGATACACATTCGTGCTTGTGCGTGTGTGAGAGAGATAGAGAGAGAGAGGAATTGAAGAAGAGAGATGGAGGGAGAGCTTAAGAATTTGATGATGGTATGGAGCATAGCCGCAGCAACAATGTGTTACTGCCACAGAATTGGGAGGCTTATCCCAGAAGGTGCATCAAGACTTGTAGCCATTATCCCAGCCATAGTGCTTCTTCTTCTGCTACCTCTCAGACTCATCTCCATTCACTTTGGAGGACCCTCTTCCTTCTTCCTCGGTTGGCTTTCAACCTTCAAGCTCCTTCTTTTTGCCTTTGGCAAGGGCCCCTTGTCCTCCAACCCTCCCCTCTCTCTCCCTCACTTCGTCTCCATCGCATGCCTCCCCATCAACTTCCAACAAACCACCACCACCCCTTCAAAAACCCAAATCCCCAAATCGCCCTTCAACTACGCTTCATCATCCATGCTCCTCCTATTCGCCCTCCTAATTTCTCTCTACGCCAAAAAAGACTATCTTCATCCCAACTTCCTTCTCTTCTTGTACGGCCTCCACATGTACATCGGCTTGGAGTTCATTTTCACCACCATCTCCACCGCCACTCGGAAACTCCTCGGCGTTCACCTCGAACCGCAGTTCGACAAGCCCTACCTCTGCACCTCTCTGCAAGACTTCTGGGGAAACCGCTGGAACATCATGGTCAACCGTGTCCTGCACCCTACCGTATACCATCCCCTCGTCACCCTCGCCACCCCTCTCATCGGCAGGAGATGGGCCCCACTCCCCGCCATTGTCGCTACTTTCGCCGTCTCCGGTCTCATGCACGAGCTCGTCTTTTACTACATCAAGCGCGAGACGCGCACGTGGGAGCCCTGGGAGCCCTCGTGGGACGCCACCTGCTTCTTTCTCCTTCATGGACTGTGTGTGGCTGCCGAGGTTGCACTCAAAAAGGGCCTCAAAGGGAAGAAGTGGCAGTTCCCGAGGGTGGCGTCGTGGCTGCTGTCGTTGCTGTTTGTGCTTTACACAGCCATTCTGCTGTTTCTACCCGCGCTGGTGCGGTGTCATGTTTACGAGAAAACAACCAGAGAGTTGACCGCGTTGACCCAGTTTCTCAAGGATGTGTACAGTGTTTCTAGACTCTACCGTTACGCTAACGTCACCAACACATGAAACTTCACACAGAATAAAATAACCTCATTCATGCGGTGCATATCAATGTCCCGATTCGAATATTTTGCATCATTCATCCCCATGTTCATACTCCAAGTTTACTTGTATAAAACGATTAAAAATCTCTGTAATTGTTTCTAGATTCTCGCATGGTTACGTAAGCCACTGCTATTAATTTTAATTTTAATCCTTTAGAGGAAAAAAAAAAGAAAAGGTAAACTGTCTTTTTCTGTTGGTTTTACATAGTTGCTTTATTTCACATGTTTGGAACTTTTTTCAATTAAAACTAGATTTCAATTCCTACACTCTTCCTCTTTGTTATAGGATAAAACACATTAATGTTGAATGGAATGTTCAAAATTCAGAATCTGCTGTTAGCGACTATGCGATTTAGTTTGTTCATTCAACTCATAGGCAGGTGCGGTCTACCCATATGCCCAACGTATACGACCACGTGCAATAAGACCACCTAATACATGAAAAGCGTAACAATTTTTCAGAATTAAATTTATTACACTATTCATTTATTTTTTGTGGAAAATAATGATCTTAGTCTCTAAAAGGACGAGTGTGTGACTTATGGTTGCTTCATCAAAACTTTAATGTAGATAAGGGGTTGAAAATTCTGTACGCTTGCATAAGTCTTTTTTTATGATATGAGAAAATTAATTGAAAAATTAGTACAAAAATGACAAAATTAAATAAGAAAATCACAAGGTCATATGCAGGAAAGAAACGCGAATTTGACGAGTTTGATCACTTATATCGTTCAAAATGATGACTCTGTAAACACTCTATCAATAGTTTGTGAAAAAGAAACTAGTTGTTACTATTTTCGTATTTTGTTTATTTTTTGATAAAAAAAAAACCTAAAGAAATCAAAGTTGTTTTTGTGTAATATAAGGTTGTGTTTATGTCAAACCATATTTATATCGTCTATGTTATATTGCGTTTCCATTTTATGAAGTTATATATTTATATATGTGCGTGTTTTTGTATGTGTATTGATTATCTTACAGAAAAAAAAATCTTACAATTCAAACATGCTGTGATTGGTTAAAAATGGTTAAAACACTTATTTTAGAGAATAATATATGCAAGTAAACATTGTTTAATCCTCGTCTAGCTAATTGTTTAATGATTTAACAGTATTATTTTGATGTCTTTTTCAACCTTTACAACTTAGACATATATGCTTAATTATTATTATGACCATAAATAATATTTAATACTATTTTGTTGTCTTTTTCATATTTATAACAAAAAATTTAATTGCAATATGCTATTAAGGAACATACAAAAGTGTGTTCTAAGTATACAAATTTTGAGAAAAAATTGTCTCCTAGTAACACTCCAATTCGTTATGCGAGCCAAAAGTAAGCCATTAATTAAATATAGTATTATATTATTCCCTTTTAAGTGATTTCTTGATAAATTTTAGCTTAATCATTCATCTTTGTTTGTAATATCCTTTTCATTCAATCTAGGAGGCTGTAAAAGTCTGAGAAGGCTAGTCCTGTACTTTGGAAAGTTAGTAAAAGTAATATTTGAGTATTTTGTTGGAAATGATTGCGAAAAATATTTGTTTTAAGGTTAATATTAGTAAAACTTGGTGGAGATCCCCCTTTCCTTACAATCTTTCGGTGAAAAAGTTTTTCTTTTCACCTTTTATTGAAAAGAGAATCCTTAAGTAATAATTCCATTCTTTTGTTGTGCTTTTTTGTATGTATTCTATATTATTATTGTGTTAGAAACTAAACTGTAAATATAAATCACACATGGAATAAAAATGAAAATTTTCAATAATATATAAAAAAATATTCATAAACTTATTGTATTACTATTTTGTGTTGAAAATAATTTCAATTCCTTGTATAGGTTTAATTCATGTTTAATTGGTACGATGGTATTTATAAATACAATTTTGTAAATTCTTTTTAAAAAATTATGAGAAAAATATGTTTTTAATCGTTAAGTTTGACACTCGTAAAAAATTTTATATTATTTGGTCTACGTGGTTTTTAAAAGCATTGATTTTAGTCCTTATTTTCTAACTGCATTGAAATTTATCTTTCTCCACAAACGAAGTTTCAATTTTTTATAATTTGTTTTAAAATTAAAATTATTGCGTTGGCACGTTTTTCAGAATTCATTAAAGAAATAAAAATTCATTACTCTCATGTAACCATTTGAATGTCCCCATTCTCTTTCTCTCCTAGAGCACCTTGAGAGAGAAGAAAGAGGAGCCACGAGCCTCTACTAAGTGCATGGCACTGTCACAACGCCGGTCACCACCCACAAAGGATGTCGGTGTCCTTGTTGTTGCACTACTCATGGAGCTCTTGCTCCTCTTCTCCGTCATCCACAAAGAGCTTCACGAGAGGAGATTGAACCAGAAGCATAACAACATCTTCAACCCGAGCTACCGCATCTCCACCGTTGCTAAAGGTTGATGCAAACGCAACCCTCCTCTGCACGAAAACGCAACCACCATGAAAGAGATGGTGACCATAAATTGACATACTTAGTTCACAATTGTTTCTCCTAGTTTATTTTGTAGGTTGCTAAGAGTTATCTTTATGCCAGCTGAAAATGCCTACTTAAAAAACAAGAAAATAGATAAAGGAGGGCACCTTTTGGTGTTTAAATTATTCTCTCTTATCATGAAATTAAAAAAAAAAAAAATTGTGGATTGACCCTTGAGCCTATGGGTCACAACTTATGCAGGACGGAATAAACCATTGAACCCACATTTTAAAGCGCAACAGACTAGTCCGATTTGCATTTTACGAGCCAAATTTGCAACAAGTCTATTGTACCTTTCATAATAAGATTGTTTTCTTCATTTATTATACCAAATCCCTTTTTATCGATCATAAATACGAGTATTTTTGTTAGAAAAATGTGATTGATCAACTTATTATGAGATATGGACTATTCATGTCATAATAAATTGTCATTAATTCACCTTTTTCCACCACAGGTGATTATTCAAAGAAACTTTAAGAAATATTGAATTCAATGTTTAAATCATTCAACTTTTAGTTAAAGGTTTTAATTTTTATATTTTAAAACTTCTTTTTATTTTTTGTAATGCTACTTAAAAAGTAAGAAAATAGTATCATTTCATTAAAAAAATAAGAAAAATTAATTTCATGCATTAAAAATAAAATAAAACTTAAATGTTTATACAAAAACTAAAAGGAATGTGTCACTTTAATAAAAAAGATATTTAGAAGTGCAGATGTCATTGTAGGAAATATAAGGATATGTAGTTTAAATCTAAATTATATACTATAGACTTGTCTTGTTATCTCTCTAGTCAATAGTGTGAGATCTCTCTTAGAGAAGATAAGTGAAATTTACTCTTTTCCATTTGCTGTATCGTTTTTTACAGGAAAAAGTTCTATACATAAATAGATCTTAAACAGGCATAAACAAAAAAAATAATAGCATAACTGAAATATTTATTTTCAGCGTTGATTTCTGTTGTTTACTTAATAGAGGATAGTGATGAAAAGTATGGTTGTGCAAATCGAGAGAAGCATTAGCTGCCAGACTCCTATGAATAAATGCTGTGTTTAATTGCAAGGTCAGCCATGCAATTTAATGCTTCCACACTACCGATGCCTTCTGCGCATCTTAAAATTCTGCATTTCCCACCTACGTCTGTCCAGTTTTTATATAAGGTGGAAGCGGCATAGCTAGCTACCATATACACTACTCAGAACACATATTGTGACTGTAAAAACCTCTGGTTCAGGTTCACATGGAGAAGAAGAAGCTGAGAGTAACAGTCCAGGTCCAAGTGCTGTTGCTGATCATGGCGATGGTGGCTTCACCTATCATGAGTTGCCCACCCACAGATGGAAAGAGTTGCAAAGACTGCCTTGTAAACCAGATGAAAAATGTCTGTCCATCCTGCACGCCAATCCTACACTGCATGGCTCGCTGCTTGTGGGATGGCACTTCAAGGCCCAACTGCATCACCAAATGCAACACCAACAACGCTTACCCAACACTCTCAGACTGCAAGAGATGCATGTCCAAGTGCAAGTGCACCTGTGCCAACTAGCACACTATCTATCATCTCAGTTACTGCTTTTGGCTCCTTTACTCTGTTTTCTCATGTGTAAGTTAGTCTAATAATCCATGTATCCTGCACTTGTTCTGAATTTGTCATCATCAGTTCATTCTAGTGAGTTGAAACTCAACTTCTTTAATTACCTTAAAAGGTCTGGAGATAAAATAGGGTCTTGATTCTCATGAGAGCTCACTAGAATACCAAACTTTATTGCTGTTCCTATAGAAATATTATTATCTATTTACAAGATCCTCATCAAACCAGTAAAATTAGTGCATGTTTGGAGATAAGTTCCTGACATCCAAAAATATTTTTACCTTTGGATTCCTTCTACCAATATTCTTTGGTAACTCCATCACAAAGATTCCCAGACACACGTTTAATTATCTTAGTTCGTTTTGTTTTTTAAATTCAGAAAGAGTTCAAGTAAATTGAATCTAAACTCACTGGAATCAACAAATAATTACAACCCAGAGAGTGCATGTAAAGAAACTCACAAGTGGTCTCAAATCAGCATTTTAGAATTTGATTTCTCATGAGATATGAAAGAGACTGTTACCATTTACACCAAGCAACTTACTTGGCATTATATTAATTCCTTCAGACCATATTAATTTCAGCCCCTGTATTTCCTATATTCTATAGCCACCAAAAGTACAAAGTTTTTGAGGTAGGTATTGGGTAAACATGGAGATTATGCTACATTATGCTATAAAAAAAAATACAATTATATTATACAATCACAACACATAAGAGAATGCGTATGTGAGCATGCATAGATAACTAAAAGGTGTGAATCAAGGTTCACGAAGAAACCTCTGTAGGCAACGAAAGCCGAGATTTTGAGCGCAAAACCGTTCCATTTCATCGCCGCCTCTTTCGCGACAAATACTTTCTTCCATGTCGGCCAAGACTTCGTCCCAATTCTTCATGGACCACCAGCCGGACTCATCAATCTGGCTCTCCGATACAGAGTCCAGTATCTCCTGGAGGCCCACGATCCGACGGGTGACTTTCCTCCGCGCATCCCTGATCGTCGGATCAATTCCGGGAACAGAGTCCAGCTTCAGCAGCAGGGCCATTAGCGCCTCGTTCATTCTGAGCTTCTCTAGGTGGTCGGTCCGCACGGCGTCCACCGTGTCCTGCCGCTGGATCAGGCGCTGCAGCCGGTCGGCTTCAGAGTCGACCGCAGCTATTTTCCGGTAGAGCGCGCGGATGCGGTGGGCGCGATAGGCGGATTGGATGGTGGCTGCGGCGGCGGAGGGGGAGGGGGAGGGGAAGGGGGATGGTTGAGGAGTGGAATTGACGCGTGGCGGTGGAGTGTGGTCATAGTGGTAGGTGTAGGTGAGCGTGGTGGAAGTAGAGTAGGAGAGGGAACCTGATTTGGAAGAGGGTTTCATGGGGAAAGGTGGATTTCAGAGTGGCGCATTGGGCACTGTGAGTAAGAAAAGGAATGGAAAATAAGGAAAAATTAAATGAAGTTTAATGGTGTTGGCGCGTACCTGTTGTGTGAAATGAAATGGATGATAACCTTTTGTTGATGCATGACCCCACTTGCTTTTCTCCCACCTTCTCCTCTTTCTTCAGATTCCGGTTTAAATTCAAACCCTGTCAGCATAAACCTAGACTTAAATTTTATCATTAAATTCAATAACCATAGTTCCTGGCACCGAGATCAATCTCTGATGTTGTTAGCTGAAATTACTAGGATATTAAATTCATTACTTTTAGAGTTAGTTCTCTTTATAGAGATGTAGGTGCATTGTTTCAGATGAATAAATAGGAATTTTTTTTTCTTTGATATGGATTCTTTCAAGGTGATATCATAGTTCAAAATAATACTTGTTCATTTACATGCATAAGAGAAAGTGTTGTTAGTAAAATATTAAATACTAAAAATTGGTAAAATATTATATGTATTATTAAAAGTTATTAAAAAATTATAGTTGTAATTATTATTTCAGAGTTAGGGTTCTACATATATAAAAATTGATATAATATTTTAAATATATCAATTTAAATAAAAATACTACTTCTTTCATGAGAAAATTGAAGGGAAAATTTTATCATGCAAATTTATGTCATAGAATATAATAAGGAACCACAAATCTTTATATTGTGATGTTTTTACATTTTAATAATTAAGTTTTCAAATTTTCAATTTATTAATCTATGGTTTAGTCTGTTTAGTATTTTAATTAAAAGGGACAAAAACCATTCCAAGATTACAATATATATATATATATTATCATTACTTAAAAAGAATCAAAATAAACTTTTTGCAAACAAAAAAAAAAAAAGAACATCATATCAAGACTTTTGTGAACTGCACCGACGGTTTTGCATGACGAGCTAGCATTATAAAGCAATAGTCACTAATGTAGTTGATACATGTCATTGTCTTATTGCATGT
>Ga0209589_1000953_pt1 | contig 44775 bp, 20 predicted proteins | sample CowpeawhiteBW_FD_187525 | JGI IMG/M metagenome (GOLD analysis project Ga0209589, IMG submission 187525) | Root nodule microbial communities of legume samples collected from California USA - Cow pea white BW (SPAdes) (version 2) | ecosystem: Host-associated > Plants > Roots > Nodule | place: USA...
TTATTATTATCATTTGTTTGTTATTATTAGTATCATTATTATTTTTATTATTAATATTATTAATATTCATAGTGATGTTATTAGTATAAGTGTTTTTTTTTAATTATAAAAAATGTTATTATACTAAATACTTTTGCTAAATAGATTTTTAATCTTTTAAAATTTTTATAATTTATAATTCATATTTATATTATAATTATTTTAATGGTTAAATAAATATAATAACAAATATATTATTACTCTAAACATATTTGCAATAAATAAAAAAATATGCATACATGCACGCACGGGTCATATATTATTATAATTATTTTGTAAAATCAATTAACTACAACATATTGTGATATTAATTTTATTTATTATATTTAAAATTGAATTTACAAATTCATTTCATTGATAATAATATTTAAAACAATATAACCTAATTTTCATGATATTTATTATTTTATTTTTATATTATTGTTATTATTATCAATTATAACTCTAATTATAGTTATTATTATTATTATTATCAGCTCTAATTTTAATAATAATTAATTATTATTATTATTAACTATAATTATTATGATTAGTATTACTACCAACTATAATTATTATTATTATTATTATTATTATTATTATTAACTACAATTATTTCTATTATCATGATTAGTAAAATAATAAAACTGACAAATAATTTTTTATTATGTATAATTATTTAAATTGAATAAATAATAATTAAGAGGATAAAAATGTAAAAACAAAAAAGGACATAAAAAATGTGTATCTCTTTACATATTTAGTTAGTGTATTATTATTATTATTACTATTATTATTATTTTTTTTTTATCACTACGAGATATTATTATAATGATATTATTGTTGTTATTATTATTATTATTGTTGTTGTTGTTGTTATTACTACTATATTATTATTATAGTTAGACACACATCTTAAATTAATTTACTACGGATCGTATTTCAATTACTTGTCATTTTTATTTGTTTTGTTGTTAATGTATATTTTTGTATATAATTATAAATTATTATAGTTGACATTAGCCTTAGTGTTAGCATTAATATTAATATTAATATTTATAACATAAATATTATTATTATTATTGGTTTATTATTATTTTTATTATTATTATTATTACTATTCATAATGGTGTTATTATTATAAGTGTGCTTTTTTCAATTATAAAAAATGTTGTTATACTAAATATTTTTGTTAAATAGAGTTTTAATTTTTTAAATTTTTATAATTTATAATTTATATTAATATTAATATTAGTATTTTTAATGGTTAAATAAATATAATAGTAATTATATTATTATTCTAAAAAATTTTAAAATAAAAAAAGTAAAAAATTTTTGCTCAATTAACTATATTATATTGTGATATCAATTCTATTTATTATATTTAAAACTGAAATTATTATTGCATCACTTAGATTTACTATTTTATTACTTGAATAACAACATTTATAATAATATAACTTAATTTTCATAATATTTCATTACATCATAATTTTACTATTTTACTATTTAATATACAAAATAAAACAAATACGTCCCGTGCATACGCACGGCTCGATATACTTGTTTAGAACTGAAAACAAAAGTAGTTCTACTTTGGCATATATTTCCCAAAGGGTTTGAGTTTTTGTAAATTTGTATGGAAAAGGTTTCTTTTAGAAAAAAATTCATACCTAAATGTTTGCAATTATTTATATTTATATTTATTCCATTCCGCAGGTCCACCAAACCTGATCAAATCATGGTTAAAAGGCTTACCCTACTTCAACCATAGTTTACTCTGATAACGCGATCCAACGGTTTATGATCAAGATGCTCCACTCGTGGACACGTGGACGGTAAGATTTCATCTGAACCGCCTCCACGGTCGTTATTATTGGGCTAACATCGAGATTAGGGTTTCAGAAGCTGAGGCTCTATCTTCACACAAGCATATTTTCTCTTTCATCTTAATCTGTCTCTTCTTTGAAGTTTTCGTAGATCTTCGAATCATGGAGATGGAACGCGTTTTCGAATTTCCCCACTCTCACATGGATCGGCGACCGAGAAAGAGAGCGAGGTTGGGCTGGGACATTCCTGAGGTCCCTAAGGTAGCTTATTCATCCTAAAATATCAGATCTGATGATTTCTTTTCTTTTCTTGTTCTATTATCGTTTCTGCCTGTAGATCTGGTGGAATATGTGTAGATTAGGTTTTGTTTGGATCAGGTAACGTTTCCTTTTGTCTCACAGGGTTTGTATGACGATATTTTCTGTTTTATTGATGGGATCTGTAACTTTTTGCCCTTTTACTCAATATTGCGTGACTTTGTATCGGTAGAACAATTGATCTTCGGTATTTTAATACTTTTACTTTATTTTTGTTTGTATAATTAATTTTATGTTGTCTCTGTGGTAAAATTGGTTTCATGTCTGATTTATTTGTGCATAGATCTGGTTTTTGATCTCTATAGATTTTCGTTATCGTTTTTAAGAATGGAGTTTCATATGCTTCTTACAGTTTCTGTTCTTGCTGAATAACTTTTATTGACGCGATTCTCTGTTTATGTTCACATATTTATAAATATATTTCAAACTTTAGATGTGTGATTTACATCATCAGATCATTTGTTTTCATGTAGTGCAAAATAGTTTTGGAAACAATCATTCGTAAATAGGGCTGTTATTCAAGATCTAATCTTTGAAACCTTACACAAGGTGAATTTGTTTAATTTATTTGTTGTTAATTTATTCTAAAGTGAATTATTGAAATTTCTTTCAACACCTGTCCTTTCTTTTGTCTTGCCCTGGATAATTAATTTTTCTACTGGAGCTCCCTTGCCTATTTGATTGATTTCTTATTTTTTGGTTATATTCTGAGTTGGTGGTGAGAGCGTAGGTTGCGTTAATTACACTGGGATGAAGTTTTATTTTTTAACTATTGAGTGGTGCATGAATGGATGGTTGTGTGTAGGCTCAGGTAGGATTGTTTTGTGGACAAGATGTTGGGGCTATTTCAAGCTATGCTCCTTCGAGGGGTCCCTCAGAACATACCACTTGTTCCCTATTTGTTAAGGCTGTTGCTCAAAATGGTTCTCCCCCTTGGCGAGATGATGACAAAGATGGACATTACATGTTTGCGCTTGGAGATAATTTAACTTCTCGCTGTAATTACACTTACCATCATTAAGAAATTTACATTCATAGTTAATATTTTTAGACCTGTAATAGTTGTTTGCGAAACTCAGCATTCACATGCATATGCATACTCGCATCCTGAACTTTTTAATTGTGGACACATGTCATGTTATTTAATACCTTAAACCACTTATTCCTGTTTCAACTGTAGATTTTTTTATCTTGCTGAGTTTTTATTTCCTAGTGTGGACAAACATTTGGACAGTATATGTTAAATGGATGTTGCAATTCACCGCATTACCTAGGGTTGTATTGTTTATATTTTTGTGTAATATGTTTGCAGATAAGATCCATAGCAAAATGGGTGAAGGAACTTTTGGGCAGGTCTTAGAATGCTGGGACCGAGAAAGGAAGGAAATGGTTGCGATTAAAATTGTCCGTGGGATAAAGAAGTATCGAGAAGCAGCCATGATAGAAATTGAGGTGTTGCAACAGCTTGGTAAACATGACAAAGGAGGCAATCGGTAAGTAGTTTAAATCTGATTTGAGTTCTATGCCTAAAAGCAAAGTACAGTGTAAAATCTTTGATTCCTTTGCATTGGTTAAATGAGCTTATTCCTTGCAGTTGTGTGCAAATACGGAACTGGTTTGACTATCGTAATCATATCTGTATTGTAAGTATTTAATTTGTGATGGAATGATTTCCCCAATTTACAAATAATTTGGGGGTTAAGACAACGATGAATTTAAATGGTTTTAACAGGTGTTTGAGAAACTTGGACCAAGCTTATACGATTTTCTTCGGAAAAACAATTATCGCTCATTTCCCATTGATCTTGTCCGCGAGATTGGCAGACAACTATTGGAATGTATAGCATGTGTGTAGTTTACTTGAACTAGCTTCCTTTTGAGCTAATTTTTTCCCATGTTTCGCACTGTATTCTTTATTGATATATATAATTAATTGCAAATGACCTTCATTATTTTATATAGTTAACTCCTAATGGCAAGTCTTAGACTGTGTTGGTTGTGTCACTGTTAACTTTCTAATGAAATAATTTTATTTGCAGTCATGCATGATTTGCGGATGATTCATACTGACCTGAAACCTGAAAACATATTACTAGTTTCGCCGGAATATGTCAAAGTGCCCGACTACAAGGTACTTTCCTTTTTCAGCACGTGGTTCTTAATTGTCTTTAAAGCTTGTATATGTGTAACTTTGTAATCGTTAATTTTTATGTTATATTGGATTCAATCTTTTAAAAATTACCTTCAAAATGCGCTTCGTAACCATACTTTACGCAGTTTGTGGTTGATATGGGTAAGTATAAGTATTCAAGATAGTTGGTGATTTGTTGTTTTGTTTAATGGTTAAAATATTGTAGTGCCTTATTTCATTGCATAGATTGGTTGATATCGCCTTATTTCAATGTATTTTTTTTTCAGAGTTCGTCTAGATCACCAAGTACCTATTTCAAGAGAGTTCCCAAATCTAGCGCCATAAAGGTTATTGATTTTGGAAGCACCACTTACGAGCGAGATGATCAGACTTACATTGTATCAACTCGTCATTATAGAGCGCCTGAAGTTATCCTTGGTATGGAAAGCTGTGGAAGGAATGCATGCCTTAACTTGTTTGTTTGCACGTATTATCTTTTACAAATAGTTAATTTTAACATTTGTGTATTAGGACTTGGCTGGAGCTATCCATGTGATATATGGAGTGTAGGATGTATATTGGTGGAGTTATGCACGGTATGTTTGCATCATTCATAACCTTTTGTTCATAGAACGACTATCCATTTTTTATTTTGATTGCTATAACTTGCAAATTTCTTTTACAGGATCCAAAACCTTCTATTCATGAACGATTATCCATTTTTTCTTTTGTATGCTATAACTTGTTAATTTCATTTACAGGGCGAAGCATTATTTCAGACTCATGAAAATTTAGAACATCTTGCTATGATGGAAAGGGTACTTGGTCCTTTACCACAGCACATGTTGAAGAGAGTCGAGTAAGTGTGACTTACCATGGTAACTTTCAATTGATCCATGTTTAACTTAATTATTAATGTGTATCTTGTTGTGCCAATGTGCAGTCGAAATGCTGAGAAGTATGTTAGGAGGGGTAGATTAGACTGGCCTGAGGGTGCAACCTCGAGGGAGAGTATCAAAGCTGTAATGAAGCTTCCTAGGTTACAGGTTTGTTTAATTTTTAACTTTCTCACTATACTACAGAAAAAGCAAAATGAATTATTTATTACTGATATTGGTCCGCACTTTTTTCTTCACAAATATTTGCAGAACCTTATAATGCAGCATGTAGATCATTCAGCAGGCGATCTCATACATCTGTTACAGGGATTACTTAGATTTGATCCCTCTGAAAGACTTACAGCCAAGGAAGCCCTTAGATATCCCTTCTTTATGAGAGATCACTTTAGGAGATAATACTTAAGATATTGTTTCAATGACCTTCCTAAGGATGTGTACATTTGTGTGATGTTTGGTTATTCTGCAGCTTTCCTCCTTATTTAGGGGATTTTGGAATCAATCTGAATTCAATGTACAGAAGAAAAAATATGTTCTAAGGTTATGGTGAAAAGTTGGAGATGTATTTTTACCTTGAGCTTTGTGTTCTTGGATTTAATTTGTCCTTTCTAGGGTTCTTTGTTACTTTAAATTTTATCGGTCCCCGCGTTGTATTATAGTCCGTATGTTGTTTTTGGTCATGGAGCGGTTTGGTTGTCCAGAAACTTTGAATATGAAGCTTAGGTAATGACAAGGTGACTGAAGGTGAGGTTGTTCGATTATCGTGATCTTGGTTCGTGGTTTTCTAAAATTTTCATAATCTGAGCTATATCTAACCTTTTTAGGTCTGTTTCTTTCTGAAAATTCATCCATTAAAAATTTAAATATTAGACTTTATCGATCAAGTTCCTTTATATTTTGTATTTAAAAAATCCAAACGATCACTATCAAAACTAGCTCAATTCGTTCGTCCTTTGATTATTTATGTAGTCTTCGAAAGGGGGTTTTACTCTGTATTTTCGGTAGTTTGCATTGTGCTTTAGTTTTCGAAGGTTGCAATGTTACAAAAAGTTTGGAGATGTTGCACATAGGAGGCCGAGAACAAGTTACAGACATGTTTACAAAGTCATTGCCAGCTGTTATTCAATAATTCTTGCTGAAACATTCCCATTATGCCATCTCCATTCTTCGTTTTTGGAGCTTCCAATCTTGGATTTGTTAAGCTCTAATCCATTCAATTTATATTTTAAAATATACTTTTTATATAAAACTTTGAACATAGTTAAAAGAAGGAATTTGTCAAGTGATAACTACGACATATTTACTCATTATTTTTTTAATGAAGCTTGAAGAGTTTATGAATTGTGATTTTTAAAGTACATGTCTACTCAATCCACTGTAGTTTTTACCACTATCATATGGTGTAGTCATTATTTTAATTGTTATCTTTAAAGTATATTGAATTTGGAAAAAGAGGACCATGATAACAGAGGGTCAAATATCATCCGTTAAGATAAAATAATAATCTTATATTATCTTATTATCCTTATTATGTTAATATAATATAAATAATATTATTTCGTTATTTATTGTACTTTAGTGTATTTGTTATCCTGAGTCAGGTTTAACATGATTCGATGGTAGAAAAATTCTGTTATTCCTTCTTTGTATATAATCTTCTTAAATTTAATTTAATAATAATAATAATTTTTTTTATTATTCTAAAACTATTTACATTATAATATTAGCTTGAAAAAACATATATAACCATTTTAAAATTAAAAAAAAGCAATTCTATAAATGAAATAACTTAAATGCACCATTTCATTAACATTAATTTTTATGATAATACATCATAATTTCTATTTAACAATTCGTATTTGTATTTATAATTATCATAACACAAAAAATTAAATTATACTATTAATTTGAATATAAACTTAAATAATAGAATTTATATTACTTTTGATTTCAATATTTATCTAAATTATTGAATGTTGTTCCTTAATTTTTTTTCTCGATATAAATATACGAATGAATTTCATGACAAACTAAATAACTACAACAAATAAAAAATAGAGTATACTTAATTAATTAATATTTTAATAATTTAAATAGGGAGGAAGATGTGACAGGGATGAATATTATGACAGAGATATATACATTCTCATATCTATATCCATTTTCAGTTAATGCGGGAATTTTTCATCAAAACGGAAATAAATTTGGATAATACCCACGAAATTTGTTATCTCTACATGTACTTCATACACGAGAGCTTTATACAATATATTATATTAAATGGATTAAGAGATAAAATTATATAAATATTTTAGTTGAAAGTTGATTGTGAACATATCTATAGTTAAATATATGTATTTCCAATCTAGTTCTTACACAATAGCCTTATATAATATACAATGTTGTATCACATACATCAAGAAACAAGATCATCAATATATTTTAGTATAATTATATGTGTTAGGAATGCAAGTGTGAGTCTAAGTCTCACATGGACAAAAAATAAGAAAGTAGAGCACTATATAAGAATAAAGACTTATAAACCCATTGTCTTAAGGTTTTGGGTTGAAAGTGGTATCAGTGCCTTATATGGTTGGACTCAGGTCTCATTGGTGTTCTATCTCCCCAGTGAAACCCCCATTAAGTGATTATTTATTTATTCTATATTTAAATTCTAAATCATTAAAAAGTTTGTAATGATCATTTAATGCTTACAATCATGCGTGCTTTTTTTTTTTTAAATAAGATAAAATATAACAATTCAAAGCAATAAAGTAAAATTACACGGACTTATTAAAATAAGTTCGAGAGAGATGTAGGGTATTCTAAATTATAAAAAAGAAGGATGCAGATGCTTTTCGTAACAGAACACATTAGGTGTTGAGTCACGCAAATAAATAAACAGCTTTACGCACAAATATATGTTTAAAAAATAAGTGTTAGAGCTAACACAGTTGACATTCAAACGAAAATATAGTTGACACTCTAAAATCTTAATAAATCACAATATGCACGCCATATATTTTAATGAAAAACTAACCATGTGATGATAAGATTTAAAGAATAAACAAGAATGATAAAAGGACACAATAATAAATATTGTTTTCACACATACACCAGAGCAATATTAAATATGTAGTTTGTGAAGCGAAAAACACCGATTATTGAAATAGAATTCAGACTAACATATTTAAGTTCTGTCTTGATTCATGCTCACGAGTGGGAAGTTTAAACAAACTAAAGCTTTTGTCTACAATAAGGTTCGGCCTTGCTATTATAAAATAATTTCATTATAAAATTATTTTAAAATATTATTAGCATAACAATAATAATAATAATAATAATAATAATAATAATAATAATAATAATAATAATAATAATAAATACTAATAATAATGATGATGACCGGTAAATAAGGTAGAGAAAACAAAATATAGTTGATGAAAGCGATTTAGATAAAGGTATAAATAAAGCTTGACAATGAAGTAAACATGGAATTTATTTTGGACATAATTAAGACCAAGTCCAAAAAAGGGGCAACTTCAAAAAACTAGTTTTCTACAAAAAGTCTCATTTTCAAATAAAATTTGGTTTTTGAAAATAACTACAATCCCATTTCCATAAGCTTACACTTCCCTCCCTAAATGTTTGAAAAGGTCTTAATACATGTTTATATATAGAAACTTCAAAACAGTCAAAATCAACACAATGGATGATTAAAACCTTTTAAAATACTTTAAATAATTTCAAAAGAACCTTTTTAAAACATCACACGAACTTCTTGACATATGCAATGAGGATAAAATGTTTAAGAGACCCACATCTAACAAATATATAAGCTTAAAAATTATATATTTTTTTTCAAAATAATCTAAAAGCACAAAATAAAATGTATTAAATATCTTTTAAAAGATTCAAAAGTTATAATAAAAGTTAGTAATACGGTAACCATTGTTTTTCATAAAAAAATATTAATTATATTCCAATGATCAAATTAAATTAAATATATTATGTTATTTAATTTTAAGCCAATAATATTCAAAAATTAAAGAAAAATAAACTTTCCTAGAAACGGAAAACAGAACAAAATGTTCTTATCGCTAAAGCATTAAGAATTTTCATTGAAGCTAAAATTCCTAAAAGAAAAATTAAAAAATTTGAAAAGATGTTTTATTTTAATTAAATAAATATGGTTCTTATATATATATATATATATATATATATATATATATTTTTTTTCACAAAAAAGTAGAATATATTTTTAATTGATTTTTTTCTTAAAATTTTGTTATATACAAAATTTAATTGTAAAGGGTAAATTGATGTGATTTGATGGTAAAGATGTAATGTGGACACACTATTTATGAAGTGGTAACATATGTTGTGGTATGTGTTTGTTGTATTGAATTTAGGAATGTTTGAAAATGAATTATATTGATTCTATTTTTTACTAGACTCATATAGAGGAAAAATTAAATGGTAAGAGTAAAATAAAATGCTTTTAAGACTTAGTTTGGTATGAATGAAAAATCTTGTAATTTTTAAAAATTTATCCTATCACATAAGCGAATATTGTTGTTTGTTTCTCGATGAATATCAAAGATGATAGTGTGACAAATATAAAATCTCTGAGATCCAAATTCGATGAACTTATGTCTTCTAAAAGTTGTCAACTATATAATATAATGAACTTGAGGAGAATGGACTTTATTGTGATACATATGAAATGAGGTAAATGAAGTCTTTAGGTTTTGTTACGAGATGAATAAATAATTGCATTGGATATATGTAATTAATTTGTGTTAGGTTTAGAGAGGAGGTTTCATTGGAGAGACACAATACTAATGAGACTTGATCCCAACTACATAAGACATTGACACCACTCTCAACCAAAAACCTTAAGACGATGGGTTTACTAGCCTTGATTTTTATATGGTGCTCAATGTGGGACTTATACTCACACTTGAATTTCCAAAATCTCTCCCTCAAGTGTAAGTCCCTTCACATTGATACTTTTCTCTCGAGCTAACTACTGAGTACCCCTTTGTTTGTATCGTCGTTTTTCTTAACTGGACTTGCTTACCTGACCACTATCAGGAAGACTTTAGCTACAGGACCTCGTATGAGTCGGTCACCACACGAACCCAAACTCTGATACCACTTGTTAGGTTTATAGAGGGGATTTATTGGGGAGACACAACACCAATGAGACATAAGCCTAATCACATAAGACATTGACACCACTCTCAACCAAAAACCTTAAGACGATGAGTTTATGGACCTTGAATTTGTGTTTAGCATAGATATCATAAGTGATGTTAAATGTGTACATAATATAATTTAAACTTTTTTTTTTAAATTAACTTACTCTTTTGTATGGTTTGTGGGGGTGATATGATTATTATGACCATATTCTTACATGATAGTAAAATAACGTGGTAAATAACTTTAATAAAAATAAATTAATACATGATAGTAATATATTTTATGTCATATTTTTATTAACCTTTTGGTGTGTATGACTTTTGTAAAGAAAAATATTTGGTAATGATCAAAGGATATATATATATATATATATATATATATATATATATATATATATATATATATATATATATATATATATATATATATTCTAGGTTTCATAATTTTTTTCTAATACTAATATATCTATTGTTAAAATTTAGAATAATTTTAAAAAACATTTTCTTTCAAATCTGACTAAAGTAACTCAATGATTCCGATATAGGGTTAGAGTAGATTTTTTTTTTACTAATTTAAAATATAAAACCAAATTATAACACACAATTTGTTTAGTTCACCTGTAAGCCCCATTTTTCAGTCTTATGTGTGTTTGGGCCTGGCTTCTTCGTAGGCCCAGGACCAGCCCTTCTGAAGGACCCCAATACCCTGTCAGCCCCCTCACATTCTCACTTACCTCTGTTTCAGAAAAACAGTTTGCTCTCATCTCTCTCTCTCTCTACGAAAGCAAGAGGGCTCTGTTAGGGCATAAGTCCCCCTCCTTACCAGCTAGCTCCAATCTGCTTCGTACTCTCGGGTAAGTTGAACCTCAACTTCGTTTCCCCTTTCTCCAGTATAGGAGCTATAGTTCTGTTTTGGGTTCCTCTGATTCCCTTTTTCTCAACTCCGTGTATCTTGGTTTTCAGCTCCGTAGCTTGCTCCAGTGCCCTATTGTCTTAGTGAGTTACCATTCCTTGTGCTAGTGTCTAAAAAGGTAAGGGAAGCTAGATTCTTCTGTATTTTGAAGTATGTGGTGTGTTTAAGTTCTGTTAAATGCTTGAAATGATTTAAAGGATGCTTGTACTCATGTATGAATGAACTGCGTGGTTTGGATTGACTGTTCTTGGTACTGCATGTGGGAAACAGTAGCGGGAGCTGATATTCTCGCCCAAGCGAGCTCGTCTCGCCTAGGCGAGGATAGCAGAAACTCACCCAGGTTCTGCTGGAACGACTCACCCAGGCGAGAGGCTCTTGTCTTGAGCGATGCATTGTCTCGCTCAGGCGAGAGTGACTCGCCCAAGCGAGTTCTCGAGGAAAACCTGGTGCACTCTGCTCGCATCCTCGTCTAAGCGGGGAGTTTTATTTTTGGGCGAAAGGCGATCTCGCCCAAGCGAGCTGGTCTCGCCTAGGCGAGGGTCAGCAGAGGGCCACTGTTCCAAGTCTCGCCTAGGCGAGAAGGCCTAGCTTAAGCGAGACAGTCGCTGCAGCTTAGGCGAGGGCTTCTAGCCCAAGCGAGAATAATGTAGATTTATGTTTTTGGATTCCTGTTTACCTTGGGTGTGGTTATTTATCTCGAACATGCAAGATTATGGTGTGATTTCATGAGTTGTATGAGTTGTATGCACTGAAATCTGTATGTTAGCATGAGTAATATATGAAATTTTGTTTGGTTTGTTGAGAATGTGCATGAGAAATAAATGCCGGGATAACAAGTGGTGGTTATGAGATACGAAATATGAGCTTGGTGTGAAATAGACGTAATTTCATGAGTCTCGTGGGAAAACTTTATGGTGGCGTGTAGTGTGTATATTGGGATATGGATTCAAGTAAGGACCGCATCCCGAAACTCTAAAGGGTCAGTGAGTCTCATGTAGAGCAAACTGACCCAAGTGGTGAGAGTAGCGGGAGGCCCTAGTCTATGGCAGGATAATGGCCTTAGACGCTTAAAGGCTAACCTTGTGTGTGGTAGGGTGAAATCCATTGGCAATGGCTCTGCAGAGCAGTAGAGGCCACCACAAGTGCAAGCGTCCAGTGAATCCGATCTTAGTATATTTATCCGGATAATTGAGTCATAGTGTCCTGCTTGTTTGCTATAACATGATGCCCTGTGCTTGTTGTGTTGCATGTTAAGGAATGTTTAAGTACTTGTCCGTTGTATCATGATAAGATTAAATTGCACTAGCTTACCCTTGCATTTCTGTTTATGTTCCTGTTGTGTTCTTTCTCTTTTGCAATGATCACCCTATTGGTGGGAACAGATGGGAAGAATGTGGGAGGTAGGCCTGATGGTGGTAGGGATGTGTATGTGACTCTCAGGAGTGGTTCTGTGGCCTTAGTGCCTATTGTAATCCCTTGCTCTGGGAGCATCTCTTTTGCAAAACTGTTAAACGTTTAGTTTCTGTTATGTCCAAGACATTGTAGTGTGCCTGAGTTTCCTTTTAACGTACTCTTTTGGGTTATTGTAATAGTGGACTTCTTTCGCATACTGTCCTTTCAGATTGCTTCTGTGTTTCTATGATTATGAGATATTTTTATTGAGTAGATTTAATCTATTTAAATGGGATGTCACATCACCCGTTGCATTTTCTGCTTTTGTGACCGAGAAACTTCCCAATTTATCCTATACCTCTAATATCATTTCAAGTTCTAGCATAGATATTTTTCTACGACACTTGCGGTCTATTTCACCGTTCCACTATTTTTAAACAACCTATTAAGAAAATTGTGGCGTGAATTTTTCATAAGGAAATATTTTAGTATAAATCTTGCGATGGGTCCAGAATCATCTACCGATCTCAATATAAGTGCAAACATTTGCCACACAGACAACCTTATCACTAAACCTCGACCTTCACCCCTGCCATACATAAATATTTGAAAATAAATAAAAAACTATAATTTTTCATAAATTTGATTACACATAAATTCAAAATTATTTTTTGGAAAAGTTAACGTATTTTTCTTACGTTATACTTTATTTACAAACTTTTTGTCTATAAGAATTGATTTTATTTATCATTTTTGTTTTCTATTATCATTTATGATCTTTTTCATAAAACATTTAAATAATTTGTTTTATATATCATCCTCTTCTGATTCAAAGATGTCTATGTACACAAATGAAAAAATATATATAAATATGACAGTGACGGAATACAATAACAAGATACAAATAATAATAGGCAATAAATGTTAATAAAATATTTAAAATTTGCACTAATACATGTAGAAAGAGAGTCATATCGAAAGTGTTAAAAGATAAAAATAATTTAGAGTATATTCTTGAATGTAAATCTTGTTTTAGAAGTGAAGTCGAATTAAATATAAAGTTTATTTTTTAACATGTAGAACACGTTCTAATGAGATTTGATGCTTATTAGATCTATTATTTTATTTGTTATTAGATTATTTATCAATGTTTATTTTTGTGCACGACATGTATAAGCTTTGAAACCATACCATGGAGTGGAAATCTTACTAATTGGTTGTCCGAGGTTAGAATTAGGTTTAAGGATTTTCTTAACCTCTCATGTTACATGTATGCTTATAAATGTAGTATGACAAGTGAAGAGGGTCGAACAAAATAAATGGCTCTCAAACAATGGCCTTTTGAGCAAATGGAAGGAGTATTCTCTTCTACCTTCTATCTTTCTCTTTCCTTTTTCATCAGTATTCTGTTATTCTTTAAGCTCGCAAGAAGATCCAAACCCAAAACCATTCTGAATCTGCCACCATCTCCCCCAAAGCTGCCATTCATAGGCAATCTGCATCAGTTTGGCGCACTGCCACATCGAGCTCTTCGAGATCTGTGTCTGAAATATGGAGATATAATGATGTTGCAGTTGGGACAGATGCAAACTCCAACCCTCGTGGTTTCATCTGTAGATTTGGTGACGGAAATAATCAAAACACATGACCTAGCCTTTTCAGACCGACCCCAAAATTCTTCATGTAAAATCTTACTCTATGGATGCACAGACGTTGGGTTCTCACTCTATGGAGAAAACTGGAGACTAAAAAGAAAAATATGTGTGCTTGAACTTTTGACCTCCAAAAGGGTGCAATCATTTCGGGTCATCAGAGAAGAAGAAGCTGGGGAGTTGGTGAAAAAGCTACGTGAAGCAAGCTCGAATGATGCAAGTTACGTGAATCTAAGTGAGTTGATTATGGCAACATCAAATAATATCGTGTGCAAATGTGCTCTTGGAAGGAGGTTTGCAGGAGATGGTTACAGCAGAGTGAAAGAGTTGGCGAGGGAAGCCATGATTCATATTACAGGTTTCACAGTGAGAGATTACTTCCCTTGGTTGGGTTGGGTTGATGTTGTTACTGGAAAAATTCAGAAATACAAGGCCACTGCTGCAGCAATGGATGCTGTATTTGAGGAAGCAATTGCAGAACGTTTGAGGGTGAGAAGAGAAGGTGAACACTCCAAAATGAAAGATTTCTTGGATATTCTCCTCGATCATCACCAGGATAACACGCTGGGATACCAGTTCACCAAAAATGACATCAAATCACTAATAACGGTATCTTTTTTTCCCCATCTTATATCGCTGTTAAATTTATTTCCTTAGCTCTAGCTCACGATGGCACCATGATATATATAAAATAATATATCAAAATTAAAATAACCCTCTGAAAATATATATCTATATAGATTGGATAGTTTTATATTCATGTAATAACAGGTGACCAACGGTATTTATTTTTCGTGGACTCCATCGCTTCTAGCAGTTAATATGCAGTTACGGAGCTGGTTGCAACTTTAGCGGTGCATCTTCTGTCGTTTTATTAGTGTTTGGATGATGTAATCTGAGAGACTAATTAACTTATTTAGAAAATTTAAATTTTTTTGAGGAAAAATGATATGTTTTGATGAAAAAATTAAAAGAAAATTGAAATTAAGAAAATTTAAGGTATTTCAAATAAGTAAAATAATAAAATTTGAAATTCACTAAATGAAAATTGAAATTGAGATTCGTCAAATTGTGAAATTGTTCATTAATTAAGAAAAAAAAAATTCTATAATAGTCCAAAAAGTCGAGTCAAGTTAGGCTCATGGTCAAGTTGAACTGGGTCAGACCAGACTAGGTTGAAAGTTGAGTTGGGTCAGCCTAAACCAAAGATCGAGCCCGGGTTAAATCAAAGGTTGAGACGGATCGGACCTGGCTGAAGGTTGAGCTAGGTCAGCCTTGACCGAAGGTCGAGTTGAGCCAAAATTAGAGTTAGAACGATCCAGAACGAAGGTCTACTTGAACCAAAAGTCAAGATGAGTGGTACCGAATGGAATGTTAAACTAAATTAAGTTAGTCTCACGGTTAAGTTGAGTTCATCGTAAAATAAAAATTAAATTACTTTATTGAAACAAGAAAATTAAAATTTAAAATATTTCAATTACTTCATCCAAATAAACTATTTAAGAAATGAAGAAAATTTGATTGAAAGTAATTCAATTAATATAAATTTTAACTTTTTTTGCAAAGATTGAAATATCTTTTCCAAATACAACGTTATTGTCTTTGTCAACTTTTATTGTCTTTGTCATATTCAAGCATTCAACTTTTGTTGATTATGACATATCTTGGATCATTGTTCATCAAACGAATACGTTCGTTTTTCTTTCAATAAAAAGTTAGTCATAGTTTTAGTCTTTTAAATTTAAAGTTAATTCAAATTGGTTTTCAAATCTAAAAATTATTTTTAGTTCTTTGAATTTTAAGAAAATACGATTTACATTTTTAAACGTTAGATTGAACGATCATAAGCGGTTAAGCATCATTTTAAGTTTAATCGTTCTATTGTTGGAAGACAAAACTTATAGTAATTTTGAAGTTGATAGATATAGAAGGCTTTTCGTTTATATTTTTTATGATTGTTACAAGTTGGATGAAAATTTTATTTGTTAATTTTTCAGGACATGTTTCTGGGAGGTACCGACACAACTGCAGCCGCATTAGAATGGTGTATGTCAGAACTTATGAGGAATCCAACCGTAATGCAACGAGTGCAAGAAGAAGTGAGGAGAGTTGTAGGTCATAAGTCAAAGGTGGAAGAGAATGATGTGAATGAAATGCGATATCTAAAATGTGTAGTGAAAGAAACTATAAGGTTGCATCCTCCAACTCCTCTTTTGGCTCCTCGAGTAACAATGTCTGATGTAAAACTAAATGGATACGACATTCCTGCGAAAACAACGGTATATATCAATGCATGGGCAATGCAAATGGATCCTAAACTCTGGGATCGTCCTGAACAGTTTCTGCCAGAGAGATCTGAAAACAGTGAAGTTGATTTCAAAAACCAAGAAAACTTTCACTTTATTCCATTTGGTTTTGGAAGAAGAGGATGTCCTGGAATGGGTTTTGCAATTAGTTCAATTGAGTATTTGCTTGCTAATCTTCTTTATTGGTTCGACTGGAAGTTGCCTGAAACTGCTGCTGCTACATTGGATATAGACATGAGCGAGGTATTTGGACTTGTTGTCTCAAAGAAACTACCACTTCTCCTTAAACCAAAAACCTTTTCATCTTAAGTCAAGTTCTACACTATGTTTTCGTTTTCTTAGAATGATTGATATATATTGTAAAATACTTGTTGTACTCTTTGGATACGTATCCCAAAATATTATCAAAAATATCTCTAAAATATTTATGGTTAATATTTTATGATATAATATTTTATTTTTAAATTCTATTATATTTCTAAAATATTTTGATATCTAGAACAGGAGAATAACAATTTTCATTAATAATCACAGATCTTAACTAATAATTTTGAGAAAAATATATAAGTATTAAAAGAGGAAACTATATGATAAATAAGTTACACTTAAATGTTATTTATAGGAAAATACACAACATATCATATTTCATTTTATGTTCCTAAAAAATAATTTTTATACACAAATATTTTGATGAAAAAGAATACTTAAGATATAGTGCAATAACTTGAAAAAGAAAACAACACATAACTATTCAAATTCTTATATTTCAAAAGTTTTTCAGATAAAAAAAAGAAGATAATTCTTTCTTTTTCACGACAAATACCATACTGTGAAACTAATATTCTATTGTTGAACGGGATGAGAGAGAGTTAAATTTTATTTCAGAAAAAGAACAAAACATGGAAAAAAAAAATAGTAAAAAGAAATGAGTATGCGTTTTACTTCATTTTTCTCTTCAGAAATGGAATACAGTGAAAATAATTGATGAATTTGAATGTTTATTTTACTATTGAAAAAAATGATAAATAGGCAAATAAGAGAGAATATACAAAAATATCTCAATATTTTTCTAGTTATTTCATTTTTTATTATATTTAATTTTACATTTTAATATTTATTAAAATTGAATGGCGTGTATCATAAAAATGGAAATCTTTTTAATTTAATTTCCATAAAATTCTCATTATATCATGTGAAATATTCTGAAAAATTTGGAGGTCCATTTCATTACCTTGACTCCTTGTCAAACCCAAAAATTGGTCATCTTCATTTACACAAAAAATCAGACCATAAGCATTTGAAAAAATGTTGATAAAAAGGATAAAACCAAGAAATGCATTTGTATGATAACCAAAAACAAAGCACGAGAATGGTATCTGAAGAAAACAAAGACAAAACATGATGTTGATAGATGAAACCAAGATAAAATATAGAGGTAGTCCAAAGATGAACCAAAACCAAAACCCTAAGTCAAAATATAGCAAAACCAAAATGTGAAAATCCAAAATATTAACCTTTTTATTTCCCACAAGTATTGCCTCATTTTCTCGCAATTTACCATACACGTTATAACAACTCAACTGGATAATAACAAACAAAACCATAAACCTAAAAATTGACATTTTTATTAATTAGCCCTAACTTTGATCACATAATATTTTCTTTATCTCTTATCGACAAAGTCCTAAGTTGAAAAATGTAAACAGAAAGTAGTAGAAACTTTTGTGAAAAGGAATAACACACAACAACCTTTACTATATTATTTAGGACAATCCATGGATGTCAATCATCTACCGAACTCGCACCAAGAAAAAAAAAGAAAAAAGAAACAGAAAAAAACTTATACAAAAGAAACAGAGATTTTTTTTTTTTTATAAAAACAACAAAACCACAAGTACAAAAATACACGATGGTCAAATACACAATGGTCAATTTAAAAAATTTCCTTGCTGCAAAGGAAGACAAAGTTTAAAACAATCCAAAATGACAAAAAAAACGAAGAAATTGAACACATGTCAACAAAATAACTATGAGCAATTCAATAATTTAGCTAGTACATTATTTTATTATTTTGTAGAAGTCAGAGTATACGTGTGTAAGAATCATTTTAAAAGAATTTATATTAGCTGGATCCAGAATCATCTAGAGATCTGAATATGATTTATGAAATTTTTTTATTTAACATATAAATAACTTTTTCTATGTAGCTTCGTTCTGACGAACTGATGATAGACAAATGATAGAAAAGTATATAAATATAAGAGTAATAAAATATAATAAAAAAGATATAAATAACAATAGATAATAAATATTAAAAATTATTTAAATTTTACATTAGTTGATGTAGAAGAGTCATGATAGCATGACACTTCAACTTTTCTCTTACACTCAAATTTATACATAGATTATTGTTTTATTTATATTTACTTTCTATTATTTTAATATAACACGTTATTATTAGATAAGAATGTTTGTGTCGAAAGAATATTATAAAAGTCTATGACGGCTCCCCCATTAGTTTGGTCAGTCCTTCCAAATTTGGTCAGGCTGAGTTTAAGTTTTCAACTTCTCATTTGGTCTCATATTAGCCTAACCTGTTAAATTGAACCAAAGATGAATGGAGCGAATTGGGCTGCTAACCATTTATTTAATAAAAAGTTAAAACTATAATAATTTAAAAACTTAAATTTTTATAATATATAATAGTGTTTAAATTACTAACATTTATAAATTATAAGTTCCATTAATTAATCATAATAAAATAATTTAATATATAAAATGTAATCATTATTTTAGTCGTCCAAATAAAAATATTAATTATTTAATTAAAATTTTAAAAATATATATATTATTGAATATATTTTTAATATTTATTTATTATAAATAAATTTTAAAAACAAAAAGTAAAAAGAAAAATTGATGTGTCATAAATTCTAATCTATTTTATTGTGACACTTGAATCGGGATTTGACTAACAAATAACGAGCCTACCTAAAAGGGTTGACTCGTTTTGCAATCAGTATGTATTACGGTGTATATAGGAATACCAAAAAGACTTATTTTTAATAGATATTTGTGAATAATGAGCTAAAAATAATTTAGTATAATTTTATTTGTAATTATACGAGCATCATTATCAATACAAAATTAAAATTAAAATTTTATTTTATTATATTTAATAAAAATAAAAATTTAATATATATTTTATTAAATTAAATTAAATTTAAATTTAATGTACATTACATTTTATATTTTTTTTAATTTTATTTAAATTTCATTTTAAAAATTTAAAATTTTTTTTATTTTAAATATTTTTTAGTATATGTGAAAATTCACAAATACTTTTTAAATTAGTATTTGACATGTAATACACTATGTATAACCGATCGGATTTTCTATTTCCAATGAGAAATCGAGTAGCACTGTTCCACGACATCCATCTATGTATGCTTATAAATGTAGTATGACAAAGGGACATGTCTGTTGAAAAAATAAATGGCTCTCAAACAATGGCCTTTGGAGCTAATGGAGGGAGTGTTCTCTTCTACCTTCTATCTTTCTCTTTCCTTTTTCGTCAGTGTTCTGTTATTCTTTAAGCTCGCAAGAAGATCCAAACCCAAAACCATTCTGAATCTGCCACCATCTCCCCCAAAGCTGCCATTCATAGGCAATCTGCATCAGTTTGGCACACTGCCACATCGAGCTCTTCGAGATCTCTCTCTCAAATACGGTGATATAATGATGTTGCAGTTGGGACAGATGCAAACTCCAACCCTCGTGGTTTCATCTGTAGATTTGGTGACGGAAATAATCAAAACACATGACCTAGCCTTTTCGGACCGACCCCAAAACACTTCATGTAAAATCTTACTCTATGGATGCACAGACGTTGGGTTCTCACTCTATGGAGAAAACTGGAGACTGAAAAAAAAAATGTGTGTGCTTGAACTTCTGAGCGCCAAAAGGGTGGAATCATTTCGGGTCATCAGAGAAGAAGAAGCTGGAGAGTTGGTGAAAAAGCTACGTGAAGCAAGCTCGAATGATGCAAGTTACGTGAATCTAAGTGAGATGTTCATGGCAACATCAAATAATATCGTGTGTAAATGTGCTTTTGGAAGGAAGTTTGCAGGAGATGGTTACAGCAGAGTGAAAGAGTTAGCAAGGGAAGTGATGATTCATATAACAGCTTTCACTGTGAGAGATTACTTCCCTTGGCTGGGTTGGGTTGATGTTGTTACTGGAAAAATTCAGAAATACAAGGCCACTGCTGCAGCATTGGATGCTTTATTTGAAGAGTTAATTGCAGAACGTTTGAGGCAGAGAAGCGAAGGTGAACACTCCAAAATGAAAGACTTATTGGATATTCTCCTCCAACATCACCAGGATAACACGCTGGGATATGAGTTTACCAAAAATGACATCAAATCACTTATTACGGTATCTTTCTTTCCCATTTTGTATAACTGTTAACAAATTTATTTCCTTATCTCTAGCACACATATTATAATAATATACTATATATTTAAATAGAATATTCTGCTCCATTATTTTATAGAGATTGAAGAGTTTTGTTTTTATCACAGGCCAGGTGACCAAAAACGATATTTATTTTTTGTGGACTGCATCGTTTCTAGCAGTTAAAATCTAGTTTCAGAGCTACCTGCAGCTGTATCAGTCCATTTTCTGTCATTTTCATTGTCTTGCCACGGATTATAAAGTTGGTTTGATTTGATGTTAAACTTTACTAAAAAAGACTGTAGTTCAACTTTACAAAAAAAGACTTTTATTGTATATAGTTTTAAGTTTAATCGTTCTATAGTCGGAAGACAAAACTTATATAAATTTTGAAGTTGATAGATATAGAAGGCTTTTCGTTAATATTTGTTGTGATTGTTACAAGTATGATGAAAATTTCATTTGTTATTTTTAGGACATGTTTCTGGGAGGTACCGACACAACTGCGATCATATTGGACTGGACCATATCAGAACTTATGAGAAACCCAACCACAATGAAAAAAGTGCAAGAAGAAGTGAAGAGAATTGTAGGTCATAAATCAAAGGTGGAAGAGAATGATGTGAATGAGATGCGATATCTAAAATGTGTAGTGAAAGAAACTATAAGGTTACACCCTCCAGCTCCTCTTTTGGCTCCTCGAGTAACAATGTCTGATGTAAAACTAAATGGATACGACATTCCTGCAAAAACAATGGTATATATCAATGCATGGGCAATGCAAATGGATCCTAAACTCTGGGAACGTCCTGAACAATTTCTGCCAGAGAGATTTGAAAACAGTGAAGTTGATTTCAAAAACCAAGAAAACTTTCACTTTATTCCATTTGGTTTTGGAAGAAGAGGATGTCCTGGAATGAGTTTTGGAATTAGTTCAGTTGAGTATTTGCTTGCTAATCTTCTTTATTGGTTCGATTGGACGTTGCCTGAAACTGCTACTGCTACACCCAATATAGACATGAGCGAGAAATTTGGACTTGTTGTCTCAAAGAAAGTTCCACTTCTCCTTAAGCCAAAAGTCTTTTCATCTTAAGTCAAGTTCTATTATATGTTTTCGTTTTCTTAGACTTAACACCCTATCTATGCTTCTTATACTAGTTGGATAACTATATGTTGTTATATAAATATTATACTTGAGATTGGTATTTTTATTCTAATATGTCTGGAATTAAATTTAGTGTGATTTTTTAATTTTTTTTATTCTTAATTCAGTGTTTATTTTGTTTAAAAGAACTAGATGTTTTTTTTTTAATTGATATAAAAAAAGTTTGACACATTTTCTATTATTTAAATGCCATGTTTGACTTTTTTTTTATACTCTTTAATGACAAATAGTGTTTTAAACTTTAGCTACTATTAACAATTGTCATAATATCTTAAGAGGGGATCTTTTGTTCCTTTTTTTCACCACTTTTGCACCATTTTTCTTTTTTAAGAATCATGACGACCCGCACGTGAAACAAGTATATATTCTTTCATGAACTAATCTAATGCGATTCTCAATTTTGTAATTGAAGGTGTTACCCTACCCTTTTAGGAAAGCTTTTTCCACAGTTCATTAGTATATATGAATGAAGTCTTTTATCTAAAAAAATTTGATAGCATTTTGAATGCATTTTGTATTGATATTCAAAGGACATGAAATAAAAGTTGTTACAGAGAATGCTTCATAATTAAGTATATGCACCCGAAGAATGACTAAGCGATTTGAACAAAAATTACACTAAATTTTAGGCTAGACTTAATATGCACATGCAACAAATTAACCACAAAACAGGGGCGGTCCTTTCAATGTTCTTTTAAAATGTTTTTTATATATTATTTTATTATTCATATTAATTCTTGTTCTCTTTTATTTGTTTTCTGTCTCTTTCATACCTCTTTTTCTCTCACATCTTCTTTCTATGTTAATTTTCATCTTTAATCTCTCATTATTTTTAAAATCAAATTGTACCAAAGCGAAATATTAAAGAGTTAAGAAATATTTTGAACCAAAAAATCTTTTTTTTCTGAGTAAGTTGATTTTCTATCCCTTTTTTCGAAGCAATTTGTTTTTCATATGTATGTGGCTTTTCTACATTATAGGCAGATCTCGATCTGTTAGAGAATAAAATTATGATCTAATTATTGATCAAACTTTTCTTTGTGTAAATAGAGTTATTTTAAGCTTTAAAGTTGTGTAAGGGAATAACAATATTATAAATCTACTCTAAGGTAAGGAAAACTAATCACTTAGAAGTTGTTATTTTTCTTAAAATATTGAGTCTTGATTTTGAGATTTAATTTGGGGTATTCATAATTTTATTTTTTCGTAAATATGTGAGAGGTAACAAATTTATATTAGAAAAATTATGATAAAGAGTGAAAAAATTAATTTTTTTTTCAAAAGAAAGACTTGAGATAAAGATGAAAAAAGTGTATCTACGTCAACTAAACTCGTGAAACTTCACGAGAATCCAAAAATTGAAGAAAATGAAAAAAAATTATCTAAAGTTCCTAGAGTTACATACAATGAATTTGAAAATTCTTTATAATATGATTTGGGGAAGCGTCGCCAAATTTGACAATACCCACTAAATCAAATTGATGAGGTGCAAATGACTTATGTAAAATGGGGTACATATCATGACTATTCCAGTTTCTATAGCTACAATTGAAAGATTTTTTTTTGTAATAAAAATAATCAATAATAGGTTGAGAAATAAGACGGAGGCTGAATTTTTGGCTAGCAGTGTGATAATAATCTATATTGAAAGGATGTTGTAACAAACTTTAGTTCTAATTCAATTATTTAAGATTTTAAGTAATTAAAATAGAGTAGAGCAGTACTCTTACCAGATGTAGTTTTTACTTTTTTTTAATATATTTTTGTTGACGATAAACTTTATGTTTTACTTTCATATATATTATTATTATTATACTTTTTTGGATTCTATTATTATCTGTGTATTTTTTTAGTAGAGAAAATAATGAGAGAAAATAAAGAAAATGTTTTTAATTAAAAATAATAATTTATAAATAAAAAATAACTTTTTTCAAACTATCTCATCAAACAATTTAAATTCTAATAAATGATTAATGTTTAATTATTTTGACTAAATCTCAAATAAAAACTAAGATTGACTTAATGTGTATATATATATACAATATTAAATTTAAACAAAATTAGTAAAATAAATACAAATTACTAAGATATGCTTATATTTTGAAGTCATCAAGTCCGGTCTGAAGAAAGATTTGTATTACATTAAAAATACCCTAAAGATGAGTAAGAGATAATTTAAGATAATTTAGTCCCTATAAATAAAATACTTAAATTTAATTAATTTTTAAAATTATATAAATAAATATTATCATGGAAATAACCAGCTTTTTAAATTTATATAAATTCTGGTGCTCATTTATAAATAAAACGGACAATGGGTTGGAATTATATATATTTTTATCTTAAATCCCATCTACCAGGGGCAGATTTTATAAGAGAAGGGTAGGGGACATGGCCTCCAATATTTTTTATTTTTTTAAATTATATATATTTTTGAAAATTTGAATATTTTTAAAATTTCTTAAATTATTGATAATATATTTTAAAAATTGATGAAAATTGAATTGCGTATTCTTTATTAGGGATGACAATTCGGGGCGGATCAGGAGGGCTAGCCCGCGAGCCCACATAAAAAACGCGGGGCGAATTGGAATTTTGAACCCGTTAACTCGTAATGGCCCGTTCCACATAGGTCTGTAACCCGCACGAGCTAAAAGTCGAGCGGGTTGGCCCACTAACCCTCTTACAAAATTATATATTCTCATTTCTTTAATTCTCACATTATTCATCATGTTGTTTTTATAAGTTTATTTTTATTATTATTATTATTATTTCTATTATTATTATTATTATGTTTATGTATAATCATTATATATAAGATAATGATTTTAGTTCTTGAATATGGAATATCTTTTTATGCACTTTTAAGTACATGTCTTGCAAGGTGACATGTTACTATTGTATTTTAGCTATAATCTTTGATAAGATAAACTAATTGAAATTATTCGATAGAAAATGATATCAATTATTATGAAAAAAATAAAAAAAGTTTTTATTTTGCCCAATACAAAAAAAAAATTGTTCATCATAAATGCGGGCCAACCCGCAGGGCGGGCCAAAAAAGTGAACCCGATATTAAATTGCGGAGCGGGCCAAAACGGGTCGGACTGACCCGCTTTGTCATCCTTACTTTTTATTTCTTTCTAAAGCATAACATTTAATGTTAATAAATAATAAAACATAAAATTAAATATAATAAAGAATAAAAATATTTAGGTTTAATTAATTTTTTTGTATCTAGTTTCATCAAAAAATGTCAAATTGCGACTAAAAGATCGATACCAAATTGAGACTAAAAAATCAATACCAAATTGAGACTAAAAAGACTTGAGGTCGAACTTGACATTTTTGGAATCAGGAACTAGAAGAATAATTAAACCAAATATTTATTAAGATATTTTTTATTTTCTTTTTCATTGTCTTTTTATTTTTTACAAAATTCTACTCATCTCTCATTCTTATATGTTTTTTTGTTGTTGAAGAAATAAAGGGAGTTAGACACAAACTCATTACTTTTGCTCTCATTTGTCATTTGTTCTCTTATTTTCTTAAAAAATGAAATGTAACTCTCTTTTGTCTCACTTAATAATTAAATATTAGTTTATTAGTTATTAACATTGTTTTTTATCTCTTGAGTCTGGATATTTGTTTTTATGAATATAGAAAAAAAAGTATTATGTGTGTTTTTCATAAGTGATTTTTAATTGTAAGTTGACTATAATATATTTTCTTTTAATAATTACGTTTTTCAATTTTTTATTAGATTATGATAAATTATTTTTTAATATTAGTTTTTAAAAGATAAGTACACTGATAAAGAATAAAATAATATATTCATTTTTTACATTGATAAGAAGAAACCTACAAGTGAAGATGAAAACAAATTAAATTTTACTTCTTCAGATATTTTTTTGAAGTATTATAATAATGATTCAATCTAATGATTCAATTGTTCATTTTAGAGGAGTCATTTTTTGAAGCATTTTACTAATAATCCAATCTAATAATCAAAGAATTATATTATTTGGTCCTTCAAAATATTTTATCATGATCCGTCACTATCATCCACTATTGAACAGGTTTGATTGGGTTGAGTCTATTGGATTAACATTTTGGAGAACTTTATTTTAAAAAAATATATAATTTTCAAGTACCAATCTAATTGAAAAATAACACAATCTTTACTAAAAAAATAATCTAAGATCGTAAATTAGTCGATAAGTAAAGTCATAATTCCTCCGATGTGATCCAAAACATATAAAAATATATATAACATAATTATCTACAACAGGTAGAATAGTGAATCTAAAGTTGAATCTCGAGTTATCCATCTAAACCATTTATTCAACTTACATAAAAATGATTTAGTTTGATTTGGGTGAATCTGATCCTATTATAAATTAAACTCAATCCAATATAATTTGGATTAGATTGAATCGAATTAGATTATTGAATAATTCGACCCAATAAACATCTTTAGTTCTAGTAACCTAATATATCATACCTTTTAATAACTTAAAAAAGAAGAAAAAAAAAACGGAAATTTCTTAATATAGGAAAAACACAAAAATACAATCACCTTAAATGAGTATTTATCTTGTTATCCACTTTGAGTTTATATTCTTTTAGTATAATAATACCTGATTGTACTTCTATTCTAAAGAGAATTTAATGAGAAAAAATTATAAAAAGTAAAATTTTAATAAAAAAAAATGAACGTTTTATTCTCTATAATATATTTATAAATTTTGTACATGTTATATATTAAAAAAAAATTGTGCTAAAATTTTAGGTGTTGTTGTAAATTATCTTCACTGAGAATGATGTTTTCTTTAGAAAGGGGCCTTGTGTGATGTTATTTGTTAATTAAAAAAATTATTAAAGGTGTGTTTACTTAACCGGATAGGTTTGAGAAAGAAGGAGTGGGTGAATTTAAGTGAATTTAAGGGTGAATTGTGTGTTGTTTATTTAAAGAGATTTAGATGATAGTGAATGAATTTGAAAGTAAAATTTGTAAAAATTTGTGAATAATTTAATCAATGTGATAGATTAAAAATAAAGTTTTAATAGATTAAAATATAATATTATAATTTTGCCATTATAATTAAAATTAAAATTATTATTTTACTATTATTATTTATTATATATATATATATATTATTACTTATTATTTATCAAAAGCAAAAAATATTATTCATTATGTTTTAAAATTTTAATTAATTAAAGAAACTTTTTAGAAATCTAATCCTATGCGTTTGTGCATAAATTACTACCTTCTTAAAAGAAGGAAAATGAATGAATGTAACTTTTCGACTCTCACAATGCATATTAATTGGAAACAAGGAAACGTTGTTAATGTGAATAATTAATGTCATTGATTTCCAATAATTAATTTGGAACACAAAATCATCAATGAAGTGGAACCGGTTCCACATATTATCATACCTGATTCTAAGGTTTGCTGGGATTGATTCTAGTGTTATAGGAATCAATCTCCTTCACAATTTCACTCATCGAAATCAGTTCCTTGCTTAATGGAATCGGTTCATTAACTTTTGCATTTCATGATGAAATTAATTTTAGTTCAACGGGAATTATTTTCGTTCTTCTTTATCTTTAACCACAAACTCCATCTTTCATTATAGCCTCCATCCTTCACCATTATGCAACTTCATCTGAAGAAAGAAAGAGTTATTGAATGAGGGTAAAAATGTATTTTCATACATATCACTCTCAAATCTCTTGAGTTGAAGCGAGATTCGAAAATCTCTATATCCTGTTAATCCCTTCGTTCCTTGCTCTCAAATGTGTGATGTGAACCCCCATCTCACTTGTAAATCATTTATTGCTTATCACTCATAAGAGGACCACACCCGTAAACGAACACGGTCTAAATAAGTTTTTAATCTCTAAATTTTCACACGAAATTATAATTCGTTGTTATCCCAAACTTTGATATAATTTAGTTTCTAAACCTTAATAACAAATAAATATAGTTTTCTTAATCTAATTATGTTAAATTTTTTTGACGTATCAAATGACATTTTGACTAACGTTTGAATTGTTTATAACATTTGATACATTTAAGTTCAAATAACGATCTAAAATGTCATTTAACATGTAAATAATAATATTATATTAAAATGATTATATGTCCATTTATTTTTAAAGTTTAAAAAAAATGATATGTTAAAATTTGAGAAAAAAATAAATTTATATTTCATATATAAGTTTTGACACTAAAAATATTTAACATATTAAAAAAATATTTTGATGATAATTATAAAAAAAAGATAGTAATCCAATAATTGTTTTAGGTAAGACTTGTTTGCTTGCAATAACATTTTGGTGGTGCAACTTGTTTTCCAGCCGCACATCCTCACTTTCGGATTTCTCCAATCCAGACCTAGGGAGCTACTAAACACACACACTGCCACCGCCCATAGTCTCTATCCGAAAAAAAGTCTTCTTTCCAATGTTATTGACACAAAACATTAATCACGATGTCGTGTTTTGTTGTGCAGTCAATGGTCACTTACGCAAAGGGGAAACCATTGGAAGACTAGTAATATGTTATTCATTTGATGTGAAATAGATCTTAAATTCAAACCCTATAAAAGTGGAAACCCTTAAAGTCCATGAACTCATTCTAAAAGTTAAAACTCTAAGAACTGATCTTATCCCATTATTGTGAGAGTATTGTTTAAAAGATATTCATTCAAAAAGTTAAAAAAGTTTTCTGTCATTTATCATGTGAGAATATATTGCAAGTCTGAATTACAAGAATCTTAATTTAGATTTTACAAGGATAACATGTGATGTGATCCATCACTCTCTTTTCCTTTCTTCTTATGTATGACGTCAATAAATTGAATATAATAACGGTTTTGATTTCTAATCAAAGATAAGAGAAAAAAAATCTAAATATTACTACACCTATTTACATATTCCGACGCAATTTGGGAAGTTGATTAGTATTCAGTCATGGTAGGGCATTTGAAAAATAGATTTCGTACCCCTTCAAACAGGTGGTTGAAGGAGGTGATAATTTTCTTACTATATATTCAAAACTACTAGTAACTTTTATTTTACTTTTAATAAAATACAGAATATAAAATTAAAAAATGATATAAGACTCATGAATTATAAATTATATATTTATAATAACAAATTATATTATATTAAAATTAAAATACAGTACAAAATGAGGTGGTTGATAAACTTATCCTTGATTTTTTTAAAGAAGAGTGTTAAGAATGGAAACGATCATAATTGACCTTATTGCTATTTTTTTCATTTTATTCAACAATTTTGTTTTAATATAAATCATGTTAATACAAGCTAACAACAAACCATTTCAAACTTTGATATATAAACTGCCCCCAAACGCTGAACAAGAACCAGCATGTTTTTACCTTATGTGAACATAGACTACAACTTGGTGGGCAACTATTTTGGATTTCGATTAAGTCCAAAATAATTAGTTAAACTAAATCATTTGTGGTTTAGACTTAATGATTGTAGCAAATAATCTTCTTATTTCTAGCGATATTTCTCTTTATCTTTATAAATAATCTTCTTATCTCTAAAGTAACATAAAAAAATCACTACATTCAACACGATAAAGCTAAATAGGTTATAAATACTTTATTTTATTTTATATAAATTATAATGTATCGATACTTCAATTTAAGTTATATATCCAATTTTAAGTGCATTACAAGAAAATTTTTGAACAATAACCAATTTTAATGTCAAAAATAATTAGTCACTATATAATGACTAATTTAAGTATCAATTTAAAAACAAAAAATTATTAGCAACTAAAATAGTTTTAAAAAATTATATTGGTCTCTTAAATTGATAATTAAAATAATTTATAATATTAATTGGTTTGTTAATAGATCATTAACATTATTTACTAAAGTTTTGACTACGAAAATAATAATTTGTAAATATATTATTAACATTAACTACCAATGTGTTGGCTACCAAAATAATTGGTTTCTAATTAGGATATTGGTCTATAACATATGTTTAGTTACTATAATTGGTCATTTTTAATAGTTTTCTTTAGTGATACTTTTATGATGATAATAATTTATATTTTTTATGTTGAAAAACATATGATTTTAATTTGGATTCACACATTATATTTTTAAGAATTATTGTACACTTTTTAATATTTATATATAACGTATTTATCACATATCGTATTCATTTATTTTTAAAATAAACACATCGATTATCAAATATGTATCGTATCAAATACACATATTGTATTTGTGCATCATAGCATACAATTACATTTACAAGATATAGAATTCTGTAATTTTAATTTTTCGTTCTGATTATCATGAATGTTAGAATCCTTATAAATAATATTCTTTTGTAAATAACATGAACATGAACAGAACCACAAAGTATGGAATTGATAATCTGAAACAAAATAATTTTATGCATGGATAACAACCAGCACCCTGTATTATCCATCTGAAATGGTTAGCATGTAGCATAATTTGAATAATCAAAATAATAGACACAAGTCAAGTTTTGGCTACCCACTTTTTTGACAAAATGCGGAACAACTTTTATCTTCTTCTTCTTTGGATTATCCATGTCATATTAACCGGGCAAACATAGAATTAGATACCCAAACGTATAAAACACTGTAAATTTAATATTTGAAAAACGGAAATTTCAAACGTCAACAAGATAAGGATTGATCTTTTTATTATATAATTTAATAACAAAATGTTCTTTGATTTGATATCAAATTCACTCTTGAAATTACAACTAAACAATAAAATAATCTCATAAATAATAATAATAATAATAATAAATAATGTAATTACATCACTTTTTTCAAATTTATAAATTAAATTAGATTTTTTCATTTTTAAAAAAGATAAGTTAACAAGGTCTCACATATTCCAAAACTTTATTGGCTACTTACCTATTTAATATAATATGCCATATACTTTTTAACATTTTGTATATTTATGTTTTAAATACTTTTTTTTTTTTTTTAAAAGGGGGCACAACATCTGGTCCAGTGAAAATAATAATTCTTTATTTCTCTCTTTTACTACATGTGATTTATGATTTCTTTTTTATACTTCTCAGGTCTCTTTCATCCTCTTTATTTCTTTTGAATTTTTTCCTCTCAAGTCTTTTCATCCTATTTAGTTCAAATCTTGACAAAGTAGGAAATATCATAATACAAAAGAAATTATTGAAAAATTGCCTATACAGACAAAATTCTGACTTGGTCACTACAAATCAAATTAATGACGATGATATATAATAAAATAGTGAAATGACAGCTACACAGTTCTACAACTTTCTTGATACTTCCAGGTGTTCGTTCACCATTGCTTCAGAATCATTTTTCTAACATGAGAAGTTACAAAAATAGAAAGAAATAAAGAAGGTAGCTATCGCACTAGTTGTATTATTTTACTTCTTATTTTTAATTAAATAATATTTTTAAATGATTTCTTCAGTTTTACGCAGTGTTATTTTGTGTGGATGATATTGTTTGATCATTTCCATATTTCATCTTTGCTGATATATCATGATATATCATGATTGAGAATGTGATTTGAGAGTGTGTTATCATTAATTTTACCAAATTAATTTTGTAGTTAGATTTTTTCACCAAACATGTGAGTGTATCAGCTGCTGCTACTAGTGGTGTTGGTGGTATTATTTAATGGTAACATGCAATGGTGTGGGTGAAGTGAACCAGTGGCGGTGGTGTTATTTAATAGCAATATACACTGGTGTGAGTGAAGTGAATCAGTGTTGGTGTGGGTGTGAGTGAAGGAAGATGGGGTGGTGTGTGAGTGGTTGGGTTACATAACCAGTGCGAAGATGTGTGTGTCTGACACCGATTACGTAACCGATGGTGATACAGTGTGAAGAATGATACCAGTTACGTAATTGATGTTGTGTGTTGGGGTGGTGATTTTTTTGAGTGTTTTCACTTCTTGCAAGGTTGTGTGTGATGGTTTGTCCAATGCCTTTTTCATTTTAACCAACAAATTAGGTACAAATTTTAATTTTAATTTTATAAATTTTTTCTCGTTCATACAAATTCATACTTATTTATTTTAACATTATATATATATATATATATATATATTTTAAGTTCGTATTATTTATTTTTAATTATTTTTATAACATCAAATTACAAAATCATTCTTTTTTTCTATCAAGGGTATTTTGGTAACTTTTAAATTATATCTATTTTCGCAAATTTTTTATCTATCACATCAATCCAATCTTTCACTAACTTTCACAAAATTTATTTCCAAATTCACTCACTTTACCCTCTAAATCCACTACAAAAACACATTCATCCACTCAAATTTATACAAATTCATCTTCACACTCTCCCTCAAATTCATCCACACAAAGGAACATAACCTTAAACTTTGTTCCTATTAAAAGATTTAAAGACTTAAGGTTGTGTTCACTTAAATAGATGGATTTGAGGGAAAAGGAGTGGATTGATTTAAATAGATTTGAGAGTAAATTTTGTGTTGTTTTTTTTAAGGTATTTAGAGGTGATAGTGAGTAGATTTGGAAGTAAAGTTTGTGAATGATTTAATTGATGTGATAAATTAAAAGGAATGTTTTAATAGAAGTAATAAATAAATTACTATATTGCCCTTTATATAATAAGTAATATAAATTGATATTTGTATAAGTTATAATTATTTTGTTATTTTTTTACTACTAAAATTGAAAAAATTAATTATAAAAATTAATAAAATAATATTTTTTGATAATATATTTTAATAATGTTTCAAAACAACGAGAACCGAATCTGCATAAAAATGGGATCGAATCCCTCTTTACTTTACACACAGGGATCAATCCAACAAATATGGGATTAGATCCCTTCTAATGGTATGTACCCCATGGATTATCAGCTTTGCAATACACCATAGTACTCTTCAAACATTCCCCCTCTGGATTCCGCAATCTTTTGTGTTGCCAATACATAATAAAGCAAGGAATATAAAAAAAAGAAGAGTAAAGGTTAATTTAGTAACTGCAAGATGTTTATCTTCAAATCTGTTCAATTAGGAGGGATGAAAAATTGAGTCTCTTCTCCAAATCCATCGCAGCATATCAAATTAATCTGTAGAAACGAACATGAGTATCACTCACTCTCCCATCCGTGTCTATAGTAAATATGTAAAAGCGAACATAACGTAAAATTTGTTGATTTTGAGGGATAAAGTAGTCAAAATAAAAAGATTTAAAATATCATAGATGATCATTTAAGAGATTAGTGTCATGACCTCTTAAATTATTTTAAATTTTTATAAACTATATGTATATATAAGAATATTTTAATTTTCTTTTGAATTATATGTAATATATATATTAAGAATCAAAGAAAATTAAATTAGATATTTTTTATGTTAAAAATAATGAAATATAAAATTAAATATAATAAAAAATATTTTTTTTTCTATTGGCTTTTAAATTTTTTACAAATTGTATCCTACTCTTACATGTTTTTTTTTTATTTCTAAAGAAAAAATAAAGTTAGACACTAACTCAATAATTTTTATTTTAATCTCGATAATTCTCTTTCATAATTGAAAAAAGAAAAAGATAAAGTCTCACTTGATATTGAAATATTAATTTAAGATTAGTATTATTTTTTATCTGATGATCTTTTGTATTTCATTTTGTATAAATATACAAGAACAAATAATATACAATGTGTTTTGTCTTAATCGATTTTTAATTGTGCCTTGATTATCATAAAAAAACAGGTATATTGATAATGAATAAAATAATAAATTCATTTGTTAAAAGTAATAAAAGGGAAGCTACCCCATGAAGATGAAAATGAGATGGATTTAACTTCTTCATCACATATTCTGAAATATGATACAAATAATCAAATTGTTAAATTAGATGAACCTTCTCTTAAGGTTTGAAGAGTTTCATATTAATTATTTGGAACCTGGTCCAACGAAATATTATACTAATGATATTAATTCGTCTTAGTTTAACACTTCCTATTTTCACATCCAGAAATAAAGATCATTTTATGCACCGAAGATTATCAAAACAAGAGTGTGAAATAAAATGGAAGATAATTTTTTTGCTGACAATATGATTATTTACATAAAAATAATAACTGAAAATTTTAGTTCTAATTTAATTATTGATGAGTTCAAGAATATGAATGAACAAATGACCATCATTCAAATATGTGCGTTTTCTTCTGTAGTTACAGTTATACTAAATTATGTATTAATCTTTATTATATTAGGGACTAGTTGAATATATAAATTTTAACTGTATATTATTTTGACTCTTATGAAATTATTGGTGGAGATATGTCACGGTTAAAGATAAGATTTATGAAGAATTATAATGAGTTGATAGATGTGATAGATAAAAAAATACTTTAATAGATAAAATCTTTAGATTATAATTTTACTTTTATTGTTATTATTATTATTATTATTATTATTTTTAATAGTATTGTAAATTTTATTATTATAATTATCATCAATATTATTATTATTATCGTTATTGTTACTTATAATTATTAATATTGATATTAGTATTATTATTATTATTATTAATTTAATTGAAAGCGAAGGTCATGCATGTAAAACAACTGAAAACTTTTGACCACAAAATTAAAATTAAAATAAAAAGAAAAAGAATTCAATTAAAAGCAAATGTCGTTTGTGTAAAATAATCTATGTTGAACCGTTTTTCTTCTTTAATCCCTTCGCCCATATTCCATTTTCCTAAGTGAGTACAGATTACTAGAAGCAAATGCCTAAAGTACTATCTCCTCCGTTCGCTGTAACACTATATTCATAAGTGTGTGTTTGATTGTCATTTTGGAAATTTAAATCTAAGTTTATTTTACATCGAAAGTTACAACACAAATTCTAGTTTTGTTTCATTGAAGTCTAAACATGAATTACTTTTAAAGTAAAATTATAAAATTTTTCCCGAGATTTTTAATTTTATTCGATTAAATTTAAATTTTCTAAAAATCTAAAGACACTCTACAAGCAAACACAACGTTCGAAAATTTGCAGTCATTCACAAATATACGCAGTGGTGGATTCAGTTGTGCATGGAACGGAGATTATTTAAAATATTAATAACAGTTAACGTGAATTAAAATAAAATATGAGATGGAATAAAACATTCAGCTAAATAAAATATAACAAATATCCAATACAATGAACTGAAAATAAGAGCATTTGAGGATTTAACTAATAAAGATAAAGATTGACATTTTTTTTTATCAGCGATAAAGATTGACACTTATATTTTACTCTCCAAAAGGGCATGTGCACACACCGCTCAGAGAAGTCTGCAACTGCGTGTATGTAATTCATGTAAAGTGCAGATATTTTAAGCATATAAAACTAAATCTTAAAATTTATGTAAGAACAAAGAACTTGATTTATATATACCGTTAATATAAATATCTTTTATAACCCATTTTCAATAAATTTAATTATTTTATCACATAATACATATTTTTCTTTTACAATTAACTTCTTTTGTTGAAATTTTTTATTGCTATAAATCAGAAAAAATGTCCATTTATAATATACGAGTTGTCTATATAATGGACACTATTTTCAATATAAAATATTAAGGTTTAATGTCAATAATTTTTATATTTCTTATTTATCATTAATTTTTCATTTTTATTGAAAATTTTAATTTGATACGAGATTTTTAACTTATATTTGAATTTCTAGTTGTCTCCTGTACAAATGTAAGTTGAGTTTTACTTATGAATTTTTACCATAATATTATATATTTGTCTCACTCATTTATCTCAACACATTGGTTGTAATTGTGATTGGATCGGACATCAAAGCAAACAATCAACTTTGAGATCACTATTGAAAATTTTTATGAGAAAATACTGAATGGTAATACATTATTGAAAGTATGAGAATAAGAGTTTATATACTGATTTATTACAAACTTGTAAAATCTATAGAGTACAATATCAAATGATATAAGGGGAAAAAGTAAGACATAATATGTATCATCATAAAACAAGATATATTTCTTAAATAGAATTAAAATCAGATGATATATGATATCATTATCACCCTTCTCAAGGTGGACAGATTATGAAGGTTCAATTTGGAAGTAAAACTTTTGGAAAACAGTAGGATGAAGAAGAGAATCTTGAGATCTTGAAAATTTCTTTTCCATTGCTGATAATTGTTATCAACAAGAAAGAGATATACAAGAACAAGTCTATAGAGGGAGGAGGTTCACTAGGGAGATACAACACCAATGAGACTTGAACCTAACCACGTAAGGCATTAACATCGCTCTCAACCCAAAACTTAAGGTAATGGGTTTATGACTCTACTTTATCATTTCTAGCCAATGTGGGACTTAGACTTAAACTTGGATTCCTAACAATCTCCTCACTCCCCCTCCGGTGGAAGGGTTCCCAACCACGAGTACTCCTTTTTCTGTATAGTCGGATAATTGTTATCAACAAGAAAGAGATATACAAGAACAAGTTTGTAGAGGGAGGAGGTTCACTAGGGAGATACAACACCAATGAGACTTGACCCCAACCACATAAAGCATTAATATCACTCTCAACCCAAAACTTGAGGCAATGGGTTTATGACTTCACTTTCTCATTTCTAGCCAATGTGAGATTTAGACTCATCTGATACCTCTTGTTAGGTCTATAAAGGGGAGGAAGTTCACTGGAGAGATACAATACCAATGAGACCTGAGTCCAATCACATAAGACATTGACACACTCTCAATCCAAAACCTTAAGGCAATGAATTTATGGGTTTTCATCCTTATATAACGTTTTACTTTTTCATCTCTAGCCAATGTGGGATTTAGACGCACACTTGGATTCCTAATAGTTTTCTCCAAGATGAAGAAATAAATGGTGAAAAAAAGCAAAACTCGTCATGAGTGAAACGTCGAAGGGAAACTAACAAAGACAATGTTTGTCATATGATATCATATTAGTATTAGTATTTGATAAAACACAAGTGAGAGAAAGTTAGAAGAAAAAATACTTTAAGTATGAGAATAAGAGTTTGCATACTGATTTATTATAAACGTCTCCCATATATAGAGTACAATATCCCATTATATAAGGAGAAAAGTAAAACCTAATAATATGTATCATCACAAAATAGAATATCTGATATTAAATAAAAGAAAATATACAATATGTGTATTAATCAAATTAAAATCAAAAGATATATGATATCTTTATCTCAACTTTTTCTTTTACTCAAAGTAAGACTTCCAATTCATACTTGTATTTATAACTTTCTTTTTATCATAAAAAAGGTTTTAAAAATATTTTTGTTAAACTTTGAAAATAAAGATGAATAAGCAAACTTTTATATAAATTCAAAAAGCTAGTCTTTTAAAAATAAAAAATATAATCCTATATATAATTATTTAATTACATTTAATTCTTTTTGATTATTAACGTAATCCGGCAATGGATTCTTATATTGAATATAGTGTAAATTTTACTGAGACTAATATAAAAGAACTTTCAAATAATATTTAAAGGAACTCTCTTCTCATGAGGAATTCTCTGAAATCATCACCAACATTTATCGAAGTAAAGAGGTGCCAATAGACACAAACTTGGGTCTCGGACCTTACCAAAGGCTGAGTGTTAGACTCAACCCATTGTGAACCTTTTATACAGTAAATAAAGTAAGTGTACACACATTATACGACAAAAACATAACATGTTGGATTATCTACAAATATAATATATATATATATATATATATATATATTAACACAATTTATTATTATTAAAAAATAAATTAAAAATTGAAGATAGAGAACATAAAAAATATTTTCAATATATAATAATTGAAAATTAGTTTAATTGTGTTTTAAGTTTATCATAAATTTGAAATTTTTTAATTGAATTTCTAATAAATTTTAATAATTTATTGATTTATTGAATACTCAATAACTATAAAACTAAAAACTTATAAAATTATAAAATTATAAACTATAAAACTATAAAATTAGAAAATTAATAACAAAAAAAGTAAAATTACATGTGACGAATTGAGTAATGTGAACTGAGCAATGTGGCATGACAAGACAATAAGTCGGTAAGATAACAACCACACCACTAAAATAACATAAAAAAGTTAACAGTGAAAATTCAATGAAAAAAATTTAAATTTTTTAGTACTTAAGGTAGACAGTAAGGGAATGTTGGTGCTCTCCATTGGATTTGGAAGAGTTGGAGAAAGCAGTTATTTGTCTTTTTTTTAGGAACGGAGCATGCAAAAGAGTGTTGTTCTTGTTTATGCAGAGAGTTAAACAATAAGAGCGTATTGTTCTTCATGCTTGTAGGGACTATGGGCAGCAGAACATTCATAATGGAAATACCAAAGTTAGGATCTATATTATGAACGCAATTTGTTACGCTGTAGCAGAAAAGACACTAACCCATCTCAACATAGACATATCTTGAATGAGTATTCTATTATTCTTGTATATGGTTGGTGTAGGGTATTTAGTTTCACCCATACTTACATATAAATGTGTTTTTGTGCGATTATTTAACTTATTTTCTTTTGAATTTTAGTTAAATTGTCATTCGTACAGTAATATATATATATATATATATATATATATATATATATATATAAATATATATATATAAAAGGATTATAGTATTCCAAATGCTCTGTTAGTATATTTATTAATTGCTGATAAAAATAAAACTTGGAATTAGACTGTTATCGGAAAAATATTTTATAACTTGCTTAAATCAAATTAATCTGGATACAATATAATATGTATGTAATCATGTTACATTAACGGCTAACGAGAACTTTTCTATTTATGAAAATATCACCATATTTAATATATTTAATAATCAATATTGCTTATATACATAATACTCATTTTTTTTTATTATATCATAATCAATCATTCATCATCGATCGTTTTTCTCTCTCTCAATATACATTCCGAGAGCGTACAATAATCATTTTCCTTACTAATATATATAGGGTTGTATGAATGCATAAGAAGAGAATTTAATAAGAGTAAAACAGCAATAATTGAATAAAAATAAGTTAACGAAAAAGAGTAAAACAACGAGGAAGCAACTACGTATGCTTGCTTATAAATCTTTGGTGGACTTACCAGATGTGGCAAAAAAAGGAAATGGCTCTTAACCTCTGTCTCTCTCTGTCCTTTCTCATCAGTGTTCTCTTTCTGTTTAAGCTGGCAAGAAGGTCCAAATCCAAACCCAAAACGAATCTGAATCTGCCTCCATTTCCCCCAAAGCTACCGTTCATAGGAAATCTGCATCAGTTTGGCACACTGCCACATCGAGCTCTTCGAGATCTCTCTCTCAAATACGGTGATATAATGATGTTGCAGTTGGGACAGATGCAAACTCCAACCCTTGTGGTTTCGTCTGCAGATGTGGCCATGGAAATAACGAAAAGTCACGACCTAGCCTTTTCGGACCGACCCCAAAACACTGCTGCAAATATCCTATTCTATGGATGCACAGACTTTGCCTTTGAACTCTATGGAGAAAACTGGAGACAGAAAAGAAAAATATCCGTGGTTGAATTTCTGAGCTCGAAAAGGGTGCAATCATTTAAAGCTATCAGGGAAGAAGAAGTTGCGCAGTTGGTGAAGAAGCTACGTGAAGCTAGCAGGAGCGATGAAAAGGTTGTGAATCTAAGTGAGATGATTGTGTCAACATCGAATAATATTGCGTGTAAATGTGCTCTTGGGAGGAAGTTTGCAGGAGATGGTTACAGCAGAGTGAAAGAGTTAGCAAGGGAAGTGATGATTCATCTCACAGCTTTTACCGTAAGAGATTACTTCCCTTGGCTGGGTTGGGTTGATGTTGTTACTGGAAAAATTCAGAAATACAAGGCCACTGCTGAAGCATTGGATGGTTTATTTGATGAGGTAATTGCAGAAAATTTGAGAGTGAAAAGGGAAGGTCAACAACACTTCAAAAACAAAGTCTTCTTGGACGTCCTCCTCCAACTTCAAGAAGATAACACGCACAGCTTCCACCTCACCAAAAACGACATCAAAGCAATTTTAACGGTATCGTTTAATGATGATATTTCACGCTCACAAATCATTTTCTAAAACTATAATTTTTTAATTCAAAAAATAATTTATGGCAACTTTTCTTTATTTAAAATCCATTTTCATGCATTTTTTTTTGTTATTGAAAAACCTTCGTTTGGGCAATTCCTTTTAAAAATAGAGTACGTAAGATTTGAATTCCTTTTAAAAGATATGTTTCTTGTTTTATTCCTTTTTAGTTGAGATTTTTGTTTTTAGTTCTTAAAGGTAAATTTGATTGTCAAAATCTAACAATAAATTACGAAATGATAAGTACAGAAAACAAACTACTATATTCCATTTGGTGTTGGAGAGTGACATATCATTATAAAAAAAAATATCTCAATTAAAAATAAAAAAATAGTTATTTTAGTGATTAATTTAGATATCAATTTACAAAATTAAGATTTTTTTTAATAAAATAGTGGTTATTATAAATAAAAAATTATAAATGGTCACCAAATTCGTCACTAATTAATTAGAGACCAATTTTGAAACTAAATCATTTTGATAGCTAAAACTTATGTAGTTAATTTTTAGTGATCAATTTTCTTTGATAGCCAAAATCAAGATAATTAATTTTAAAGATTAATTTAGTGACCAATTATAATTTTTTATTCATAATAGTCACTATTTTAGTAACCAATAACTTTTAGTTTTGTAAATTAATATCTAAATTTCTTATTATAGTTACTAATCATTATTGGTCACTAAAATTGATCACTATTTAGAAGTTTTTTTTTTTGTGTATGATCTTATTCTACTGTTTTGACTTTCATTCTTTTGAATTTTTTAATTTAAATTATTATTATTATGCTAAATTTCTTTTTTACAACGTGTGATTTTCATATAGCATCATGTAATAAATATTTATTATTTCAATTTTTAATTTATAATCTTAAGTCTCTTTTAAAATGAATTGCGTAAAAATTAAATAATATTCTAACAAATACTTAACATAATGCAATAACTACTTGTGTACATATGATTGAAATATTAATTAGTAAACAAAAATAAGAATGATAAAAAAAGTGTATTAAAATATAAGGAATTATAACTAAAGAAATTGAATAATAAGGGATAGAAATTAGATGAAGAAACTTATAATTTATGAAATAGAAGATAAATTACTTTGATATACTTATTAAATATTTTTGTTTAATCAAATACACTTTAAATAATATAATAACATATATTAGTATTTTAAATCCAAAAAGTAAAGGATTAAGATAACTGGTTGTTAAATAATGGTGTATATTTTATTGTTTTTTTTTACAGATCTAATATTTCTTCTTGTAATAGGAATTGAGATGCCTACTGATCCGTGGAGCTTATATTATAAGGTTCAATAATTTCATTAAGTAAACTAGTTTTTCTTAAGAAAAGATGAAAATAATTCAATTCTTTTTTACCGTTGATATTTTTTTTCTAACACAGTCCTAGAGGAACATTTGGTAGAATACTGTTATATATTATCTTTAAATTTGTCATTCTAATCGCTGAGAAATAGAATGTAAAGTATGTTTCTGAAGTTATTACAACATTAAAAGGTTTTACTTTACAGTTGACAACATTTTATTCTTCCTTGAGAAATGAAAGATCTCACGAAAATTTAACTTGTATTTATTAGGACATGTTTGTGGGAGGCACCGACACAACTTCATCGGCGATACAATGGACTATGTCTGAGCTTGTAAGAAATCCAAACGTAATGAAAAAAGTACAAGAAGAAGTGAGAAAAGTGTTAGGTCATAAATTGAATGTAGAAGAAAGTGATATTAAGAAAATGAATTACTTAAAGTGCGTGATCAAAGAATCTCTGAGAATACACCCTCCAACTCCTCTTCTGGCTCCTCGAGTAACAGTCTCTGCTGTAAAACTGAAAGGATATGATATTCCGGCAAAAACAACGGTTTATATAAATTCCTGGGCAATGCAAAGAGATCCTAAATTCTGGGAAAGTCCTGAAGAGTTCATGCCAGAGAGATTTGAAAATATCGAAGTCGATTTTAAAGGTCAAGAAGACTTTCAGTTTCTTCCGTTTGGTTTTGGGAGAAGAGGATGTCCTGGAATTCACTTTGCCAATGCTTCTATGGAGTATATGCTTGCAAATCTTCTTTATTGGTTTGATTGGAAGTTGCCACAAAATCAAACACAAGACATAGATATGACCGAAATGTTTGGACTTGTTGTCTCAAAGAAACTACCACTTCATGTTATACCAACAACCTTTTCATTTTAACCAAGTTATGAATGTTTCTCTTCACTTTCTGTGGTGTTGCTCCAAAAAATGTTAGCAAAAGTGTTGTCAAATTTATGAAGATAAGTGTATGGATTTCCATTGTCAAATTCAAGTGTAGTATTGGATAAATTATATATATATATATATATATATATGATATCAAGAAATACTCTCTCTTTCTCTATTTTTATAACTATTTGTGCCTAATATTCTCATTCAGTTGGCCAAAATAAATAAAAACCCTTTAAAATTATAATGTTCTAACTTTTTTCTTAAAATGATAAGTCCCGGGTAAAGACCGTCATAGTTGAATAATATCGTTAGGATTAATCACCATGCATCTAAGGTATTGTTTGTTTTAAAACTTCAATTCCGTAACAATTTTGTTCTTAAAAAGCACTTCACAGAGTGAAAGGAAAGAGAACTATTTAAACCGTCTTAAACCTCAACTTCTAATTGATGTGAGACTATAGAGTACAATAAAAACATCTAACATATACTATAAAGTTAGTTAGAAAAGGAATGATAGGCAATATTCACTTTTAAAATTTGCTAACATATTTTTTCTTAGAATGCTTTATAATTGGTGTGTACACACGTTATTCTTGCTGTTAAAAATAAATGTAAAAATGGTCTTTTTCATTAGGTATGTTTGTTGTCTAGATAAAGATGAATTGATACGGTTACTTTTATTAATGTATGGTACGTCAAATTCCATTAAATATGATGAGAAGAAGTGTATCTATTATAGCAACAAGTGACAGCACTAATGGTCAACTATGGCAAACAGAAAAAACAGAAGTATATAATATTTTATGCTTGTTTGGTGTGATATAGATCTAAATTTCTTTAAACTTCAAAATAGACGTTTTTAATAAGAAAAAGAGATCTATCTATAAACAACTCCTGAGAATTTGACGTAAACAAAGAAAATTAGGGAAGTTTTAGATGAAGAAGTCAATAACCTTCTTTTATCCAAGCCAAATCTAGAAGAAGAAACATTCAAGATGTTTCAAGTAATTCAATTTTATAAAGGATCCAACATAAAATTCAATCATATATATTTAATTATGCATCTTTCTTCTCAGTTTGATCGTTTTAGTCGTATGCTGCGATAATTGATAAAGAATGGAGTGTTAATCTTCTTGGGATTTTATTCTTTAGAGTGATATCTTTGTGTACTAGTTTTGTTTTTTTAAAAAAAAGTTGTTTTCTTTTATTTTATTTTCTTTCTAAAATAATTTGAAATTGTGCCTGTTGTTTTGGGTTGAAGTATGTACATAGAGAATCTAAGGTAAGGCGATCCATCCTTATTGGGTTTGGGTCGTAATAGTTTGGGAGCAACCTTAGTTGCTTGATATAGATAATTTCATTTTGTACCTCCATAATTTCAACCTGCACCTCTATTTATTCATTAGATTTTATTTATAAATTTATAATTATTTTATTTTGCTACTACTGCACTGTTATTTTTCTCCCGCTGTTACTAATATTATGCATAAATATAATACCTGACTCACAGTACCACTTTAATGTCTAAATATATTTTATTATTTACAATTTTATTTGTTTTTAATTATTGTAAATAATTGTTATTTTAATTTTTTAATATTTTTAAATTTATATTAATTATAGTTATAGTTCGTTTCATACGAAAATTATTAATTAAGGTAAGAAAGTTAATAAAAATAATTTAAATTGAAATAAGTACATGTATCTAATTCATTTAATTTAATATTTTATTTTTAATAAGAATAATAAAATTATATATATCGACATATAATTTAATTTTTAATGTTGTATTTTATTAAAAAAAAATTATGACAAAAATATGCATAAATATATACAGATAATACCAGAAATACAGAAAAGTGAATGACCTCAAGAGTATAGTCATTGTATGTCACTTTATCAAAATACTTGGAACTTAAATTTCTAAATCATTTATACTTAAGGTAAATATTTAATTTTGTTCAGGTGAATAAATTTATTTATGTAAAAAAAAGGTGAAATAATTTTTTTAATAATTTTTAAATTTTAATTTTAACAAAACAAAAAGAAAAAAAAAGAGATGAAAAATGAAAAAAAA
>Ga0209589_1000954_pt1 | contig 44769 bp, 24 predicted proteins | sample CowpeawhiteBW_FD_187525 | JGI IMG/M metagenome (GOLD analysis project Ga0209589, IMG submission 187525) | Root nodule microbial communities of legume samples collected from California USA - Cow pea white BW (SPAdes) (version 2) | ecosystem: Host-associated > Plants > Roots > Nodule | place: USA...
ATATATATATATATATATATATATATATATATATATATATATATCATTGATCATGATGGAAACTTAATAACAAGCGAAAAAATGCCACAACAAAATCACGTGAAAAAAAGAACTATACATCCAACTTTTCCCCACGCCAATAACAACTAAAATAATGTGCTTTATGTAAATTTTATAATAATTTATACTTGAATTCTAATTCGGTAATTCATTAAAAAAACAAATGTAATTGATTAAAATATAATAAAACATGTATTATTTTATTCTAATATAATAAATAATTAAAATATAAAAATATAATCTATAATTAAATAGTAAATAAAATAAAATTAATCAATTTAAATTTTGATACTTTTAATATATTTTTATTCTGAAATCTTTTTTCTTTTATGAATTATTTTCCAAATGTATTAATATCCAACTAATTTTTTCCGTTACATCATCAAACTTACTAGAAACCTTTATCTCATCCCGGTTACAAATATGAGAAGACAAAAAAAATGGGTTAGAAAAATAATAAAGGAATACATTTTGTACAATTAAAAATTTGTAGCATTAAATTTTGCATGAAATAATTAAACTTATAAAATTAGTCTTTATTGACATATTTAAAAGTATGATTAAATATGTTTTTTGTCTTTAATTTTGAGTGAAAATTTTATCAAAATAATTTAATTTAGTTTTCAAATTTTAAAATATATATGAATTTAATTCATTTAATAAAATTATATATATTTTTGCTTTGACATTAATTACGAAAAATATTTGAAATATTAAATAAACTTAATAAAAAATTATTAATAGAATTAAATCTGACAAATTTCTAAAGGGGATTAAATTATATTAAAATTTCGATTAGAAACTCATTACATTTTCCGATGAAAGTTATAATTCCACGGATATTTTTAACCCTAAAAATTTTTTTGGAATCACAAGAAAAAGACAAAATACTACCTGTTAAAACTAATGGAGCAAGCCAAATTATTTACACCGTGAGTATTCTGCATTAGGGTTGGAAGTCAGCATCAGGGCAATGAACGCCAAATAGAAAAATTAGGAACACATTTTGCAATTCTTAAAAATGTCCAATAATCTGCTAGTTGAGAAAGATTTTTAAGTTTCACTGCAATGTGTTGAGATCGAACCAAAGAAATATTGTGTTTACAAAGTCAGGGTTTTGTCACATTTTCAAAATCAATAAATATATACATATTTCTCTCGTTCTCATTTTCATCTTTATTCTCATCTCAAATTTGCTAATACATTTTTTTAAGTAACTAATTTTCTTTTTACTATTCTCTTTTATCTTTTAGTTTTATTTTATTTGAATAAAAAATATTTTGTTACACAATTATTTACCCACTTTCTCAATAGTTCAATTATTTCGTATGCACTTGAAAATTTGTTCTTTTCTTACATAATTTTTCTCCGGTCTTAATAATTTAACTAGTTGAATATTCAACAAGTTCATATAAGAAGTTATAAGGTGGCTTGGTCCTTAAAAAGAAAGGAAAAGAAGAAAAAAATGTTGGTTCGATCCTTTCCGCCAAAAAAGCATACCGGTATCATATAAAAAATATGGGATACTTTTGACTTACATGTAGTGGCGTATTTTAACGGGGCAGGGAGGGGCCTCCCTCCCAAAATTTTTATTTATTTTTTAATTATAATATATATATATATATATATATATATATATATAAATTTTATTAAATTGTAAGAAGTATATTTGAAGAAAATTAAATTATATATTTTTTTATTTATTTTATAAAACATAATATTTAGTGTTAGATAATAAAACATAAAATTAAATATAATAACAAATAAAAATATTTAGGTCTAATTTCTTTTTTGGTTTTATTTTTTTCAAAAATTGATTATATTATTATGTTAATTACACCAACAAAGCAAATAATTTATATTAAGAGTTTTGATTTTAATAAAAAAGTCATTGATTTGTTTTAAAAATTTTAACGAAATTTATCGTAAAATATCAAATTGTATCAATTTTTCAATAATTTGGACCAAACTAAAACTAAAAAAATGGATGACTAATTTAACATTTTGAAACCAAGACACAAATCAAAAAAGTAATTAAACAAAATAATTATTAAGATAATTTTTATTTTCTTTCTCGTTATCTTTTTAATTCTTCACAACTTGTAATGATTTTTCACTCTCATATTGTAATCATTTCTCATTCTCATGTTTTCTTTATGTTCTTTTTAAGAAAAAAATGAGTTAAAAACAAATTCATTATTTATGCTCTAATTTCTCATTTATTCTATCTCTTCCTTATTTCTTATCTCAATAATGAAAAAACATTATTTTTTATTTCATGAGTTTTTTTGTATATTACTTTTTTTGTGAATATAGAAGAAAAAGAAATAATTTATTATGTATTTTTTCATAAATAATTTTTAATTATGACTTGACTATAATATATTTTTCTTTCGATAATTATGTGTCTCAATTATAAAAAAATACTATGATAAATTAGTTTTTAATCTTATTTACAAAAGAAAAGTATATTGATAAATAATAAAAAATATTTTTTTTTAAAAGTGATAAAAAAATTATTAATAAAAAAAAGATAAACTCTACTTCTTCACATATTTTGAAATATTAGACTAATTATCAATTCAGTTAGAAAATTTATTTCTTAAAATATTATACTAATGATCGAATATAATAATTTAACTCCTATAACATTTTTTTTTCAAGATCCGCCCCTGCTTAGATGAGATGAATTTGTAGGACAACAGCCTGACTTAAAAAAATTTAAAAAATTCTTTTCAACTTCTAATTTCATATTTGAATATTAATAAAAGTAAAAAATTACTTGAACTATAAATTTATAAAAAGAATTAAAAATTAAAGTTCACCATTTACTAAAATAATGAAATATGTTATGAAAAAAAGAGAATTTAGATTTGTATCTATAAGTATATAATATCAAATGAAATAATATTAATCATATTTAACATACAAACAAAACAACACTGCATTGTTACAAATCATTTTAAGGATTTAAAGAGGACATAACTTTCCTTAACTTTTTGTTGTAATTTTTTTCAAAGTGAATATATATATATATATATATATATATATATATATATATATATATATATATATATATATATATTAACTGTCCAAAATTTTTATTTTAAACTTCTGGCTTTCTCAAAATTAAATATTTTGAAAAAGATTTATAAATTAAATTCTTGAAAATAATTTTCTTTAAAAAAATAACCTCATTCTAAAGATGCCAAAGTAGTACTATTATTCTCCCATGACGATTGAGATAAATTTGTATGGAAGTTGGTGTCTCAAATACGAGATATGTACTTGTGAAGTGTTATTCATGATAAGTATAAAGGATGAATTCATAAGTTTTTTTATATTTAAGGAAGTCCTTTTGGAGATAAAAATATTATCTATTATTCATGGTTTAGTTATGCTTTACAAATTTTACTTGGGTATAAATACATATTAATAATAAGGTCTACTAATGGGGATAAAAAATGGAATTGGATGCATACATATGAAGACTGTGTTCAAAAGACTATGATGTTAAAGAAGATAATCTTTTTCAATTGACTAATTTTACTGTAAAAATTTGAACTAATTAGAACATTTCAGTCGAAAAGATTAATTAAGTACTCCTATTTCTGTTAATGAAGTCTTAGATAAGATAAGGAATTATTGTTTATTTAGATTTTTTTTTTTGTTTATTTCCTTGCATAAGAAAAGCCAATAAATTTAAGTTTGGTTACACATACTTTTTTTTATCAATTTAATCTTTAAATACACTAATAGAAAATTGCACGACTTTTCAAATTTCAAATTAAGATTATTAATTTCAAATTAAAAGATTTGACACGTTATATCTTTATTTGATTTGAAATCCATTGTGATAAAAGTGTGTTTTATCTTCCAGGTGGGGTTTCATTTCCCAAAGCGACAATAATCATATAAGGGAAAATTACGATCAGATTAATGGATTTATGAATTAATATTAGGATTAATTTTATTTTATGTTTTTGAAAAAAAGGTGGGCGAAAAAATTAGAAATGTGTGATTGCTGTTTTAAAACGTGATAATGGTGAGTTTGAGGGACCGAAAAGGAGTTAAAGGGAGCGCAATTCTATGACCCGTTTTTCTGAGAGGCTCCGTTTGCGCTGGTTGTTTCCGAAACCGACCCGTTTTCTCGCTCTTGTTTCTCTCTCCACTCTTCATCATCTCTGCAAGTCCCTCGTTCGCTTCCTACTCTCCCAAACCCTACCCTTCCTCGCTATGGACAACTTCTTCTCCGACTACCTCTCCGACGACTTCGATTCCTCTCCCTACCGTCCCCACCGCCGCTTCCTCCAAGACCACGACCTTGATTTTGCCCACGAGAGGGTCTACCTCCTCCCCTACAGGTACCTGCCGCACTCAATCATTCTTTTCATTATTTGTGTCAGGGAAAACCAAAAATGTCTTTCGGATTCTTTCAATTGCTTGCATTGGAAATTTTGTTCTTTTTTGTGGGAATTTGATTTTGTTGTTCTGGTGGACTGAAGGTGGCTGGTGGAAGCGGCAGATGAAGCTGATCGAAGAGAGGGTGTGCTTTATACGGTGACGTGTAATTCCGATTCCGACTCCGAAATTTTGCTTCATCTGAGGAAGGAGGAGGAGCGCCACAAGATTGGGGTTTCTGGTCGTCAGTATGCGTTGGTTCCGGAGGGATTTTGGTTGCGAACACTCAAACGGTGAGTCACCGTAATGGTGCGGTTTTTACTTGAAGGTGCTGTTTCATTGAGATTAAACGATGTTTTGATGTGTTTATAGGGATTGTGGGTTTTTGCATGTTTTAGGCATGGTGTCTATGTTTCTATTATTTGCTCATTCATTCGTTTTTTGGATTAGAAGTTGGCTAATGGGATAGTCTAGATAATTGTCTGATTGAGGAAGTCCATTGGGGTGTTGGTGTGCTTTGCAATTTCAGCTCTAAGATGTAGTCTCCATCCACAAGGCCAAAATGTGTGTTCCCAGGCCGTACCCACTATATCAAGGGTTTATTAGAGACCTTAGTTGATACTAAGTCAACCCTAGGAGATGCACAGACATAATAGTTCACAATCACATCCTTTACCTGCTCTTGCTCCTCAAGCTGGTAAGCAAATACTAAGAGCCTGAAAAGTTGAAGTGGTGGATAATTATTTAAGGATCAGATTATAAATGTTCCTCCAATACAGCCTGTGGGTAATTATCGTATGGTGTTGACAGAAATGGCTGCAAGAACAACTGAGTGCAGTAAATGAGTCGTGGAGCAATAAGGTACCCTGTTTGCTAGGAGTGTGCTTGTCTTTCTTTAGTGCCTGTGTGACACTAAATGCACCAGCCATAAGGTTTTATTATGAATGGGAAGCTACGTCCTTTTATGCCATTTATTCTGGCCCCTTCCCTTTCATTGTATCTGTTATGTGTTGCTACAATTCACTTTTCTGAATCATTCTATGCGTAGTTATAGAAATCCAACATTGATTTGCATTTTGTTGCTGCTTTTCCACTAGAAAAATGATTTTAACAGCAATGAACAATATTATAGGTCTTCTACTGATGAATGCTCTCCTGCCAGATTATTTCCTTTTCAAGCTAAAAAACATTTCTAGATGTTTCTTACAAGAACATATAGCATACAGATGCAGAAAATTGATCCATCGTTTATCTCACTCTTCTTGTAGGTATAATGATTCTAATAATGGAGTGAAAGATGTAGGAAGCCTCTCAAATGCAGAGGATTTTTTGCTAGAATTGTTCCCCTTGCAAGTTAAGATATTTGTTTCATGGGAAACTACTTCACTGGAAGCAAAAATAAGCCAAAAGGTTGAATTATTGACTTTCCTGCCGCTTTAATTGTATCTTGTCTTTTATTTAAAGTAGACATTTACAATCAATAATTGATAATAGCTGGCATGATTTCAGGAAAATGTGGCTGACTTCTATGAGAAAGCATGTGACATTTTCAATTCTTCATATAACCCAGTGAGTTAGTCATCTATTGATTTTATTGTTTTATAGGTTTTTTATATGATACATTGGTATTGTATAACTCTATTTTATTGATGTTGCAGATGCATATTTGGGACTTCTCAGGGCAGACGACACAGTTTTTCCTGAATGACAAATCAAGATTGCCACTTGACTCTTCTGGTCAATCTGTAAAAGAGGTAGTTGGTGATCCATCTTTTTTCTTCTTTATCTTCTTTTGATATAAGTTTGTTGAAGAAATTTCAATTTTGATGTGTTATAGCAAGGAAATAAATGTTTGGTTTAACCAATTGGGGAATATTGGAATCAATCTATGTAATTGATAAATTTAAATTTTATTTTTTAATCTCTATCTATAGTTTGGTTATGAGGTTCGAAAATACCAGTTACAGATATTCTGGCTGTTTATAGCATTTCAGCTGCATCATGTCTTTTCAGGTTACTTTGGAGTTACAAGTACATGGGCTTCCAGATTCTATGAGGGGTAATGGGGGAAATGAGATGATTTTAGATAGGTCTCAGATGGAATGTTCACGCAGTGGTTCTGTTACAATGAATGGAAGCACTGACAATGTACCCCCCTGCATAACAGCCAACTATTTTCGAGGTAGTAGTTATAGAGCAATTCGATCTTTGGGCTTGACAGGATTACAGAATCTTGGAAATACATGTTTTATGAATAGTGCCATTCAGTGTCTGGCTCACACCCCAAAGCTTGTTGATTTTTTCCTTGGAGATTACCATAAAGAGATTAATTATGAAAATCCGTTGGGGATGAATGTAAGCTGTTTATTTTCTGTTTTTAATTTGAAGTCTCATTTCTAAACATAATTTTTTTTGCTCTATTTTAGTTAATTTACATTGTTTATTTTTCTCTTCGCAATTGTTTCAGGGAGAACTAGCCCTAGCTTTTGGAGACTTGCTTAGAAAACTCTGGGTTCCCAGAGCTATGCCCATTGCACCGAGAACGTTCAAGACGAAACTGGCTAATTTTGCTCCTCAGTTTAGTGGTTATAGCCAGCATGACTCTCAAGTATACTTTCATCTTTTTCTTCTTATAATAGTAGTGGTCGTAATAATAATATATATTTTTATTGATGCAAAATGTGTTAAAACAGCTCTAGTTTCCATGGGCATCTCCTATCATTGATGAATTGTCTCTTTTTTTTGACACGAGAGGAAATAATTTTATAGAACATTGAAGTTTCTGGCATGTAGGAACTTCTTGCTTTTTTGTTGGATGGATTGCATGAAGACCTTAATCGAGTGAAACGCAAGCCATATCATGAAGTTAAGGATGCAGATGGTCGTCCAGATGAAGAAGTGGCAGAAGAATATTGGCGAAATCACCTTGCTCGCAATGACTCCATAGTAGTTGATTTGTGCCAAGTGAGTCTTATAGGGGTTTTCTCCTCTGTGATGTGAGAATCTCTTCTATAGATTTTTAACGTAATTTTGGGTTCGGCATCCCGTGTTTCTTTTTACCAGAGACGTATTAGAAAGTTTGACGGAATCAATCAAATGGATATCTCAGATATTTTAATTTCTTGCAAGCCAGATTATGAAATTATTATTGGGAAGAGGATTTTCATTATAGAAGTTATTGTTTTGGTGAACTGACTACTAGTTGGCACAGAACAGAACTCATTGACTGGTTACAATCACATAATTATGAGATTTTAACTAATTTTTCTTAAGTTTTATTACCGAAGTAAAAGCTATACAGTTCATAGGAAGCTATAACAAATCTAAACTTTGTTCCCCTATCTTGTAGGGTCAGTTTCGGTCAACACTAGTTTGCCCTATTTGCAAGAAGGTTTCTATCACATTTGACCCTTTTATGTATCTATCTCTGCCTTTACCTTCTACAACGATACGGACCATGACTTTGACGGTCATAAGCACTGACGGAATTACATTGCCTTCTACACTTACGGTAACAGTACCTAAATGTGGAACACTGAAGGATCTTATAGGGGCTTTGAGTACTTCTTGTTCTCTGAGAGAAGATGAAACCCTCTTGTTGGCTGAGGTATGTTGCAAAATTTAGAAATTAAATAAAAACGTTGTTTGAGATATGTTAATTATAATTTACTAGGCCTTGTAAACATTTTTGTTTGTATTCTTATTATAATTATAATTATGACTTTATGGAGTTTTCTGCAGATATACAGGAATAAAATTTTTCGAGTATTCGAGAATCCTTCTGATTCATTAGGTGATATTAGAGATCAAGATAAAGTTGTCGCTTACCGAATGCCGAAGGATACTGAAACTACTCCCTTGGTTGTTTTTGTCCATGAACGTTCGGTGGAAAAGTAAGTTTCTCTATACTCCGATTCCAATCCATTTACAGAGAAGTAATTTGTTTCATCCCTTGAATATCCTTCTGTGCATGTCATGAATAACCATCATGTGCCCTAGGGCCAGAAGTACTGACTGATCCCACTGTGGCCATCATGATATGATAGAATATTTTTGTCTCATGGTATGACGTCAATTCATGGGAGCACTCCTAAAGTGACAGACCAACAACTTAAGTAGTGGGAAACACTATTATTTATTTTTGATAATTTATTTTGAAGAAAAAATTGAAGTTTAATTTAATGGTGAAGATAAAAGAATGTTGATAAATAATGATAGGTAGTTAAAAAATTATAAACTGGATCGTCCTTTGGCCGAGGGTCGTTGTGTTAGTGTTATAATTTGGTCAGTAGTATGTTGACTGAGCTGGAATGGGTTGAAAGTTAACACTAAGTTGTCTAGAAATTCTTCCAACTTGGTTGAAGAATGAAGATACCGATCCAGTTCAGGATGTTCAAGTTGGTCCCAAAGACGTTGCCAAATACCTCATGGCAGGAATCTTTTTTTGTGAACATTAAAGAAAGGAGTGCGTAAAATCCACGTAGTTTATATTATTCCAATTAATTGAATAATAATGTCTTTAAAACAAGGATCAAAGATAAAATTTTGATAACTAACCGCCCCTGTATAACAAGTAGGGCACACCCAATTGAGAGGGAGAGAAACACAGTCTCACCACCATGAGTTAAACCGTGAATGCTTGTGGCAATAAGTCCCTTCATACTTCTTGCTAGAACATAAACATATATAAAATAAAAGAGAGATAATTTAAAATAACTGAGATTTTTTTTTGTTAATTACAAGGATATACGTGTCTAAAAATAAATAAGATTATGAATGTTTATTTGAAAAAGAAAAACTAAAACTATAAATAAATTGGTTAGGATACAACTAAAATGATTTTTATTTGTATATTTAAAATTAATAATTATATATATCTACTATAGTTATAGAATCAAAAACGTTAGTATTGCCCCCAAGCATTTAATAATTTCACATTTTTCACCGCTCCAAGATTTAGATTAAAAACTCTTTAGACTTCATCATAATAAATTTATCCTAATACCCAGACAGCCTACCTAGTTGTCTAAGAATGTTAACATGGTTGGTTTATACAAGTTGTGCTGATATGCCTTGAGTGTAGAGCGTACACGTTTTCGGGTCTTCTGCAATAGCTTTTGTTTCTGAAATGCTTATGCTAGCAAATTTTGGTGTTAAATGTCTTGCTTATTTGTTAGGTGAGTCTGCTTTTTGAAATTATTCTGTCGGTCGTTTCTCAATTTGCTTACATTAATAACTGTGTTTTTATTTGGTGCACTAAATTTATTGTGTCATGTATTACAGTTTTGGGAAGGAAAGTTTGTTTGGTATTCCCCTTGTTACAAGGTTGTCCAATATTTCTTGTGGATATGATGTTCAAAGGGAATTTATGAAGATAATCAATCCATTTTTGATGCGTGCCAAAGATGTATCGGATGATTATGAAAATAATGAAGGTATCAGTAAAAGACCAAGTGAAGATGATGAATTGGGGGATACTACTAACTCCTGCGCAATAGGAAACGATGCAGACTCAATCGTTGGAACAGATGATGGCATACATTTGTCGACTGACTTTGAATTCTACTTACATGGAATGGAGAATGCCAAGTTAATATTGGACAAACCATTAACAGTCACAACGTTGACCAGGAAAGGGCCTGAGATAGTTGTCGTGTGGTCGGATAAGATGCTTAAAATGTATAATACATCTCTGCTTGACTCATTGCCCGAGGTTTTCAAGTCCCAGCTATTCACTAAGAGAATACAAGAATCAGTTTCTATTTACAAGTGCCTTGAAGCCTTCTTGAAAGAAGAACCTCTTGGGCCAGAAGACATGTGGTTAGTTGATATATAATATATCGTTTCTGTTATTTTATCTTTGGAGATTTTATTCTTTTATGCTTTAGAACATAGCCTCTTCAACACTACTGGCATCATGTTTTTTCTATGTTAATCAAAATCAATGTCCTGTATGCTGAAGACAAGATGTATATTACAGTCGTTCTGATGTTTAATATTGCAATTTGGTGTACACAAGGTACTGTCCTACCTGCAAAAAACCTCAGCAAGCAACTAAAAAACTAGATCTTTGGAGATTGCCTGAGGTCCTTGTTGTTCATTTGAAGAGGTTCTCATACAGCCGATACTTGAAGAACAAACTGGAAACATTTGTTGATTTCCCAATTAATAATCTGGACTTATCAACATATGTAGCATATGGGAATAGTCAATCTACCAACCGCTATGTGTTATACGCTATTAGTTGTCATTATGGAGGGTTAGGAGGAGGTCACTATACAGCATTTGTCCGAGTAAGTACCTCACAATTTGTAATATCTCGAACTCCGTTAAAACATTATAATGAATTCTTCTTTTTTATAATATTAGGATGTAACTATGTATCCATAGAAAAACCAAGAGCTTTGTTGGTTAGAGAAGACATTTGTTTGCTTTTATGTACTCATTCATTGTTACCTGAATTTCCCGTTTCCACAATTTCTATTTCAAATATTTATATTCAAGGAACAATTTTTTTTGTAACATGAAATGAAAACATTTTTCAAATCAAAAACAGGTCCCCTATAATGGCAAACAATTTCATGATACGAGTGTCCTGTGGTGTGGTAAAAGAGCTTTGGCAGAGGTGTTAGAGCACATAATCTGTTCATATAGTTTTATAATTTTCATGTAGTAAATAAATGTTTGACAATTGTAAGTGACATATGCAGTACAATCACATTGATTTATTTTAGTTGATAGTTTTTTGGGTTGTTTCGCCAATGTTTTTCAATGGTTAGTTTATTCTACACATTCTACTAATAAGTTTTTATTTTGTTGCAGTATGGCGATGATAAATGGTATGATTTTGATGACAGCAGAGTCGAAGCTGTTAACGAGGACACGATAAAGACTCCTGCTGCTTATGTTCTTTTCTACAGGAAAGTTTAGATTAATATTTTGGAGGCAATTGTGTAAAATTAGTCACAGCTACATGGAATGCTCCAGGCTTTTCAGACCAATACATGCGGTTCTCTGATTTCCTCTAAATTGCTGCATAAGCGGCACCTGTTGGGTTTTACTGAGAGAAGTGAAGAGAAATGCAAAGAATTTAATATTGTACAGCTTTTAGAAGCTACAGGTAAAAGAGGGTAGCACTTAAATTTTTAAACCCTGAGGTTAGATTAATTACACATGTCGCATGTACATATGCATCCTAAAAATGTTTAACCGATTTTTTTAGCAGATGTAGTTTATTTAAACCGTCATTATAAATGGAAAATTACACATTTTTTGCCTCGTTTATTTTTCAAATCATGTATAGTCAACTATAAGCTCTTTCATGTTAAGTAATAATCCATATGTCATGATAATAATGTTTTGGACATATTTATGATTTTATCTTAAAAAATAAATTTAGATTTAGGTCTCATTTAAATATACGCTTATTTAGATTTAGATTTAGATTTAGCTTATTTACGTTTTCAAAATATACGCAGCTTGTGCTTCGGTTAAATATATTGAACTACCATCTATTCCTAACATTTTAATTGAAGATGTAATCGAATAATGATCGGGCCGTATAGAAATTTTAGGCCATGTTTAGATGATCTTCATAAATTCCGATTAAAAGAGAAAAAGTAAAATTAGCTTTTTATAACATAACTTAAAATGATCATAACACGCCTTAATTTTAGATTTTTAAATAATAAATGATCCAATTCAAATTTAAATAAATAGATTGAACTTAAAATCAATAAATATAATTTTTTTTTGAGATAAACCTAAACCTAAAATAATATAAATTTAGATAATTGTGGATCGAATTTGACAATTTAGTGTTTTCTCACTCTTAAATATAATTATTAAACATATTTCTTATTAGCAGTAATATGCAATAGTGATTCACCTTTCAAATTATAAATCATATTGTTAGATATCATTATCACTTAAATTATTTTATTTTAAAAAAGTTGTAACACTATTAATCAAGATCATCGTGCTTTAGGGTTGGAATATACAAAATCTATTTTCTTAGACATGAAATGCAAAAGATTTGATAGACAATGATGATAATTGAGAAGTACAGTGATAATTCAACATCCAACAAATTTATAGAAGTGGTTAACACTTACTATTTTACATCATTTTTATTTTTTTATGCCCTAAAGATTTATTTTTTAATAATCACATTATTGTTAAAAATAAGTTCTGAATATCCAATCTGAAAAGTTGATTTAAACGTGTGGTAGGAGTAAAAGAGCACTAATATCTTAAGCATAAAGGGAAAGGTTTATCAAAGAGAGGAAAAACCTTTTCACTGCGCAGCTGCTGCTACTTTCTGGCAACACAGTCTTAGGAGCGAGGTCGAGGTTCTTTTTCCTCTTTCAATCCCTTTTCTTTCGTGTTCTATTCACACATGAATTATTTGTTCATCCATCGTCGGAAATATCAATTGCCCATTGCCCATCTGCTACGGTTTTTTTCTTTTTTAACCTCAAACATAGCTTGTGGCTACATGGAAAGGACTTCATAGTTGTTTAAAGCTTACTAAATTTATTCATCTAACTATCCAACTAAAACGAGCAATGCATTAATTCATTTCTTGATGTAAGTTTTGGAGAGTCCTTCTCTGGTTGAATTTGTCACTCTTCTGCGATTACTCTGCTGTTTGTGATGGTGAATTGAATTTGAGTTTACGTGGGGGGATTGCTTTAAAAATTGATTTGGGAAGGGGTTGAATGTTCTGTTTCCATTGCCTTTATTTGAGTAGTTTAGGAGTGTGAATGCATGGCTGGCATTTGGTGCTTAAATTGTTTGTGTGTGATGGATAGATTATGTTAAGAAGTGTTCTGGATTTGACATGCACTTGGGCGGAGCTTTCTGTTTTTAACTTAAATATTTGAAGGTCTATTGTGGGAAATAATGAAATGCTTGATAAATGAAATGCACGAAGTGAATGAATAATGTTTTGCAGATCTCGATCAAATTGTCTAGAATAGACAGGCCCTATCCATTCTTTATATGTTTAAGTATATGCTTGATTTTTCAACAATAAAATACATGTTTGATTCCAAATTTTTGACACATTTATTCCCATCCAATAGAACTTTTTTTTTTTGGTAAAATTCAAAGACGTAGTAAAAACGTGTAAGTAAATGCAGTAAATATTACATCAATGCCATCATCAACTGTCCATTATTTAGACAAATACTTTAGCAGATTTTGGGTCTGGTTTCCAAAATATACTTTTGGAGTTAGATGCTAAGGATCTACACATTGATCTGGATTCATAAGTTTGATGATCAAAGTGAGTGTTTTTTTCTTCAGCTTTTGTGATATAAATGTCTCTGATTGTGTTGGTAACTATGAACATATCTGGTACTGTGTTTGATTATAATGGGTTGCATGATGGCTTTACCAAACTGTGAGCATATATAGTATTGTCCCCTGGGATAAATATTTTCAATACCGCCTAATATTTTTCTATTATAATTTTTACTCATTGGTACATTTTACTGCAGTTTTAAAATTGCAGGCGTTGTTCTCAAGGTTTTGAGCAGTTCTAGATTTTTATCATACCAGTTGAAAGAATTTCTGAGAGGTAAGACTTTCAAAAACAGATTAAATAAATATACTGAGATGCTTGTCTACTGCAATTTATTGGGATCTGCATCATTTTCACTTATTGGTGGCATTTTGAGCCTCTCTTGGGTGAACAAGTGGGTCCTAAATCTGCTTTATTGTTTGTTGTTTTGTGAATGGTACTAACTAAAAATACACACTACGTAAAACTGTAGTTTATTATAGTATAATGGAGAAAATTCAATTAGGAAGTGATCGATGTCCTTTGTAGAACTTATATCAGTGACTGATGTTTTCAAATTATGCAATAATTTAGGGAGCTCTCTGTTATTAAGAGATGTCATGCTTATCTTTATATTGGTTTAAAATATGCTCTGTTCTAGATATCAGATTTTTTTTTTTATACTTTTCGTAGATATAATATAACCCTTAACAGTTTAAAGTCCTGCTCTTTTTTAACACAATTGTTAGCTTTCTTACTATTTCAGCTTAAATACAAATGTCAAATAGTTTATAATAGTCTTTTTTAACACAATAAAGGGCTAAAGCATCTTTGTGACAGTTTCAATCTTCAGCTGTGTAGTTGCTTCAAAAGAAATTATCGCGCCTATGAGAATCACAACTAATTTGTTCACATGAATAAAACGTAGAGTTTGAAACCAGAAAAACTAGACATTGTGGATTGTATAAATTGTTTCGGCTATACTATGTTAAAAGTCTATTTACTTGAAACTCGTAGCCTGAAATCACAACTCATCCCAACATAAAATGATGAATAAACAGAGTGAAACTGCTACAAAGATGCCTTTATCCCTTTATTCTACTCGCCATAATGATGTTATCTGTATGGATTTTGATTTTAGTTATTTCAATTAAAACTATAAGCTTTTGGTATTTTTGGTTTGGCCAGAAGAAAGTGGGTCTGATTGGATATCTAGGAAGGGTTTTTTTTAAGTTTATGTTTCTGTTTGGTTGACTGGGTTAAGTCGTATAAAATTCAATAAAAGACCTTTTCTGGTACTGAACCTGTGATTCCCCTAATAGCACAAAGGTGCTAAACGATGACAACTTATGTTTTTACTGCATACTTGTGTGGTTAACAGAGTACATTCTAGACTCGAATGTGCATGGTGTACATGTATATGATACCGAGCAAGTCAAGTTTCAATGTTTCAGTCTTGATTATTAGCTAAAGCATTTTCTGTTTAGCAATTCAATGGTTCACTGTGAATCAGTAGGAAATAGTTTAACAAAGGACACTTTATTTTATATTTTATTTTATTTTTAAAATCAAATACACCAAACTTACATTTCTGTTTGTCAATTATTTTAGCTAAAATGGAATCTGATGCACTGACATGGGGAGACAAACTGGTACTGAGGGGATTATCATTCTATGGCTTTCATGGAGCAAAACCAGAAGAAAGGAAACTGGGCCAGAAGTTCGTGGTAGATATAGATGCTTGGATGGATCTCGCAGCTGCTGGCAAAACTGATCACTTATCAGATACAGTCAGTTACACAACAATATATGAGTGAGCGGCCAACAAATTTAGAACCTCTTTGTTCTGCTTTCGTCATTTCATTGCACAAACTTCTAGTGGCACTCTTCATATTGTTGAGTGTGCTAATTTAGTCGCTGTAATCTTATTAACATGTGAATTACTTGTGATACAGTATAGCCAAGGAAGTTCTTGAAGGGTCACCTCACAACCTTCTGGAATCAGTGGCCCAAAAAATTGCAATAGCAACTATGACAAATCATAAAGAAATTTTAGCTGTTCGAGTGAAGGTTGGAAAGCCTCATGTGGCAGTTCGAGGTCCAGTTGAGTACTTAGGCGTTGAGATTTATAGGCGGAGGAGTGATTTGTCAGCCTAAATTTTCACATTTGTTTTGGTTCCATTCTCAGTTACTGCTACAGGGTTTTTATATTTTCAAGATCCATTTGATGCAAAAGTAATGTAACTCTTTCCCATGTTTGGTATGGCCGGAAGAACTGCTCATAATAGTTTCCATATTTTCATCTTGTTTAGTAATGTAGTTGGGGTGTAATGTGTGTATCATCTGCCATCCCAACTGAAGAATTTTGTTAATATTCTTGCATTACAATATATTGAAATCATTACTCAACGAAAGTTTTTGTCTTATTATTATTTTTTTTTGTTAAATAGATTATGAATGGTCAATCTAGAAACTGTTCCACGAGGACCACCACCCCTACATAAGAAAAATCTTGCAGTTCTTCTGAGACCTCTGACTCACAATCTCTACCTTGTCTCCCCTACACCTGAGAAACCTGAGCAACGACTTGATCATGAAAAACAACACTTATCTATGAAAGAGAATGATCAATATAGAAATCGATCAGCATATTTTTCCCCATTTAGGCAATACCCTTCTGCAAATGTTTTGAAAATTTGGGCATTCAATAGTTCATCCTTATTCACACTAAATCTATAACGATTACTCATAGTACCAATGAAGTCAAGATTCTCAAAGTCTTAAACTTTCCAATATTACAAACAATCCCTGTATTATCTCAATATCATTAAATTTCCTAGCCTATAGTTATCAAGATTATTTTCATGTCTGACACAATAGCCTTCATAGCTAGACCAACGCTCGTGATTCTTAGGGTTCATGACAGAAATTTTATTAATCATTTTTAGAGTGGGTCGCGTGATTTTATTAAAGAAAATTATTTTTTGACTACTAAATTTTGATAATTTTCTTTTATAATTTTATGTGTCATTTTTTAAGTGATTTTTCATCTTTGTACTTTTTTATTTTTAATATTCTAAAATTACTTAGAAGATGACACCTCATGTAAGAAAAAATTGTCAAAATTTAATAGTTAAAATATCATTATCCTTTTATTAATAATACATGTATCTGATACATATGTATTGTATTTGTACATCATATCATATATATCATATGTGTACATCACATCATATCACATCATATGTATTTGGGTATCATATCGTAGGCTTTTGGATAACTAACTACATTTCTCTAATATTACCAAATTTTAACAATAGAAAATGATACTTTAATCCATTTTTTTACTCATTTTTAACCCACCATTTCAATCACCATTAGATCATCACATCATTAAAAAGAATCAAAAAAAATGATCTAATGATGATCAAAACAATGGGTTGAAAGTGAATAAAAAAGTAGATTAAAATATCATTTTTCTTTTTTAACATTGGCTAGATTTCGCATTGAATGGAATAATTCATCATCTCTGATTGTCCTTTCCATTTTAAATGTTTTGAATTCATTACCAACCTTCTTTATTATGTCTACAGCTGTTTCTTTTTTTTCATGGAAAAAAATATATACAACTCTGAAATACTCTTACATTTATTAAAGTAATTTAAAAATAATAACTTGTTGAAATGTTTTATAATTCCGAAGTTAAATTTTCTTAAAAAACATGCATATTAACACTAGACAGTTCCAAACAATGCAAGGCACCTCATTAAATTTTAATTAATGATATGTGTGGTCCATGTGGATGAAGATATATGTCCAATCGCTTTATTTGTTTATCTTATGCTGCCAGCACTAAATGTCATCAAACTATATATATATATATATATATATATATATATATATATATATATATATATATATATATATATATATATATATATATATTACATTCATCAAAGAAATGTTACATAAAAGTATCTTTCAAAATAATTAACTTAACAAAATAGTCTTAATATTTGTATTACATAATAACCCATCTATCTCACCTCTATTCTTCGATAAGTTATAACTATATTTTATATGTTATATATTAATTTTCCTTTATAATCCCTTTCTACACATTAAAAATTAATTAAATTTAATATAAATTTTAAACAACCGGTTATTTATTATATAATCATCATTATTATCTTTTACTTTTTAGAATATACAAAAATATGTATACATTTCTTTTACTAGTATTATATTATAAAATTATTTTAAATATAATTATTTACTCCATGTTTAAACACATAATCCATATCTTTCAGTTTTTATTATTTTTTAATATCTCAAAATAAATAGAAAAATAAAATCAAAATATATTTTAGTTATGTAAAAGCAAATACTTGAAGTGGGTGGTTTACTGAGTGTGGTGCAGCTATTTAAAGGACCCGTACTAGTCCTGAATCCCGTACCCTTTCTTTTATTTTTTTCGTAAAACTCGTGTGTAGGATGTGAATTATCCCTGAAAAAAGTTTTGTTTGAAAATAACCTTTAAAAAAAAAACAAAGATACAATTACTTTTCCCACCTTAACTATAATTAGTAGTTGGTGAAATAAGATTTCAAAGTTTTACGTTGTGTAAAAAATCAGAAAAATAAGAAAGGTAAAGGGATATAACAAAAAAAATATAATCTATAAATATTAAATTTAAAAATTTTATCTTTAAAGTGATGTCATATTTCTTACCCAATCAATTTATATCTTATAAATAATACAATTTTCCTTAAAATCTGAATAGTTGACCAGCAAAATTTTATTTTTGTACGATTTAAAAGTATATTTTTGAAGCCATTTATGACGTGTTTTATGTAGTTTCGAAATTGCCTTTTAAACAATTTTTGTAAATATTTATTTAAGTAAATCTCTTCAAACTCGGATTAGATCAAATAAAGTAAACGATTTTCTCACATATTAGTCGTAAAAGGTGTTTATAAAATGAGATTATAGTGTAACGTTATCTCAATAATATCACTGTCACTATAAAGATACAAAAGGATCGCACAAACAGTTAAATAAGCACTTTTATGCTTAAACAATGTTCTCATATATATAATGGTATAAAATTTGAATTCTTTAATATTATTTTAAATATGAAATCAATTATATATACTCTATGGCATTGAAGATTCTCGACAATATAAATCATTATTTTCAATAATATATTATCCACATCAATTTAATTATTAAAGAAATATGAGATTTAATGTATTTAAAAAATAAGATTTCTTTTTATCTTAAATAAGATTATGGTTTATATTTTTTTGAAGTTGGTACTTTGTTAAGATTAAAACAATTTATGCTTATAATTTATCTTTTGATCCAATATTTATATAATAAACTATAAATATATGATGATTCGTAAGAACAAGTTTCATATATCAAAAAGGTTAAAAAAAGCAAAAAAAAAAAAAAGAGGAAAGGAAAAAAAGAAAAAAAAAAAAAAAGAGGATTGGATATAAAGAACTCAAACAAAACTTGTTTTAGAATAATGGCAGAATCTTTATAAGAGGTAAAAGAAGAAAAAGAAAGGCATGCAAGGAGGTGTTTACAATTTAGGATATTAAAGTATTTAAAGTATAATGATAAACATAGTTTTATTTATTTTTTACAATATAAAATTATAAAGACGTGAAAAGTAACATAATTTTAAAATTACTTGTTTATCCTTGCAAACACATTCAGAAAAGGACTATCTATCCTCCATAAATATTACCATATTAAACTAATTATAATGTCTACCAAAAGTTTCAATTTGTTCTCTTCCTTTCTCTTAGAAACTCTAAATAAAAAAACAAGTTCGATATATAATTTAGTTAAATCAAACTAAGGGATACATAAAATGGAGAATTTAATCAAAATTATGAATTTATACAAAGTGAGAGAACTAATAAATTGAGAATTAAATTATGAAAACAGAAATAAAAAATACCAAAATCTCAAAAACATTAATTTAATAACAGAAAAGTCTTAAAGGATGGGAAATGAAAGCTAACTTTCCCATGCTGGCATCTTCTGGAGACTTCTCCCAATCATTCTGTGATCTATCTTCCAATTTCATAAAAAGCATCATCAAGAAAAAAAAAAAAAAGATGATCCTATAATTTAGTGATGGAAATTGATAGAAAATTTTGAAATAATTTTGAGAAAGCTAAAATTTTAAATAAAATCATGAAAAATAAAAATGTAATTTAACGTACATGTATATTGAAAAATTAAAGAGAAAAAGTTGGAGAGCCCATAACCGAATTAATAAATGGCACCAAAGTGTAAGTAATTGACACACATGTTCATTAATGGATTGTGTATTTTATTTCAGCATTTTAACTTGTAACGACCAACCTAACCCAACCTTTATTCATTATAAATGATGTCTGGTCCTATTACATGGTAAAAATACTCACATTTGGATGATAAATTTCACCGACGGATAGGTTATAGTTAGTAACGGCAAATATTTATTATTTGTGAGTATTTTAATATTTATTTATAAATAGATTGGATACTGATATCATATTATCTGTATTTATGGATACCATTATCCATAAAATATTAAAATTAAAATTTAATTTATATTTCTAAGTTAAATTTAATTAAAATTATATTTTATTAGGTTAAATTTAAGTAATTAAAATTTAATTTAATTATACTTTATCCAAAAAATCCCCAAGTATTTTTTAAAAGCACCCGACCCGAGATGTTTTCATCCTAAAAATACAACCATTCACACACACTCTCTCTCTCTCCCTTCCCTTTCATATTTGATTTTACTCTGTTTTGATTCCACTTGCCTGTGGTTGCAGGACCACATTCTTCTTCTTCTTATTTGGATTTACTATTGTTTCATTCTTAATAAGACAATAGCATTTTGGAACAAGAGACATGAAGATAGATGGTTCTTTTCTCTAAATCTATCTGCTACAACACCTTTCACCAAAACCTTTTCGACATAACTATATCCAGGTAAAATGCAGACGAATTTCTGCTAGTATGTATAATTTTTATATTTTATACAATTTTCATATAATACGAAAGAAATAGATGAAAATATCATTTTTAAAAATAATTTAAAGATTAAAAACATATTTAATTTTTAATAAATGAATTTATTTATTTTTTATCTAAAAAGAATAAATTCACTAAAATTTAGTTAAAACATGTATAATTTAAAATTTAAACTATAAAACTTAATTTTGTTCTATTAACAACTGATTAAATGAATAAATTATAAAGGAATTGTTTCTTAAAAGTCTTCTTTAAATGACATTTAAACCATATGAAAATAGCTCTTATCCAACTAACAGTAAATGCAACATCGCATCATGGATTAGTCTTCCACCCACTTAATAAGGATTAGTTATAAATAAAATAATTTAATCTTATACTATACCGGTTTTATTTTTTTTTACATTGAAAATATTTTTTTCTCCAAAAATAATTTTAAATATTTTTAATTTAATAAAAGTATAATTTCTATGATATCCTTAATATATAATAATTAAACTATCTAGTTTTTGTTTATAATTTTTTATCTAAATTTTAGTTTGAAATAAAATAAAAGAGACTGATGTCATTTTACTTTATTTTTAAGTATCATTTATTAAAATATTAGAAATTGTGAGTAACATTTATTAACATTGTTAGGAAGAATGATTCGTGTCTATCAACATCAAGAAACATAAATATTATTTTATTAAAAATTTAAATAAGGTGAATATCTATAGTAGAATTATAATCATTTAAAACCTATTTTTCATTAAATAAATATATATTTATATAAATATAATATTGCAGAGTCATACTCATGCGTAGATTAAGCAAGAATAATGGAGTTATTAAGTAAAGTTTTCTTCATACTAATAAGCTTGATCTGGTTTAGTTGTTCCCATGTCTGCTGGCAAACGCATTGGTGTTCTTTCCTGAAACAACTCTGTCTCTTCTCTGTGTGGTTAGGATAATTCACTGATTCTTGGTCGATGCAAATTTCAGATTTTTCTTGTATTAAAAACCAGAGCTTATCAACCGAATGGTTCGTGCAAGTGGGGTTTGTTTTTAATAAAGTTTCCTTCTTGAATTGGTATTAACGCCTATGTTTTAGCTATGAACTGGAAATGATTAGTACCTCTACTCACATGGTTTCATTAAATTTTGTCACCTGTTTCTCTTGGGTGTATCCAAATTTTGTTGCCAAGTGTCTCAGAATTTTCAATATTTTTGAGTTTTATTGGGGCAACTTGGTAGCTAGCCCACACTCACAGCTTCGAATGAACAACGTGTCTAAGAGTTATACACCTAAACACTCTCTTGGCCTTTTTTTTTTCCTTTTGTTAACATTAGTGGGGCTAGTGGGAGAAATTTTCTGGGACCAATTACTTGTTACAGTATGCTAATTTTGTTCTGTTTTCGATGAGATGTGAAATTGAACTTAATCTGAATGGATGTGGCTAGATAGTGTTTTTTACTCTCATCATTGGATTTCTATGATTTTGGCGAATGTTCAGTTTAGAATCTTAAAATTATAAATGGTTGTTTGGCACATGACTTGCTGATAGAAGGCTGATTCTTCTTTCCTTAGAGAGATAGAGATGGTGAAAAAAGGAAACATTGTTCAGTACAGGGAGAGGTTGGACAAGAGCCTTGCCTTACCTGATCTGACAGATGAACAGATACTCAAAACCCTTGTTAAAAGTCAACTCCAAGGCTCATCAAAAGTGGAAATTGAAGGTAATGATAGCATTTCCTAGTTCGCTTTGAGGTATTTTGCAGAAAAGGTACTAGGTGACAGATGTTATTATTTTAGGTAGTTATGTTTATCTTCTTTTATTTGTTTATTCATTTGGTGTTGCAGGATGTAATGAGAAATTAGTAGAAACCAAAACCAAGGAGATATATGACTTTCTTAGCATGTTGAGAAGTGCTTCTGGAGACAATAGTGCAGGATCTAGTACATCACGCTCTGATTGGAAAGTAAGCTATGGATGTCATGTTTTCTTCCCCTTTCAATTGCTTATTTAGATCATCCTCGGTTGATTTATACCTTGAACCTTTGTATCTTGTAACATGTGAAACAAAGGAGCAACGTTTTTATGTATTCTGGTTTGAAATTTTACTTCCATAATTTATGTTGACATTTGATATGAACTTTTATTATATGAAATATTAAGGTGAAATGCTAATTCTTATTAGAAAACAATAAAAACACGTTAAACAGTTACATTATTTGATCAACTTCTTGCTTTTTTTAAACAGTTAAAACAGGATACTGAAGATTTTCGAGTTATGTATCGCGAAGGACCAGAGGGAACTCCCTTTCATACATTGCTAGTTGAAGGCTATGTGGATGGGCCTCTAGATCTCTGTGAGTCATGCAACGATGAGCCAAAAATTTTAGCACAACCCTTTTAATTAGTTTAACAAGGGTCATGTTGTGATCTTAACATGAGAAATTTAACCTTTGTTACTTACAATAACAGCTTTGTGCCTTTCATGGGAGTCCTTCCTCTACAAGAAATGGTGAAAATCATATTGCAATACGTGCCTTTGCTTCTATTTGACATTATTTTTTTTATAACATAGAAGTTATTTGATTCTGTGTTGGGGTATATACCCTTTTCACAATTTTCAATTTTTCCAGGTGGCCTCAGTTTACTATTCCCAGTTTCAAAGTTCTGGTATCTGAACGTTTGCAGAGAGTCCAGATTGGGGAACATATCTCACTAGTTAGGTTTGTTTTGGCCCCATCAATTTAGTAAATTTACATTGTAGTGTGTGTCACTGACCATGATAAAAACCTTTATTTTTGAATGCTTATTATGCTGCTGATTGTGGAAGAAAGGATGAAGGTTCCATGGCCTCTATCTACAAGGGAAGCTATAGTGCGTTATTATCTTTTTGAGTACTTTCAAGATGACTTAGTAGTTGTTCTTTTGAATACGGTACTTCTTTATTTTTCTCTGGAAAGTTAATTCTAAGTCAGATCATCCAAGCTTCGAGAAATCCATGTTTAATTTGTTTTCAGGTCTCTGAGTCGACGAGCATTGACAATTTCAACATGAATGCAATTCCTGAGGCAAAGGATGTTGTGAGAATTGATTTGCTGGGAGGCTATGCAATGCAAAAGGTGTCATCAGAAAGAAGTTATTTTCGGTGAGTTTTAAGTCAGTACTAAAAACTTAGAAGTAGCCTGCAAAAAGATGAGTACAAGTATTGAATACGGTATGCATTGAGAATTGTTTTTAGGCCTATATAGTTAACTGAGCTTGTTCACAAGGGAGAGAAGAGAACAGTTTCTCTTACCAAAACTCTTAATGTAGTTGATATGTCTATATTTACTTGTCATCATGATTAGTGTAATACTCTTAGACTAATTCAAATGGCTTTAATTTTTAGAGTAATTGTATTGGTCAACTTCCAAGATGTGGTGAAAAATGATAAAAGGATTTCGGTTCCAAGGCTTAAATTGTGTAAAATTTTGTAGGATAATAGGAAATTTGGATATAAAGCTGGATTTTGTACCTCCATCCCTCATAAATTTCATTTCAAGGCAGCTCATCGGCAGTGGTTTCAGACTTTATCAGAAGGTTGTATATTCTTTTCAAATTTCATTTTCCTTAAGATATCTAGGAGGGTTTACCCTGCTCATGAACTTATTGTCACTTTATTTGCAAAGGCTAGTTAGAAGATTGGTTTCAGCTTATTTACCATTTTCTGCTTGCTCATGTATACATTACATACTTATTATTTTGTATTACATCAACTTCTCAAATTGTTATATTTTAGGCTGTGGCTTCGATGATGAGCAATGATAAAGATAAAGACATCAGCAAGGCCTTGGAGGACCCATTGTATGTTAGAATACGCGAAGCTTTAGTAACTGGGGAAGAGCTTAAGCAAGATGCAAGGTTTGTTCAAGCTGAGGAACTTATTCAAAGTGAGAAAAATGGGGTAAAAGAGAAAGATATATCCTGTGAGTATATAAGCAACCAACGTGCAGGTGGTGAAGAAGATGTAGAAGCAGGTTGTAAAGAGATTGTACAAGTTGAGGAAGATGTTAACAAGGTACTTGAAGTTCCAATCGAGGAAGGTGATTCATTGAGTGTGCTGATCAATGGCAAGGAGAATGGTGAGATTGAAGGTGCAGATAGTGAAGAGATTGTTGATATTGAAGGTGCAGATAGTGAAGAGATTGTTGAGATTGAGAAGGAAATGAACAAAGTGGGTGGCATTCCAACTGAGAAAGATGGTGCAAGAAGTGTTCTGAAGGATAAGAGGAATGGTTATGTACGCTCAGATGTGAGAAGGGCTCTAGAAACAATAGAGAGGGTTATTTCAACGGTTAAGGAACATGGATTTCATCCCCGAATGCCTACTTCAAACTCTGATGAGCAAAAGTTCCAGATGGAAAAAGTTGGCACAGTTGACTCAAGTTCTGCGAAACCTATTCAAGTATGTTTGAAGGATGATGATAGTGTCAAAGAATCAAGCAGCAATATACGGGAGGAAACTTCAGAAGAACCTGCGACGATACAAAGCTTCAGGTGATTTGTTTTACTCTTGTTATTTGAGTAATGTTATCTAATACTGGTTTACAGGGAAATCATTTTTGTATTGGGGCGTGTTATCCTTTAATATGATTTGTTTGGAAATATAAGCTAACTAGTACTTGGTTTGTTTATAGTGACTATGAATTTGACCAATGTTCTTACTATTTTTGGTTCCATAAGGCAGATAGAAACAAATCCAAACTTGAAGGAACTTAACCATAAGAAAGTTGCACCAGCTTCACCCGAACTTAATCTTTCAAGATCAATGGAAGTGAATCCGATTGATTCATCTTCTTTGAAAAGTGGAACAATAGTGGAGCAGACAGTAAGTGATAATAAACCATTAAACAATTATGCAGAGGACATGAAAAAATCAACCAAGGAGATGAGGTATAGATACTGTTGTTTCATGAATTAGCTAAAACCATAAAAGTTTGGAAGACGATAGAAGAATAAAACAGAGAGATATGATCAACTTGCAACACAATGATAAGGTTTGATGTTTATTTATCCGAAGATCACTGGTAAAATGTTCACACGTGTTAATTTTGTCCACTAATTATTACCATTGATGCTGCTCAATCAATCTCTAAAGTTAAGTTTATTTAGAAATGTAAGATTGGTTAATTAGAGATTAGGCAGACATATCTAAAAGTACAAATGTATATTGGTATATCAATTAAACGATATACTTTTGTAAATTACTCTTTTTCCTGGCCTATGTACACTTGTAACATTTATCTTATATTTTATTTATGTTCTTCACATTTTAGTTTCTGTCTCAAATTCCTTTAAAGTAATAATTTCCCATTACCGTACTTTTTTTAAAAATTTCCAAAATTTATTTAGTTCAAAAGCTGACGCCTTTTCTCTTTATTCAAAAGAGTAAAATTTCTATTTTCTTTAAATAGAGATCAAAATGTATTTTTTTTAAAATAAAAATAAACGTGCGTAAGTTTTGTTTTCTTTTTGAAAATCACATTCAAAATATACAATGTAATGTTTTACTTAAACATTTAACCTTCCAGCTCAAATTTTATAACTTGTATCGAACTAAATCCATTTATGAATAATTTTATATTTATGTAACAAAATATTTCTGCTCAATTATATAAATTAAAGTACAAATCGGACTACGAATTGTTGCTTCTATTCAATAAAAAGTCTTATTAAAGTGTAATTTATAAGTATATTTTATATTTTCAAATTTAAAAAATATTATTCGATTATTGCATTAACGTTTTATTTAAATAATTGTCATTTTATTTTATAACAACTGTCTCGTATTATTTGTCAAAGAAAATGACCAAAATAATGACGAGAAAAAAGTACACGTTGTAGAGGAGTTTTTGTCCTTTAACTGAGAAAATAAAATAAAATAAATGTCTTTAATGACATTTGGGTGTTAAGGTGGAAAATGGTTTATATTACAGGATGGGAAATATTGATTTTAAAAGAAAAAAAAATATTACTTTAATTTTAAGATACTAGAAACATCGAATCTTGTTAACTAGTTATAGGAGGAAATTTTTCAAGAAAAATATGGAAGAATGTATCAAAAATCATAAAAAAACAGAAGTTTTTATGTATTTTAACGAAAAATATTTTTACTTTTAAGAAATAATCTTAGTAACCCGTTAACATTTGAGAAAAACATATATAACTACTATAATTTATAAATACTAATGTAATAACATATAAAAAACTAATATAATTGAAAAACTGATAATAAAGTAATTTAATTTATTTATTTATTTTATTACTTTCTTTGATAAAATGTCTCAAAATAATTGCAATTTTAATCTGTATTTTCTTGAAACTGTTTGATGTTTTAATTCAATAAAATATTAATTTTTTTGTTTTAATTTTACTTGTAAGTAAACTGCTTTAATATTTATAGTTACAACGAACAAAAAGAAATTTATTTATAGAAAAAATGAGATTGTTTTTATGAATGATATATTTATTATTTTTCTGACGGAAAACTATGAAGTGGAATAGTTTTGGGAAGGAGTTTCTATATTCTATATATAAGTTATGATCCATCAAAAGCAGGCAGAACCCAAAACGCAGCGTTCGAAATCGAAGTCTTGGGGAACAAGTTGCAAACGCAACCATTAAAGAAAGGTAATCTTTGTGCTCAAGCTGCAAACACGAAAATGGGGTGGGTTTGGAGTGATGACAACAACGACGACGATCTTCGACGTGATATCTCTTCGGAAGGGTGCTCCACCACGAAGGTCGTCAAATATCAATGCAAAACAGAGGAGGTCGAATCTGGAAAGTTCGTCAGAAAGTGCGAGAAAACAGAAGAGCTTCTCAGGAATTGCATCGGAAAGTAATACTCTTTTCTGTCATGTTTTCGGTCACTTATTATGAATATCTTTTTAATGATTTTTTACTATACTGTCAAATGTGACGCCCTAGAAATTACGATTGATTGATTGATTAGGTGTTAGGAAGAGTTTTGCTTTGAATTCGTTCCTACAGCGTGTGGAATTTATTTATTTATTTTTTCTCGATCACAAACAAACTAATTTGATGGTGTTATGAATCAAAAACTGGAATATTTGAAGTAGAAGTGTTAACGATTGCGGTGACATCTTTGCTTCGTTTAAGAATTAGGGAAAAGACTGGAGGTATGTATTTTTTTTTTTTAAGTGAAAATTATGTCCGCAAATTCTGGTATGTCGTATTAGGACAAAGTGAAAACCGTGACGTGAATCAGGAAAGGGGTTTTGATAGGTAGATTACTCACGTGGTGATAGATGCGGGGGGCACATACTTGGGCTTATAATCGGCTTATAGAAAATCTATACAAACTCTATTATGCTTTCGCAGTGATGTGTATCTAAGATTGCGGTTGCAAAAACTTCCCCTGTTGTCTCTCATCTTGCACTACAAGTAAAAAAACCTCGTCATGGGTAAAATAGGATCAATGAGGAGGATTGGCCTCTGATATGTAGAAGAGAGTCATTCAAACCCATCAAGAATTGCATGGCATACTTCATATGAGTATATTCTAGTCAAGGTTGAATACGTCCACAGTAGCGTGAGTGGGCAGGTTTTGTATTCACCTAGCCCCTCTGTTAGAGACTTCAATTTTTCAAAATGCTGAGAGCACTAGCTCACATAAAGACTTCACTGTTGGAGATTCACCAGTGCACACTTTAATTGAAAAATTAGTGGACCATTTTGTACTTGGAAGCTCACTTCCACGCCTAAAAAAATCGGTGGAGGGTGAACATATCATAATTTATGTGATATCCTTTGAAATGGATTTGAAAAGCCAAGAAGAAGCAGATATTATTTCGTTGCCGTGAAAGAAATGTATTGTCAACACCTGGTTCTTGTATAAAATTGTGAACAAACCCAAACTTGTTTTCCCCAATGAGTATCATTTTCACGGCCCAGCACCAAGACGTGTAGTTCACACCATTAGAGGCTCACAAACTGATACAGAACCAGGATTATCAGAGGGATGAGTGAAGAAGGAAGCAGAGCATCATCAACTGCAGCTATGAATGCATATACACGACGGATAAGAAGCAGCCGAAAGAGATAAATAAAGTCATTCTAGCAGAAAGTAATCAAATCTTATACCATATTAAAGTATAATGCTGGGCTGGCGTAGTAGATTAGTATTATTGCTTTGAAGAAATTCAGACTTTCATTTTTGTGTGTGTATGCTGTTGTTGTCTAACCAAATTACAAGAGTGAGTAACAAGCATACTAGATAAGTTAAAAGCCAGTTATTTCCCTAATACTAGGATGTACTGAGTTTAAAAGGCCGTGAGAATGATATGTATCTTTGACCTTGTGTTTGAGTCCTGTTCTATCGACATAAAACTGGAAGTAAAATGTATAGTTGAGATTGTTATAATCGATATAAATAATACTAATGACCCTTCTTTGCCCTGCATCATCATATCCTACTTCTCTTCGACTTATTTCTTATCATCTATCTGCATTAATGCAAAACCAGGTGAAAAATAGCTTTGAATACCAAATGGGTTGTAGGTGGGTGAGACATACAATGTAATGATCATACTGGTTTTTAAAATCTAGTTTGTTTAGTCTTTTTAAGCTTAAATTAGATTGAATAGTTTTTATATCATGCTAGATAAACCAGAGATAATAGGTGAGCTGGCACACTCACAAGCACATAGAGGAGCAGAATTGCTTATGCTTTAATTGATTTCAGTTTTTACTATTTGGGCATTGTATTATTTGGGAATATGGCTGGACTATCCAGTTACCCTTTCTTTGTTGCAGTCATATTACTCTGTAAGTCTCTTAAAAATGTGACTGAAACTTTTATCTTATTTTTACCTTCACACTTTGCAGGCCTGTTGAAATGTTTCAATCTAACAAAGAGTATACCGAAGAGGATGTAACAGACGAGGTACTCAAAGGAAGTTCTGTTCCATTTACCTCATCAGACCGTGGTGTGTTCGACTTCCCAGGGCTACGAAATGATATCGAAGTCATGGAACGTAACGTGTTCGATAGTCTTAGTCGTTTCCTGGAAACAGCTGAAGAAATGAAGAATGGCGTTTTTGATGTTTTTGGTAAGTCTCCAAGGATCTTCGATGCAGAGTCGTCTTCACCCTCTGTGAGGCGAGAGATCCCTATTGCAAGTCGCACAGAAGCTTATCCTAAAACCCTGGAGAAGGAATCAGGATATACTGATTATGTTACAGCCGCTCAAGATGTTTAAACTTTGAACTGGACCACAACCAAGTCCTGTAATAACATCTTTGGGAGCTGTTTTACTTCTTTTCTTTTCTTTTAAACTGTGTTTTTTCTATTCCCTTCACTCAATTGTAGCCAATACGAATGAAAATAAATCCAGTTTTAGACAAAGTTACAGCGGGTGGATTTGATGGAAGTATATTTGCATTTTAAATTCATTTCGTCAATCTTCCCTAATCTGATGGAGTTTAATAAAATATGAATTTGTGACTTCATAATTTGTTTAATTTTACCATGTTTCATTCTTCTCCTTTTGTTGCATAAATGTTTTTAAAATGAACTAAAACAATGGTGTTACTTGTTTTTATGATTGTTAAAATAAAATTAGTAATAAAAGAATAAATTTGCAATTAGATACATACTTGCATGTTGTAAGGTTCTGCTTGATTTGACAATGACAATGGGGAAATGAGGTCTTGTGACCAAAAGGTGTACTATGTGTGTGAGTGTGTGTATATATATATATTAAAGTAATCTTTATGAATGCTATCTAAATGATACTCATTGCTCTAAAATCAATTTAAGTTGAATATTTTCCAACGTATTTAACTTATTGTATATTTTTAATTAAAAACAGTTCACACTAAAGCATTTCCGAGATTAACTTTGGTGTAATTCAAACACACATTATTTGATTTCATTGACTCGTGTAGCACGGTCGGTCCCTTTTAAGTGGTAGTGGCATTTTCATCACATCATTGACGCCATTTTTGAGTCTTGAAGGCGAAGACTAGAACTAGAACTCCGAAGACCTTAAGAGCATAACAAAATTGCGAATGGAAAACTGTTACATTCTTTTTTCCTCTGAGAAAAACACGTTCAGATAATGGAAGTTAGTGCGGCACCGATTTCTAGTTCATATACCTTTTCATTTTTCTGTTAATCAAATTAAACTGTTCCTTATTCTTAAGGGTTTAATTTATTAGTGCCTCCACCTCTTTCTTTTTTTTTCTTTCTGGTGAAATCCTCTTCATTTACCTTTTATTTGTTTATCGAACTGCTACCTTTAAGCCATTGTTTCTAGAAATGGAAGTATTCAACTATGAGTTCATTATTTGTTTTAAATGTTGATTTATTCACCAAATTAAATATATGAAGTCTCCCCTACTTACTAATGCTGAGTGGGTCACTTGCACAAGTAGATAAGATGGATTTGTCAAACTCTCTATTACTACTATATTTGAATTGATCAAATTGAACAATATGAGGACCAAGTAATTTTTTACATTTTTTTAACAACTGATAAATATTACACATATTGAATGACTATAAATAAATGTGAAAAATGTGAAGCTTACAAATTAAAACGGGAAGAATTAATTGACATTGATGATTTTATACATTGATCATAAAAATATTGAAATAAGAAGTATCGGCAATTAAACTTTTATACTAAAATATTAAAAAATAATAATTCAATTAATAAAATACTTTTAACAGTAACAAGTAAATATTGAGTATTTAATGCTAATTAAAGAAAAATAAATTTAATTATAGAAATTAAAATCCATCAACAGAAAATTAAGAAAAATAAAAATATTATTTAATTGAATAACCCGTGAAAAAATATTTTGACATCAGAATTTAAAAGGCTTTTGACACAAAGCAAGAAAGACTTTGAAAAATATAATCAAAAGTTGTCCCATCTTTAAGAACGAAAACTTAAATGTATTATTACATAAGGATAAAAAAAAACAATAAATAAATAAATAAAACTTATTGCAATTTATATTTGTATTTAGAGCATATAATGTTTTGTGTTAAAACTCGACATCATAAGTACGATTGACTTAAAATTCCAGTCGAGCTTATTACATAGTTATCTCTTAATTTACTATGTGTCTATAAGCTTCTAAACTTATTTAAAATAAAACACTTTAAAATAATAAAGAGGAATTGTTTTTCTTCCGGTTATGTTAAATGATAAATCTTTTTAACTTTAGAATAAATATCTCTTTTATGCGTTTGAGTAAAATAAATTCACATTTTTTTCACGCTTTTAATAAATAATACTTACTTATCTCCTGTTTCAATAAAATAAAAAATTTACACTTTAAAAATGATTTTATTTTTATACTTTTATATTTTAAAATTTTAGAATTTTTAAATTTCATTTAAGCTTTAGTTCATACGATATTTTTAGATAAAATAAAACATTTTTGTTAAGATTAGGAAACAAATAATAATATTTTAGCATAAACTTCTGATAAAATAACTGCAATTTCTCCAAATAATATCGACTTAAGTGAAAAAGAAAACACACATACATTAAAAGACAAGACAAGAATACCGGCTATGGCCGGAGGATTGGAGCTTCCCGTGAAGCATCCCTGTTAGTCAGAATATCTCGAGAAGTTTTTTTTTTTTTTTTAATTTTATATGTAATTTTCCCAATCTCTAGTATTTTAATTTATCATTTTTAATCTATACATTTCTATCTATATAAATTGAACCCAATTATTTAAAATAAGTTTAACATAAAATAACATTTACACAATCTTTCATTATAATATAATTTCTAATAAATTTTAATTTTATCCAATATCTTATTAAAAAACTACTAATATATATTAGAAATTATGAGCCAGCATTCTTGAATAAAGAAATCTGAACCGTCCAGTGGACAGGTGGCATTCTGCTACTACCATTGGATTTGGCCACACGCGTTTTTGCTCCAACATTTGGAACATTCTCCGTTTACACAATCTAAACAAAGAAATAACCGGTAACTGTCACTTGTCTTTCCCTCCATTTCTCTTCGTTTTCAACATACCTAATCACTCCATTCATGAACGTGTTTTTTTGTGTATATAACACAATTTTCAATTCAACTAATCTCATTAATGAAATATCTAAGAGAAGAGAAAGAAAATATAGAAGCACAATTTTTTTCGTATTTAAAAAGCAACTATGAAATGTTCTTTCTCCTGAGTCATCATGAGTGGATCATTTCCACTGTCTTTTCCATCTATATAACATCAAAATTTTCTCTTTTCCTTTTCCCACTTGGACTGTGTCACACGGCTCAATTTTTTTTCCCGTTTACACTTTCCACTCCTTTGAAAACTTCCACTTTTACGCCTTCACAATCACCCATATACATAGTTTTTTTCTCGTTCACTTTTGTATCCATAGAAAGGTTTGATTCATTGATGCAAACCATTCACCTTCTTCTTCAAATATCCACTGATTCTTCCTTCCATGTTCACATGCTGGATTTAGGCTATAGTGGGGTTGGTGCAGAAAATCGAATGTGATCTTGGGCTTCACTTGCTTCTTGCTTCTTACTTCTTACATGCAAGTCACAGACAGGAAGTAGCAAGTGCAAGATGGGAAACAATTGTGTCGGGTCAAAAACCTCGGATTATACACTGTTTTCCTGTTTTTTTCGGAGTTCATTGGTGTGGCCTTATCATCATCAAACGGTGGTCACAGAAATTTCTGATCCAACTTCACTTGAAACTGAAGACACAAATGCTCCAGAGAATGTTCAGGAAAAGCCTCCACGAGTGGTGGAAATTAACAAAGAGATTAACATGCCTTCAGAGCCTGCAAATAAAAAAATACCCCGTAAAGTCAAGAGGGTAGCAATAGGGCTTCAAGAAGAGTCAATTTTGAAGAGAAAAAGTGGTCACTTTAAGGAGTACTATAATTTGGGAGAAGAGCTTGGAAAGGGACAATATGGAACAACATTCCTGTGTACTGAGAAAGCAACTGGGAAAAAGTATGCTTGCAAGTCCATTCCAAAAGTGAAACTGCTGATAGATGAAGACGTGGAAGATGTGAGGAGGGAGATTGAGATAATGCATCACTTGGAGGGGTGTCCTAATGTGATATCAATTAAAGGGGCTTTTGAGGATGGTGTTGCAGTTTATGTTGTGATGGAGTTATGTGAAGGGGGTGAACTTTTTGATAGGATTGTGGATAAGGGGCATTACACAGAGAGAAAAGCAGCTAAACTTGCAAGGACTATAGTTAGTATTGTAGAAGGTTGCCACTCCCTTGGGGTGATGCATCGTGATCTTAAGCCTGAGAATTTTCTCTTTGTTGATGGGAATGAAGAGTCCACACTTAAGGCCATAGATTTTGGAATGTCTGTTTTCTTCAAACCAGGTTTGGATGAAATGTTCGTTTCCTTCCTTTGTCCCTCCCTGCTAGACAACCAAATTATAATATAGAACTATGGTGACTTTGTTTCCATGAAAATTGGTTTCAAAAATTATAAAAGTATAACTCCAAGACTTTAATATTAAGGCAAGAGCTTAATAAAATGGCCTTTAAGAACACTGTGATACTGTAGAATAGAAACTTCATGAGAGGATATTATAATACTCTTGAATTAAAGATATCTATAAACCTTACCTGTCTTTTTTATCAGGAATAATGTCTCTAAAGTTTACAATTCTTCAAGAAAACTAAACTCTAATTAATTTGCTTCCCTTTAAAATCAATCTACCAGATTGTTTGATATGAGATGGAGCATGCTCCTTCATGCTTCCCTAATACAATAGAATGAATGTTCTGTAATGTTCTAATTACATGATTCTTGTGATTGCATTTCACTGACATTGGTCTGTTACAGGGGAAACTTTTAGGGACGTGGTTGGAAGTCCTTATTATATCGCACCTGAAGTTCTACGAAGGCATTATGGTCCAGAAGCTGATGTGTGGAGTGCAGGTGTGATCATATACATTCTTTTATGTGGAAAACCTCCATTCTGGGGTGGTAAGAGTCATTCATTAAGATTTCTAGCCCTTCAGTGATTCATTCATTTTGCTTAATTTTGTATCTTGCTAAAGTTTCTGCTGATTCTAAAATGAATTTTCCATGATGATAGAATGTGAGCAAGAGATATTTGAAGAAGTTTTGCATGGTGATCTCGATTTCACTTCAGATCCTTGGCCTAATATCTCTGAAAGTGCTAGAGACTTGGTTAGGAAGATGCTTGTTAGAGATCCTAGAAAACGGATAACAGCACATGAAGTTCTTCGTAAGTTTCTGTACCAGTATTCCATTTAGATGCTAGTGAATGACATTTCAATACCACATTAGGCATCACATTATGCTGTCGTGTTTTCTTTAGCATGGACTTGTTATTATTCTTTTGGTAGCTGACATTCTCTTTGATCGCATACAAAGTTACAGTGAAAACCTTTTAAAAAATCAATGCATGATTTTTCGTCACTGGTTACTGTGCTATCACGTCTTTCCAATTTTATCAAACACTTTTCTAAGAAAGAGTTTCTTAGATTTTGGACAAAATATTAGGCATTATATCGGACTTTCTGACTAGTGAGTACTAATTGTCATTGTCACAAAAGATTATGAGTTGATGTTATGTTACAACCTTGTAGATGACAACATGCTGATTCTTTGCAGGTCACCCTTGGATTCAAGTCGATGGAGTTGCTCCAGACAAGCCTCTTGATTCTGCAGTTTTGAGTCGCCTGAAGCAGTTTTCTGTAATGAACAAGCTAAAGAAAATGGCTCTTAGAGTAAGAAATCTTTCTAGCATATAACTCTGCACCATAAATTCTATTAGCAAGGTAGAATATATCAACAAACTTCTATTTGAAATTTTCAAGTCGAGTCCTCATACTATTTTCCATGTTGCTCTCTACAGGTTATTGCAGAGAACCTCTCAGAAGAAGAAATTTCTGAACTGAAAGTAGCGTTTAAGATGATAGACACAGACAACAGTGGTCAAATTACTTTAGAAAAGCTCAAGGCTGGATTGAAAATGCTTGGTAATAATCTCAGTGAACCAGAAATTTTGGATCTGATGCAAGCTGTAAGTATTAGTACAGAATCATCTTACAATTTCCTTAATGTCACTATACAAACCTACATTTTTGTCCTTTTTTTCTTGTTTGGTAAAGTAGGATTCTTATCGTTTTAGGAGTTAGGACTCATACTATTAAGTAGAACAATAGAAGTAATCCTATATAGGATTTCATATGTTTTTAACTTGGCTTAGATTATGATTAATTTTACACGGGAAAGCTCTTTGAGTATGACTTAGTGAAACATTCTTATGCAAGTAGGGAAAAGTAAAACAGTGAACAACAATAACTTTTAGTAGCACATTCTTATAATCTATCTCCCAATGTTGTTTCTGATTGCAGGCAGATGTTGATAACAGTGGCACAATTGACTACAGAGAATTCATAGCTGCAACATTGCATTTAAACAAAGTTCACAGAGAAGATCATTTAGTTGCAGCTTTTTCATTTTTTGATAGAAGTGGAAGCGGCTACATCACTCAAGATGAGCTTCAAAAAGCTTGTGAAGAATTTGGTATTGAGAATGTATGCTTCGAGGAAATGATCCAAGAAGCTGATCAGAACAACGTGAGTACATTTTACAGTATAATGTAATGAAAAGTAAACAAACTAACACTCCAAACATTGTTTTTTTTTGCTGTTACGTCATGAGTAGCCTACATAATTCTTTATATATGTTAAACTAAATTTATGCTGCAAAGATATTCCAAATTTAATTAATCTTTTATGACGTGGTTATGTTCATGTTTTACCCTTTCAGGATGGCCGAATAGACTACAATGAATTTGTGGCTATGATGCTGAAAGGAAATGCAGATTTAGGTATAAACAGGATAAAGGGTGGCACTGATTTTAGCATTGGATTTAGGGAGGCACTATCAGTGTGTTGAAAAAAAGTGGAAATTTATGATTTTTCTCCCACTATATGGTGAAATTAACTTCTTTTGAAAAGCTTTGTGAGGGGCTATTTTTCTGTAAAAATGTTGATAAGTTATGTAGAGGAGAATTGATATGAAGTTAAGATGAAGTGATGAGACTTGAGAATGGAGTTGGTGGAGGGAGCTTTTCAAGGGGTGCTTGTCATGCTTAACACTTAGGGTTCAAAGGATTGTGATGACTTGCCTAATGTCAAAGAGATATCACTATCTCACTTTTATTTCTGTCTCTCCTATGATGTTTTATGAGTTATAATGTGAAACAATCTACATATAGAAGGGATAAAAGCAATTCAATTCTAAATCTTTACAATTTAACATTTAAAATTGGAGGCCAAGTTTAGAGTAAGAATGACACTCTCTAAATCAAATATAATTTTCATTTTTTTTAAAGGACATCGAAGTAAGCAAGGCCCATGGTATTAATGAGTCATCATCTCATTGACCTTGTGGATAAGAAACACACCATTCTGTCTCTCTATTCTTCTACCATAATCTAAATATCAAGATTTTGTCATTTTAAACTCATACGTCACTTCATTCAGCTTACTAAATGACCATACAGATTCTCACCATGATCACCAGTCTCAACCTTTCACTCCCAATTCAAAAACACTGACAATTGTTTGTAGAATTTGGAGAAATACTGAAAACTCTAATAGAGAAAAAATAAAAAGAAGAAAACATTGTCAGGTGAAAACATTTGACTATATTATAAACAAAAATGAGAACAATAAATATTAAATACACGTAACGTTTTACCAAGACTTATTTTTTTCTCGCAATTTAGAAATGAGAACGGCTTTTCATTACATATTTCTTCATGTGAGTGAGTCTGGATGACCGAGTGTTTATAAAGCACGTGAAGAAGAAAGACAGAAAAACAAATGCTAAAATGGGAGCAAAATTCCTTTATTAGTAAGTATTTGAAAAATCTTCCAGAATCACTTTATTAAATCTATAAATAAAATAAACACAAAAAAATACATAGACAACACACTTATGTTTTTTTATCCCAAGTATATCCATGTTCTCCAAAATAATAATTTAATCTAAACCTCACCACGTTCTTATTAAGAGTATTAATGAATAAGAATAGTCAAATATAAGTTTGAAATTTTTTTAACTCAGAACAAGGAACATCATGAATTTAAAATCCATTATATAATCATTAAGATTCACTTAATTGGTTATTCTAAACGATATGAAATTTTTCAAGACATATTATTTTCATGAGCCTAACAATAAGATGATGGATCCAATATTCCGATATTGGTTAATTTGAATGGTAAGAATTATTCACCACATATCTATTCTGGTCTTATACTGAGAAACATATGACTCGGTTTTTGACTCCTTTTGTTTGCTTTCAACTATTGTTGAAGCATTTTGATGTGGGCAATGTAAGATGTCTGAACTGAAGTCAGTGGCTTTAATTAGGGTCTGAATTTGTTGGGGGTATGCATATGGGTTGGCTATATGCTGTTCTTTAAGTTATCATTGCCTCTTGTCTCTTTCTGTCTCTCTCTTTCTCTCATTTTATGTACAGTCAGTGAAAAATCAACACTTTTAAGTCTTCAATCTTTCACAGCTAGACACACTGAAATCCTTTCAATGTTATTCAAATGGATAGAGATTTTTGGACAAATTCAATTTCGGTGGTTTCAGACATATTATGAGAAAAATAATGGGGACATGGCCATTTATAAAAAACATTATGGTTTGAATAGTAGTGCATACACCATTTCATTGTCCACAAGTTAAGATCTGGCATATCAATGAGTGGGATTCGGCTGTTTAAATTCTTAAGTTAATTAATTCTGTTTTCTTTTCAAAGTAGGCCATTTTGTCTTCAAGTGTTTAATGGATTTGGTGACTCTTGTCTATCACCTGGTCAAATATTTCACAGTCCAATCAGATGTAAGAGGAATGTTGTCACTAAAGTTGTTATTTTCATGGTTAAAAACAATATTAAAGGTAACTTCACCTTATCAACGAACCCTTTTTTCCTGTTCTTTTTTTTTACAATAATTTTTTACACTCTAATTCACTTAAATTTATTATATAATAATATTAATAATTAAAACAAAAATAACATAACATAAAGCGAGTCCAAGTATTAGGGCACGCACGTGGATGTTACCTAGAGATTCAATGAATGGAGGTCCACCTGTCGGAGCCATGCAAACCATAATTACACGTTTGCGCGTAGAGAGCACGCTCCGCCCACACAAATGCACGCAAGATTGAATTGAGTTAAGCACATAATACATCATAAATATTAAGTGTTTTACTATATTTCTCTGATATATTTTACCATAGTTTTTAATGGCATTCCTTTCTTAGACAGGATACAAGTGTAACTCTAAAAGGAGGTGGCTAGATTTGTTCTTGCCTAGAAAGCAACGTACCACCTCCACCCAAAAAAACTCAAAAGTTTAATGTAATCAAACAAGCACTAATTTAGTAATTCTATAAATTAATTTAATATTAATTAAATGTAATATAATTTAAATATGTGAACTGAGTTTTTTTTTTTTGCAATATTGTTGTATGTTATTGATTAGTTACTTGGACATGTGACCCCACCAAATGCATAATCACGACACTATCACATGAAGATCGGTTTGTCGTTCAACGGTTACTTCTTACTTGTCTTTGGCTCCGAAATCTGGATAAAGAGTACAAAAATTATGAAACCTGGTAAGTATCACAAATTTTAATATTAACACGTACATCTTTATTTTAGTTACCGAATAGATAAAAAATTATGTATTAATATTTTATTGTTACGTTTAGTAAGATTATTTTGTTATTAAAATATAATTGTAAGAATACATAGAAATAAAATTTGTTTATGAAACAAAGAATGGAAGATTGCACGTTGTGGCAGCTGACGCGCGCGGTTGGTGGGAGGTGGTGGGGTACTTGTCAAGGTTGGCCTAACGTGCCACCAGTCATGTTCCTTCCTCCTGCCATGTCATCCAACAACACTCACTTGTCACCATTCTCATTCTCAACCCTTCTAAAATTACTTTTCTGCCCTTCTTTCACACACCATGATTTTTTTATAAGAGGTTTCATAGGAAAAATACAATAACATCGATCATATCTGAATTCAGTCATATAAAGAATTGATACCGTTTTGAATTCAAAATTTAAATGAATTCATGTATCTTTATTTTTATATAAAACTATATTTCTTTCCGTATAACTAATGTGAAACTTAATCTTAAACTTGAATTCCTAATTATAAGAGTTTAACCGAATCCTGTGTCTTGTAGGTTGGAATTATGTGTTTCACTAATCTTTGTAATCACATGAACCAACCCAAATTTAATGTGTTTAAACTAAAATATTCAGAAGAAACAAGCATCATCGTATTGATTGCAAATCGGTTGAACCATGGTCAGCATTTTGGGGACAGACAGCCACGTACATTTGTCTCTGCCACAACAGAACCTCCAAACCATAAACATTATAAAGAAAGGTTCCTTGGGGAAAGATAATAACTATGGAAGAAGTGATGTGAGGGAAATGATGGATTATTAGAATTGAGGTGATTAAGAAAGAAGAAAAGAGGAGTGACAGTTAAACGAGAGAAGAAAAAGAAGTTTGCTTGCAGTGACAGTTACTGAGTTAGGGAGTGGTACAAAAGTCATTGTGTTGTGGCAGTTCCTGTTAATCTGTCTATCCCCTTCCTGAAAGCTCTTCCCACAAATTTATCAAACACTTTAAAACCACCATTCTCCTGTCTTCTCTTTTCTGCACTACCAATCAACTCTTCTGTTTTCTCCTCACTTCGTTTTCGTAATTGTTAACACCACAATGGAATCTGAAAACGGGCTTGCTGTGGAGGAAGAGAAGCGTGTTATCGGGATAACAACCAAGGTGGAGAGTATCAAGAAAGAAGATGAAAAGGACTGTAATGGTGCAGAAATTCAGACCATGAATGAAGAGGCTAAAGACCCCATTTCTGCTGCAGTTGAAGCCTCCAAAACTTCAAAAGGTGCCACTAAGGTATCATACAGAACGTATCTGAATTATTATTTGTTTGAACTAAACTACCAGTGGTGTTTTTAGTTAGAACTCGTAATGCACGCTTACTAATTAAGTTAACGTGATTAGGAAAATGGTGGCAGAGCAAGTGTTGGTTCCAAGAGCAACAAATATGGCAGAGATAATTTGAAGGGTCTAAGTTCAATGGCTCAGAAACAAAGGCCATCCCTTTCCCAAAGCGTTTCTTTCCCACCCAGATCATCTGGGGAAGATGCTATGCAGAAAAGCATTGATGGGTATATTGTGAAGACAAAAGTTAAAGACGTTCAAGGTTATGCCCCCATTCGTCATTTAAACAAGTCCACAAACTCTGGAGTGAAACACTCTGCGGTAGAGATTTTCAATTCCTCATTCAATTTCTTTGCACAACTTCATTGCCTCTCATCATTGGTTTCCATGTTCATGACTTTAGTTATGTCTAACAGTTTGGAAGGACTACTATAGTTACTCTAGCCACCAAGAGCCAAATTTCTGAGGCATCGTTGTAAGTAGCCACCAACCTCACAAGATTTACTAAATCCTTCTATACATTTTTGTTTCAGTCTTCTATAGTGTTGCTATCAATAATTTTCAGTTTGAGATAACTCAATCCTTGTGCATGTATTGGAAAATTTATGTTCAGAAGATTGCTGAATGGAATCATGAAACTGTCACGTTATGGTTTTTACATTATTGCAGACTTGTTGATCATGTGTTAAACACAGCAAAATCTGCAAAACCAAATAAAGATGATGATTGCCATTCCGCAACTTCGTATGATTTATAGCCTTTAACTCTGAGGACATTTTCATCCTTTCTCTTCTATTTCTTATAGGATTTGAGATCTTTCAATTCTAAACCGGCTTCCTTTTCTCTTCTACTTTAACTAAAATGTTGTGAAAACTTTTTATTCATGTGTTGTCAGAAGTGCTACTCCTCGTCTGAGAAGCAGTGGAATTGGATTTTCCTTGCGATTGGAAGAAAGAGCTGAAAAACGAAAGGAGGTAGTTTTGCTTAAACCTTGGACCCTGTCGATGTTATATTACCAATGCCGGAAACAGATGTTAATCCTAAGTTATGCCTTTTTACTCAGTTTTTCTCAAAGTTGGAGGAAAAAACTCTAGCCAAGGAAGCAGAGAAAACTAACCTACAAGCAAAATCAAAGGTATATCTCACAACAATAACTTAACATGCACATTGTGGTTTAGATTTTCACTAAAAGCTTATCTGCTGCTTTAAGCTTATTGTCTCCTCTGCATGTTTTGCTCTGAATTTTCCCCAGGAAAACCAGGAGGCAGAGATCAAGCTATTGAGGAAGAGCCTGACATTCAAAGCCACTCCAATGCCAAATTTCTACAAGGAACCACCTCCTAAAGTTGAGCTTAAGAAGGTAACTAGTCTAAAACTTGACTTCCAATTGGGATTATGAACAATGTTTGCCTACATTCATAATCAATGATCTATCTTTAATCCTTAATCTTTCTTCGGTAATAGATTCTTTAAAGGGGCTTCATCTTTTGGCATTCTTTGTTTGTTTCTTTACGCATATATTCTGATGTATTTGATGAACCAATTAGATACCAACAACACGCCCAAAATCCCCAAAGCTTGGAAGGCACAAAGAACCTAAAATGAACAACAATTCAGGAGAAGATAAGTGTTGCTCAAGCCCGCGTGGGAAACAACAGCAGAATGATTCAAACAAGGGTAAGGGTCAAAAGGATGTGATTTCAAAGAAACAAGTCAGAAAAACCTACTCCAAGGTGAAGTCTGAGGAAAATGTAAGCGCAGAAAACAAAGAATTCCAAGTTCCAAATGACAACAATTCTGAATGCAAAAATGACATGGCGTTACAATCTGAACCAGGTCATGCATCAAATACTGCACTGCTTCTGAATTCTACTACGACAGAGCTTGTGTCGTATGAGGTTATTGTTGGAGTGTAGATTTATGTAAGATTATGTAAGATTAGAGTTGTATGTTGTTAATTATTTCCTTATCATTGTGAATACAGAGGTTGGTTCATGTTCATCATAAGCCGAGTATTATTCGAAATAAGAGTTGATCTTTTTTATGTTCAGCAAGTCATTATTGTATTTAACAGATCAAATTGTCTCTTATTCTTCAATTCTTCAGTTAAAATTATGCTTAAATACTTCTCTCTCATTTTATCTTTTTATATAATGGGAATGAATCTTTCTTTCATAAAATTATGACGAGAATGATTTTCTCCAACCAAATTTCTTGGGAATGAGATTATAACCCTTATTAGTGTAACATATTTTCCATATGAAGTACTAGTTTGAAAAAATAAACCGCGGAGATCATCACACTTGACTATCTCAGGTGTTAAATGAGATCCTATCCCTTCAATTAATATTATTTTAAAATATTTAAATAGACAGATAAATAAATACGTCTTTTAAGTACGTGAATATTAATTAGTAAAACCAGGACAAAAATTTGTGTTTTGTTATTGGGCTAAACAATAGTGGTGGCCCATACTATAATTAACGAATCAAATGAAAAAATAAGCAATGACTTTCTGTCCCTATTATTTTCTTCGTACACCTTATCACTTTTCCTATCACGTGGAATTTATTTTCTGAAACATAATCTATGATACAGAGATATAATACTGAAAATAATAAAACACTATAGGTTATATATATATATATATATATATATATATATATTATAAAAAATATATAATTTATTATTATTATTGAATGAATTCAAACTAAAATCATATATATTAAAATTGTTAACATAAAAAATTATAAATTATTATCATCATAAAAATATTATTAAATACTTAATTAATAAATATTATAAAATATTTTAAAATATCAAATACGAATTTATATCGAATAAAAATTCATGATAATTTTCGTTATATCATATAACGCGATAAACAATTATGAACTTTTTTTTCGAAAATCAATGATCATCTCTTTTTACGAAAAACATCTCCAAAATGTTTTGATGGGTGGAAGATGATATTTTATGGAATAAGAAACTTTAACCACTAAATAATTTATATTTTCGAACAAATTGTTTCTTATTCTTAAATATTGTATTTTTCAAAATAATAAAGAAAATAAAGTAGAAAGTTTTTAATAACAATATTTTATTTTCTTGTTTTTGTTTCTACACTCTCTTCAGTAAATTTATTGCAGCTTTATGGTACAAATTCAATGAGAAAACATTATGAACATAAAGAGGGTTAATTAGTATGGTTATTACAACTGTTATTTTGAAAGTCAAGGAATTTATCATGCGGTTATTTGTGATTGAATTATAGTGTAAAGCTATTATTTTATATTTTATATCCCTCTCCTGTTTTAATATCTTGTATATTAGTAAAATAATATGATATTTTGGAGTAAGGCGGGTGATATTTTTCATGAAAAGGTTATATAGCATACTATCATATACTTTTGTTAATTTTCTTATGTATTATTGAAAATATTAAGAAATTATGGTTTAGAATTGTTAATTGCTTTTAGTTTGAAATGATATAACACTATTTTAGTATTTTTGATGTATTATTGAAAATATTAAGAGCTTATAGTTTATAATTATTAATTGCTTTTAGTTTGAAATCATATAATACACCAAAAAATCATTAAAATTATATTTTATTAATTAATGTTATGTTGTTAAGATTCTTTTAAAGGAACATATAGAGATTCAAGGTAGTGTTTGGATTAAAAAATGGACTTGAGAGGAAGGAGTGAATGAATTTGAAGGGATAAAATTGAGTTGTGGTCACTGGCGGATCTTGACCAACATTGTCGGGAGAGCCAAAATAATACATCCAAAATTTATACATTTCATTATTGTCACTAACACAATAAAAATGAATATATAACTTAGTATAACGATAATCTAATGAATCTATTCTTTTATTCTTCATCAATATA
>Ga0209589_1000955_pt1 | contig 44765 bp, 29 predicted proteins | sample CowpeawhiteBW_FD_187525 | JGI IMG/M metagenome (GOLD analysis project Ga0209589, IMG submission 187525) | Root nodule microbial communities of legume samples collected from California USA - Cow pea white BW (SPAdes) (version 2) | ecosystem: Host-associated > Plants > Roots > Nodule | place: USA...
TTATAATTGTGGAGGTTATAAATCTCTGCAAGAAAGAACTAAAACCTCCATTATTTTCTGCGCTCCAGACAATTTACGAATTATGATAATTTGTAGAGGATTTTTCTGACCTCCATAAAATAACCTCTACTGAATATTAATTTTTTTGTAGTGCAAGTTCCACTTCGTTTAAAAAGTAAATGTTGATTAATTAGAGGATATGTACAATCTACAACTTCAATAAACTTAAAGAATATTCTAAAGCTAAAGTTTTTCTTAACTTAAGTTTTTCTTACAGTGAATGTCTTCGTTATCTATAATTATGAGACTCATGTTCAATTTAAATCTCATTCAAATATCTTTTGAGATTTTAGTTAAAGCTTAAATGTATGTCAACTTTATTTAACACAAATATATATATATATCAACTTTAGCTGAACTATCCCCCAATATAGTGTATGCTTATGTCACTTGAAAAAGTGAAAAGTTATGCAAACTAAGGAGATAAGTATTGTCTCTTATTAGAGATGTTGCGTAAAGAAAAAAGAGCAATTAATGTCAAAGTTCAACAAATGGTAACAGTTGAAAGAAGAAGATTATCAAGTTAGTTCAAATCCACTTAATGTGAAGAAGTACTTGGGTTAACTCAAGAGTGACATGTGAAAGAATATTTAGTTTTGACCAAAACTGAATTAGGAAAGAATACTTGTTTGAGCTTAAAGTGGCTTTGGAAAGAAGACTTTCTATACTTTGTAGCGTGAGTTTGTAGCATGAGTCTTATTAGTGAAACTTGATTAATTGGTCAAGAACTAGAAGTATTTTGTGTGAACTAACGAACAAGTACAAAAGAATTGAATGTAGTCTCTGTGAATTTTGGCCATCAGTAAAATTTCATCGGTAAATATCGTGATTTGACCTTCCTCATCCTCCTACTCCTTTTTTTTCCTTCCTTTTTTTCTCTTTCATTTTCTTTTTTCTTCTTCTTTTTCCTTATCATGCTACTCATCCTCCTTTGTCGTTGTCATTATCGCCTTCACCAGCACCATCGTCACCTCTAATGTCATTACCTTCAATGCCCCTACCTCTTCTTCTTCTTCTTCTTCTTCTTCTTCCCCATTCTCCGCTGGTAATATGAATGGCAAATTTCATGCCAAGTCTTATGAGAATTTTTTATCTATTAAGAGGAAATGAGTTAGAAGAAGAAAAGAAGAAGAAAATAAGGAGGAAGAGAAGGAAAAGAAGGAGGAGAAAAAGCAAGAGAAAGAGAAGGATGAGGATGCATAATGGTGGCCATGTGGCGTGGTGATGGTAGTGTGGTGTAGTGGTGGCGGTGGCACAACAATGGTTGCGTAATGGCGCGATGTCAACTCTTCAACAAACCAAAGGTTGAGAAGGAGGAAGAGGAAGAAAAAAAAAGAAGAGGACGAGAAGGAAGGGTAGGAGGTGATGAGAGACAAGGCAGCAGCGACAATGGTGGATTTAAATCGTTGATAATCCATCGGTAAACTAAAAAAGGCTCAAACATGCTCCTTCTATTATAGGTTTTCCTTTATTGGTGACAAACTTTTTCATGTCAGATATGATAGTGTCTAATCTAAAATACGCATTTACATTGGACCTATAGTAGTGTTCGACGTAAATTTAAATCACACACTACTATAGATATGACGTAAATTTACGTCAAGCACTACTAACAGTCTTAAAAGTCTGACGTAAATTTATGTCAAGTGTTTTTAACACTATAAAATTTATGTTCCCTACAATGATGTCAAACCTAAGACTAACGTAAAAAGTAAAAAAAATTGACGTAAAAGACCTTGGTTGTGGTACGTAGTACCTACAACCTCCACTTTGCTTTATGTTCCCTACAATAACGTCAAACCTAAGACTAAGGTAAAAAGTAAAAAAAATTGACGTAAAAGACCTTGGTTGTGTTAGTACCTACAACCTCCACTTCTTTTTATACCATCACCTCCAAGAATCCATGCATGCAATTGCATATTTAAAATAGAAATTAAATCAAGTTTCGTCATCACATGTAATGAAAGAAAAGGGGGCCATACCTAAATCAAACCAACCATGCATATATGAGAGACTCACAAATGTTACGACTCTATTAAGATACATGCAAAACAAAGCCTCATTTCTAGATTGAAAGTTTTTCCTACATTAGCAGCCTCCCTTTGCCCTTGACGACTTTTATATGGGTTTGCTCATCTAGGTTTAAGAAAACTTACTCATGTAAATAGAGGTTTCTACTCATGTATTTTCTAGCTTGAATTTGAGAACTTAAATACAGCCAAATTTGGTGCACATCTCTTGTTTGAGCTCATCTTAGAGTGAAATTCTCTCTAGAATCACTATAGCTTCCTTCCTTAGAGTTGGTCTCACCTCTCTTAAGAAAACCTTCACCAAACAACACACCACCACCTAAAACCGAGACACTTTTCCTCTACATCCCCATGGCTTCTGCGAGAGTCACACACCCAATGGAGTCTTTAGCTTGCGTTTTCATGGTTTCACTTGGAGGAAGGCCATCATTTGGTAGCATGAGCCTTGGTTGAAGATCCTTCAAGAGATAAGGCCTTGTCCTCCTTTTGTTGTTGTCATTTCCGTGTTGATTCATGAAGTGCTTTACATGTCTTGATGTTTTCCATGTTCATCTTTCCATATTTGTCTTCTTCTTTTGTTCAATTTCATATAAGCCATCTATGTGTCCTTTAGGAGTTCTAATGTGTTTCTATGGTTTTTCTTTTTAATTTTCTTGAGTATTTCTTCATTTTATTTGGTTCTTTTATTATATACTTGAGTCACTTACATTTTATGATCCATATGTTTTGTCTAGAGTCATGTGTAGTTCATATATGTCATCAATTCCATGTCTAGCATTTTTATTTTTTCTTCTCTTTATGCGTTTTTAATTTTGCACTTTATGTGTTTGAAATGAACCTTCTTTTCTCTCTTAAAGCCTTGGAAATTCACCTTCATATCTAGATAACCTTGGTTATCTTAATGTCCAGTGGAAATTTTTCTTGTGCTTGCTTAACATCGCCTAAATTTAAATTTGGTTTGTGCTTTTGTATGGTTTTCTATTTCTGAATTTAACTTTTGTTTGCTAATTAGATCTCAGCAACATCTTAGAGTTAAGTTTCCAAGATGTTTTATTGAGTTTCATTCTATATATGATTCCTTAAAGTTTCCTTCTATTCTACTTTGCTTCTTGTTTTTCAACTACATGTTATATGATGAAGCTTTGGTAGTGATGATTCTAATTAATGCCTAAAATCATTGTTGTATAAAAGAGATCAAATAAGAAAAGAGCACCAAAAGAACAAAGAAAAAGTATCAAAAAGAAGTGTGCAAAAAGAGCAAAAGAAAGTGGCCAAAATTGTGCACTAGAATCATTACTAGCGATTGCAATACTGTTCTAGTAATGTGTTTTAAATTGCGCATATATTTTGTTTGATTTATCACAATAAATTGAGAATTGCAAATTCAGATCTGTTTGAAATAGAATTTGTGTAAGAACTTCACGAAAAATACAAAAAAAAAAGGAATCAAAGAAAAATGTTGAGAAATGAAAAAATGATGAAGTTGAAGTGAAGGAATCTGCTTCCGTTTCCTATTTGACAGCATTATGATAAATCATACCAAAGTGTATTTTTGAGGTTGTTTTAGTCTATCTTCAATTGGCCTTAACAAAGGTGGATGAATTCACTTGTTTTGGGTCCAACATTGGATTAGAACAAGCCTTTTTGCAGTTTATAAAATTTTGCTTTCTTTTTATTTTTTTTTTAATTTGTCAATCCGCTTTGGAACCTTTCTTTGGTGTTCATTTTGATATACTTACTTTCTTTCTATACCTTAATTTTTTGCTTGTCAATTCCTTGCTTATCTTTAAATATGCCATGGCTTTCATCCATTTGAGTTTTGCATCCTTAATTTTGAGCTTCTCTTGCTTTATTTATTGGTCTCTTTTAGTTTGGATATCATATTTGGTGTAATTTTCCTTTTGGAGGTGAACTAACTTTTCTAAGGTAGCATCCTATGAAGGATGGTATCTAGCCATGAAGGAGACTTCTCTTTGGTGAAAATCAACACGAGGAAGTGCCAGAGTGAAAAACTTAGGGAGGACCAAAACCGCAAGCCCAAAAGGAGAAAGTGACATGAAGCAATATAATTTTAGTGCACTTTGATTGTATTTATTTTGGGTTGTAAAATTGTAATGTTTTCCTTCTTGTTCTCACGACCTAATTAGGTATCTTAGGCGAGTCTTTGGTACTAAATGTCATCTCCTAAATAGAACCTCTTTTACACAATAGTAAAGCGCTTTTAGTTGGTGGAGTTTTGAATGTTGCAAGTGCCTTCTAATTCTACCATTAGGCCGAATATAGTTCTTTAAGCTTTTTGGGTTTCTTGTTTAGTAGTATAGTGTGTGTCTTCTTAGTCTTTGATCTAATTTCACTTTAGAAGTCTTGTCTAAGATCCAAGAGTTGCCTTGGCTAGGAAAGACTTGGTACTTAAGAAATCTAAGTGATTCTCCTCTCTTTCTTTTAAAGACCAAAGTTTTTGCTTCTCTTAGTCCTAAGAAAATAAAAATCTAAGATGTCTAAGGCACATTCCTATCAAATTGGTAGTGATTCTAGTGATGAGGCCCTTCCAAGTTGAAACCAATTGGAGTTATATATGATGAGGGAAGGGATTAGGGAGCATGAAGATACCACTATGTCTAGGTTCCTTAGTGGTTTAAGTCTTGAAATAAAAGATAGAGTGGAGTTGTTACCCTACCAAGATCTAAATGATTTGGTACAGTTGTGCATAAAGGTGGAGCAAGTCAAAGAAAGACCCTCCAAGAGTTTTAAAGAAAAAGAAAAGCCAAGGGAAGGGACATCTACACACACTCACACTAGTGATATGAAGTGTTTTAAATGTCTTGGTAGAGGACACAACTTCTCAATGACCCACCAAAAAGACCATGATTCATAGAGGTGTTGACCACTATAGTAGCCAAGATGAAAAAGAAAGTGAGAGTGATAGTAAGGATTCTAGTGATTCAACCAAAGGTTCCTACCTTGTGAAGGGGACCTACTTATGATAAGACGAGTCCCTAATAATCAACCTAGTCCACAAGCACTAACACAAAGAGAGAATATTTTTCACATAAGTTGTAAAACTTTGGAAAGTACTTGTTCTCTCATTGTGGATAGTAGATCGTGTTGTAACAGTTGCAACACTAGGTTGGTTAATAAATTGGCTTTGATTGTCTTACCCCATCCAAAATCTTACAAACTCCATTGGCTTAATAAAGATGGGGATTTGACAATTAATCACCAAGTAAAGGTCAATTTTTCCATAGGGAAGTATGAAGATAGTGTGTTATGTGATGTAGTACCTATGGAAGCCTATCATGTCTTATTGGGGAGGCCTTAGCAATTTGACAAGAAAATCAAGCACAATGGTCTCACCAACGAGATTACCTTCACTCACAAGGAAAATATATTTGTTCTTCATCCTCTTTCTCCATCTCAAGTGGCAAAGGATTAAGTTCAAATGAAAAATTAAAAGGATGAGGAGAGGAAAGAGGACACTAAAAATAAAATAAAAAAGAGAAGGTCTTCAAACTCTCCCAAAGATAAATAAAGATGAATATGAGGTGGGAGATATTGGCATTCCTTCTCCCAAGGTCATTCAACATAGGAACATGTTAACAAGAAAATCTTTTGAAAAAGTTCTCCATGATGAACAACCTTTATACCTCCTGTTGTATAAAGGAACACTCACATGCATTGCCACTTCTCTAGAGTCAAAGAAGCTATCTCCTGAGTTAGAAAAGCTTTTGAAAGAATTTGAAGATGTATTTCCCAAGAAAGGCCCAAAAGGACTTCCACCTCTAAGGGGGATATAGCATTAAATAGACCTTGTGCCTGGGGCAAATCTTCTAGATAGACCAGCCTATAAGACTAACCCACAAGAGACTAAGGAGATAAAGTCTCAAGTTCAAAGGGTTTTGGAGAAAGGTTGGGTTCAAAATAGTCTTATCCCTTGTGTTTTTTCTTGTCTTATTAGTACCTGAGAGAGATGGAGAGTGGAGAATGTGCTGGAATTGTAGAGTCATCAATAATATTACTCTTAAGTATAGGCATCCAATTCCTAGACTTGATGATATACTGGATGAGATACATGGGTTCATCATATTTTCTAAAATTGATCTAAAATGTGGTTATCACTAAAATATAATAAAAAAGGGTGATGAGTAAAACACCGCTTTTAAGACCAAATTTGAATTATATGAGTGGTTGGTGATGCCTTTTGGCCTTACTAATGCACCTAACACATTTATGAGGCTAATGAATCATGTTCTAAGAGATTGCATAGGTAGGTTTGTGGTAGTTTATTTTGATGATTTTGATGTATAGTCAAAGTTTGCCTGAAGACATGGGACACTTAAGAGTTGTTCTCTCCACTTTGAGGGACAACCAACTTTTTTCAAATGTTGACAAATGAACATTTTATGTAGATAGTGTAGTCTTTTTGGGTTTTATAGTCAATAAAAATGGGGTTCCCGAGAAAATCGAGGTTATCCAAGAATGTCCTACCCCTAAAAATGTTGGAAATGTTAGGAGTTTTCATGGTATGGCGAGCTTCTATAGGAGATTTGTTCCTAACTTCTTAAGTTTGGCTTCACTCCTCAATGAATTGGTCAAGAAAGATGTATCATTTATTTGGGGTAAAAAACAAGAGTATGCTTTTCAGCAACTCAAGGCAAAACTCACCAATGCACCCATTATAGCATTACTTGATTTTTAAGGAACTCTTGAGCTAGAGTGTGATGCATTTGATGTAAGCATAGGTGCGGTGTTGTTACAAGGAGGTCACCCAATTGCTTAGTTAAGTGAGAAACTTCACAGTGCCTCTCTTAACTATTCCACCTATAACAAAGAGTTGTATGTGTTAACGAGAGCCCTTCAAACATGGGAACACTACTTAGTGTCTAAGGAGTTTGTCATTCATAGTGACCATGAGTCACTCAAAGATTTGAAGGGACAACATAAATTGAACAAAAGAGTTCTTAGAACAATTTCCATATGTGATAAAATACAAGAAAGGCAAAAGTAATGTTGTAGTCGATGCTTTATCTAGAAGGCACAACTTGTTTTCAAAATTGGGAGCCCAAATTGTTAGATTTGATCATGTTTCTAAGTTATATGAACAAATGTTGAGTTCTCTTCCATCTTTGCTAGTTGTCAAAAGAAAGCACAAGGAGGGTTCTATGTTTCCCAAGGCTATTTGTACAAAGAAGGAAAATTTTGTGTGCCCCAAGGGTCTCATAGAAAACTCTTAGTGAAAGAAACACAAGAGGGGAGTTTATGGGCCATTTTGGAGTTGACAAGACTTTAAACATGTTAGAGGAAAAAATTTATTGGCCCTATATGAGAAAAGGTGTCCAAAGACATTGTCATAGATGTAGTGCATGTCTTCAAGCTAAGTCTAGGACTATGCCCCATGGTGTGTACACCTCTCTACTAATTGTTTCATACCCTTGGGAAGATATTAGCATGGATTTCATCCTTGGTCTACCTAAGACCCAAAAGGGATTTGATTTTATTTTTGTGGTTGTGGATTGATTTAGAAAAATGGCTCATTTTATACCATACGACAAGGTAGATAATGCAAGCAACAGAGCAAGACTCTTCTTTAGAGGTGTAGTTAAACTTCATGGTTTACCTAAAACAATAGTGTCTAATAGAGATATCAAGTTCCTAAGCCACTTTTGGAAAACTCTTTAGTCTAGGCTAGGAACTAAGCTTAATTTCTTTACTTCTTCTCACCCTCAAACTAATGGGCAAACAAAGGTAGTCAATAGGTCTAAATCTAAATTCAACCCTCATGGAGATAGTCCCTAATATTTGGTTACTTGATAAACTATTTGTATTTTAATAATTTAAATAAAGACAAGATAAAGACAAAATATGTATTGAGTATCCATTTGAAAAAAAATAGTACTACCAATACTTGTATCGTACCCACTCAATGCAGAAATCCTTCGTCAAAATAGAAACAGACTTGTATTATAGTACTACCAATACTTTTTATAAATCTAATAAATTCCTTGCAAACATACAATATTACACAAACATAAACATCAAAGTTAGATCTTCTATGTTGTTTCCTTTCAATAATATTTTTTTTTCTTTTAGCATTTTTCTCCTCCATGTTAACAATGTAACATTCATACCATTAGAATAACTCTTCTTTCACCTCATCCATCCATATGTTAAACATATTATTATTCCTTTATCACATTTTTTTGGCATAAACCAAATGTGAAACATATTATTCCTTTATCATTTTTTTTTTGGCATAAATCAATTTAAGTGTTTTAAATATTTCTCTCGTATATGACTAAAAGAATGGATAGTATAATAATAATTAAAAAATTAATTTCAGTTCTGTTCGATTTGATTTGGATGAGTTGCAAAATGTCAAACTGTAAACTGATTCAAATTGGTTGGTTGAGAGAAAAGAATAATCAATTTCGATCCAAAAATTCTGTTTTCACCAGTTTTTGGAAATCGGTTGTCTTTTTTTGGGATCTGTCTAGTTCTGCACAATCCCTAAATTTGGACATCTAAAACTTAAATCTAAAAAATTACATCAAACTTATGCACATGATGCAACATTAACACTAGACAATCACTTATTATTATTGACACTTTTAGGTAATAGCAGACCTAATTTAATCAGGAGAAAGGGAAAGTAGCTTACGTATTACGTGGAATTCAAACAGGAGTCGAATCACCATATCGTTATTATTAGAGCATATAAAATTCTCATGGGTAACATAAATAATCCAAACACATCCTCAGTAACTTCCAAAAAAGGATCTTATCTACTTTATAATACATTAATGTATCATTGTAATCAATGTCGTATACAGGGGCAGCGACAATGAAAACAAATTGCAGAATAAAGAATATTGAGTATCATAAGGAAAAAGGTTTTCTGTAAACATCAAATGCTTCGCAAGCCGTTAACTGAGGTTCCTGTCGAAACAAAACGCAACAAGGAAAAACAACAGCGGAAGTAAGTTTAACATAAGGAAACTCAATGAGTACAGACACAAAGATAAAAAAAGGAACTCTTATAGGTGGTATACAAGTAGTGAGTTCAGAACTTCATATCATCCAGCAACTGATAGAAAGGGAACAGTTAAAACATGGTTTGTCATACGATCAAACAACTATGAAGTAAACTATATTTACCTGTCTCAGTCCACCAGCACTTAAACTACCTCCGGTCACAAGCATGGTGAGAAGAGATGTCACCACATCTCCACCACCACCGCCACTGCCAACATCTCTGATGGCAGTGCGCATTGCAGTGAGAATGCTGCCATAGGTAGCCCCATGACCTCGCTCTATTGCTTGGATGAAGCAAAATGTCATTGCCCCAGTCGATGTAATCTTTGATAGAGCCTGTTTATAAATATAGTGATTATATGTTTGGATAACAGATCTAATTGGTCTAGATTGAAACACGGTCAGAGATAAATCAATTTGAATTTGCTGAAACTTACAGATGTATCAGCGGAAGTTTGATCATCATCGCATCCACTGAAGCAAATAACTTCTCCACCATTAGATCCTTTCCATACACCAGACCTAGGACGATGGTCCTCCCATGCATATTGTCCATTTCTGTTACAAAGGTGAATAAGTGGAACGTAAGGAAATATGATGGGTCAACAACGCAAGCTGTTAGTAAGTTAGTACATTAGACAATTAGCTGTACTCACTAGTTTGTTAGTAGCTTAGAAGATATTTTTATAAATGGGGAAATCAGATTCGAGGGAGACACTGTAAATTTGATGGATTTTGTAAGTGAAGGAAGAGATCCTTCATGAAGTAGAAACCCCTGAGAATTCTATTCTCTATTTTCTGCTATATTCCTTTGGTTCTTTCTCGCCAGCTTCCATCTCTTTTCTCTATATATGTACAATCTAGGCCAAAATAAAGTAAAAACTAAATTTATAAAAATATAGGAAAAAAAGGAAGAAAAAGCAAAACACATCTTAGTTTTCTTCTTGTAAATTCTTTTCCCCTTGAACTCTATTTTTGAAAGAATAAATGCATAAGCAAAGTAAATTTAAATAATGCAATAAATAAGTTTTATCCTACACATGCAGTACGCCACATACAGGCTTCAGTCTTTACTCAATAAGTGACGCTCCAACTTTCTATGGCATACAATATTTCCTACACGTATAGTCATCCACCTCCATATTCTCCTATATGCCTATTAATCCTCATAATACTTGGTATTAAATTAAAAGTGCATACATTTATATCCCTTTTCCTTTTGATGAAGCGTCAATGCAAAGTTAAAAAAACTTCATTAAACATCACAACGCTAAAGTCAACAAAGCCAAATATAATAAAGTTAAACCATGCAGAAACAACAGATTATTTTAGAAGGTAACCTCTTCATTCTGCAAAGAAAAGGCAAATCTAGAACAGTTCCACTGTGGCAGGCATCAATTAGTGCATGTAGCTTAGCTCCGTGAGGAATGGGTCTAACAAGGGCTGCATTGATCTCATCATCTACAATCATACCCTGCGTTTCAAAATCCAGGGGACATAGAGTTTCATCATATCCATCAGCTTCATCACCACTATAGTTCCTTTGCTGTGAACCATGGCCAGAATAATGGAAAACCAGGGAGTCTCCAGGTTGAGATCCTTGCGCAAGCCAATACATTGCCATCCTAATGTTGTGCTTGGATGGAAATTTGGGGCCATGGGGATCTTCTTCTTCTGCATTTTAAAATTCAAATGCTTTATGAATTTCTTTTTTTTTTTTAATAAAAATGTAAGATAATAAACTCTTCCAAATTTTTGGACTAAATCATAACCACACATTACATGTCAAATTTTAAAATCATTTAGCCCAGACAAAGTGAAAAGGTATGTTGAGAGGATTTGACCTCCCGTTACAAAGGTTTTAGAGAAGAAATAAAGGAATTGGGAATGGAACTATTTGGCGCAGTTACAAGTGGTCATGAGTTAGTTACCATGTCAATATGATTAGTTAAAAAATAAGAGAGCTTTGTATAAATATCACGATGAGTAATTAGTAGGGAACCAAACTGAAAGTGCTCAGGAAAAACCCTGGATTGGAGTTTGTTTCAGAGGAGTTCAATGAGTTCTGCAGGGTTGAGGAGTAGCGATGTACAAGACGATTGCATGTGCATCACAACAAAAGTGGCCGGTTGAGAGGATGAACAAAACAATTTAGGAAATGGTGAGATCGTAGGAGCTGGATCGCCTATGTTCTTCTGCGAATTAGCTTCAAACATTGTCATCTATCTGATAAACAAGAGTTCATCATCTGCTCCAAATTGCAAAACTTCAATGGAAGTATGGAGCGGAAGGCTTGGGATTATGAGAATCTAAGGGTGTTTGGCACTTTAGCAGTTGTACATGTCAAAAATGACAAACTAAAAGCACAGCTGAGAGGTGAATAACCATTCGTGTGAAGGGGTATAAGTTATGGAGGTTGGAGCCTGGAAAGGATAGATGCTTTGTTAGCAAGGGCGTCACATTCGATGAAACTCAAATAGGTATGATATTCAGAGATCCAGAGAAAGTCCACGTCGAGGTGTGGATTAGACCATCTAGAGGTGTTAGACAATGAGGTATTAGAGGATGTAAACCAACCTTCTACCTCTTACTAAAGAAGGCCCAAACATGCCGAAGTAGACTCCAAATATGACATTATGCCTGATAAGGAGTGAAGGATGACCAAACCAACACAGAGGTTTGGATATGCTGACCTTATCAACTATGCTTTGATAGCAGCTGAAGAGATATATTGTTTAAAACCTAAAAGCTTCCACAAGGCCTCACAATGGAGGAAATTGAATCTATGTGGAAGAACCACACATAGATGCTCGTTGATCTACCAAAAAAACAAAAAGGGGGGAATACCAGGTGTGGAGGGACAGAGATTCAAGATTAGACTTGTTGCGAAAGGTTTTACACAAGTGGAGGGGGTAGACTATAATGAAATCTTCTCACCTCTGGTAAATCATTGTTCAATAAGGATTTTGATGTCTATTGTTAACCAATATAATCTGGTATTGGAACAATTAGACATGAAGACAAATTTTCCACATGGAATTACCAAATTGTCTCCATGTAGCAACCTGAGGGGTTTATTGAAGAGGAGGGGAAGGTATGTCTTTTGAAGAAATCATTATATGGCTTGAAACAATTATGATAGTTGTGTCTACATTCTCAAAAAACGAATAGTTTGTGTTGTTCTTACTCTTATATGTAGACAATGCCCTTATAGCTAGCCAGTATAAAACTGAGCTTAATGAAAAATTAAGCCGAGTGTTTAACATGAAGGCTCTTGGTCCTGCAAGACAAATACTAGGGATGGACATACAAAGAGATCAAATGGTTGGGATACTGTGTTTGTATTGTGATAATAGATCAACCTTTACAAATTGCTTCCAATCAGTGTTTCACGATCGTACAAAGCACATTGAAATAAATTGTCACATCATACATGAGAAAGTTAATATTGGATTGATTAAATTGCTTCCTATTTCATCTTCTCTTTAATTAGCAAATATATTCACGAGAGTTCTTTATCCTTCAGTTTTTCATGGTCTTTGGTCCAAGCTGGGAATGACAAATATCTATTCCCAACTTTGAGGGACTCTTAACCATAACTTGTTCATTCTTGACTATAAACATTTTATCATACTCAGTTTCTATAACGGATTTCCATTTTGTCCTTCATTGTATATAAACTATTGATCATTATCAATAATATACAAAAAAAAAGCTGTTGATCATTTCTTGATGTTTAAATTTTCTTGTGAAGTTTTCTCTGTCTTTCTAGATCTATAATATTGTTATTTATCATGATTGGTCTTTGTCAGAAAGTTATTAAATAGTAAATTAGCAACTAATTTCAACAGTGTAAGCATGTTTGAAGTGACATCTCAATATCAAATTATCATTTTAGAAGTGGTCATTTAGTAAATTATCTTTCCACAAACTATCCAGCATTATTCAGGATGCCTCATTTAGTTATCTACTTGTTCCAGCCCATGTTCCCCATATTGCCTTATTAAATTATTCTTTTTAAGTTGCATATTTGTAAGATAAGAACTTATTAAGGTTCAACTTTAAGACAATGTTCAAATATTGTTGTTAAAGAGGAAAGACATGCATGATGGACTGAAAACCTTGTATTTGAACACAAGCATATGTGACTTCATATCTACTTATAACATTAATTATACATAATTAGAGGATATTCTAATTCCTCAAAGTCAAAGATTAGATGTCTATAAACAACTATTATTACAATAAATATAGAATTGTATTCACATTTTCAACAATTGTCATTTATGTTTGCAATACTAAAATTTCAACCATGTTCATGATAATTGCTGATTTATTTTGCCCATGATTAGGGAGCAAGTTAGCCACGTTATCACACTATAAATTAGAGATCAACATGCATCCAAGAACACAAAACTTCTCTAGCACATGTTTCAACTAGTTAAATGTCAAAAGGGTTTCACGTATGTTTCTTCTTCTCTGTACCAATAGGATTTAAGAATGAAAATCCAGCATGCATCGAAAAATAGTTATGCCAATCTCCAACATGTATTTGGGATTCACATTTACTTAGTCGATAGAAATACCACAGTTAAAATGTATTCAAGATTAGGTGACAGATATAAGTACATGGAAACAGTGTTATAAATTGCATGTAATAGTGCAACAATTGCAGCATTATTTTGCATCGTGGCCTTGGTCTACTATATAAAAGCCATCATGCTGTGATTTTGTGAAATATCTTTCACACCAATTAGCAGCTATTTTCCTCGTTTTTCATTGGATAGAGCTTTGAACTCCTCTCCTATGTAACTTCTATTAAACACAAACTGTCTAACACACAGCTCTGTTTTGTGTTTCTGGCCAACCTTGGGTCAGTAATCCGGCATCCTTTTAGGAAAACCAACTAACCTCTTTTGCTATGGTATTTTTCCTGCTGTCTTGGCATGTCTACATTTTGTTTTCCTCAGTTCTTTGATCCTTCCTATTTTCTATTCAGATAGGCAATTCAAAGTTGCAGAAAATTGGTAGGTGTCAGTTGTTATTGACTATGTGCAGCTTATGACTATAATTTTTTTACTTTTAATTTTGAATATCTTTACTTTTTGGAGAACTTATGTTTTAAGCATTTATATGTATACAGTTTACATTATTTAGTTTGTATTTATAAACTTAGTATAGAACCTATTATACCATCCCTTATGCCGCTATAGGTTTCAAGGTTGGACTCCATGCACCAATATTTTGGATTGATTAACAAAATGAAAGTGACTTCAGTCTACTGCTTGGAGTTGTCTTTGTGAAACAGCAAACTGAAAAGAATTGACTTAATGACTAAATTCTTAGAACTTGAAGAGTAAATGACAAAAATCTGCCTGACAAATGACGATTGCGTATTGGTGACTTTTCAAAGCTCAATTCCTAAAGTTAAACAATCTATCTAAAGGCCGGTAAAATTGTAACAAGTAATAAGATTTTTCCCAAATTTTAAAGGGCACAACACAATGCAAGGGCTGGTTAATGAGCCAGTGTGATTGTTGCCTAAATATAAACTGGCATAAACCAAGACTGAAGAGAGAAGATGTATGGATTTTCCATCAGATACTATGTGAAGAAAGTATACATACCTGATTCCTAATATATGACAAACTCACCACCTACCTTCTAGGCCAAAATGTAACAGAACTTCCCATTATTATAAAATTTAGCACACGATTCATCTCCTCCCAAAAGCTTTTGATGGAAAGACAAAAATGGTGTTGATGAAATGTTCTATTAAAGTTACCCTCTTCACCAAAAATTGAGAAAATGATATTTATTGAATTTAACTCTCTTCAACTTTTGGATAATGAGGAGAAAAATAAAAGAGAAACCATGCATCTAAACTTTATATGTTCTATTTATATAAATAACCAAGAAATCAGAACTTTATAACACACCAAAACATAAAATCAATCAAATCAGATATATAGTTGATGAATCTGTGCTTGAGTTACCAGATGACTTGTATTGTGACTTCCATAAAAGGATGAGAGAAGCATCTAATTTTTTCATTCTTAAGAATAAAGAATGAACTATGTAATTCACTCAATTTTATAACTTTTATTCATAACAAACATATAAGAATTTTTGATAAATTTTTTTATTCAAAAGCTACTATAACTTTGGGTTGGGAACATATAAGGTAAATTGTTAAATAAACAAAGTGAGAAATAGATAATGATAGATCGGAATATAGTATCCACACAAAGTATTGAAACACTAACACAAGGACCAAATTATCTACAAGCAAGTAACTAAAATACAGGATTCAGATATCAAGTAGCATACAATTAATTCAATTAAAACCTTCAGATAGAGAAACAATTCATAAAACTAAGTGCAAACTGAAAATTCCTATATTCCTCAATGAGTTCGCTTACTAACCTGTGTTTCTTCTATCCATTTTTTAATAGAAAATGTGTTTGTCAAGAAAAGCATTTCTTTTTGTATTAGGCCGTGAAGGCAATAGATATGGGGACAAACTGGCAAGTTACGGTAAGGGAACATTTCAATAGGGATAGGCATGGGTTCCCTAGTTTTAGATATGCTCCTGTTTTTTCTTTTGTTTTTATATTCGCAGGGCACGCTGCAGATGATTGTTAGAGTCTTGGGTGCAGACATAGTTCAGATCATTGAATATATAGTTATGTTTTTGTATGCTCCTTTTTGAAAGAAAAAAAAAGAAAGAAAGAAAGAAAAGTCATTGATTGTACATGTTTCAAAAGCAAAGCCTGGGGGACAAAGTGTCACTTTTTAAACACAGGTATAGTGACTGATTTTTTATTCAAATCATTCGGGTAAACTGTGCTTGACCTAAGTGACAATGTTCCAAATTATTCGATAAGGAAACCGAGGACGATTCCCTATTTCTCAACCATATTATTCAAAAAAACCTAGTGGATACTCAACTCCAGCAATTCTCCTTCCATCTCTACTGAAGAAAAGTGAAAAAAGTTACCGAGCTGCAAGCAGAGCAATAAACAGAACTGCTAGATATGGAAATTTTCAGATTGAAAAATATGAAGCACAATATTTCTTCAAACAAAAGAATAAGTCTATCACAATAAACTAATATATATAATCAAAATAAAATAGATAAATAACAAGTCTACTCCTAGAATGTTTCAACAAGCAGTTGAGCCTGCATTATCTGAGAGAATTGCATCAGTTGGAAAAATCAAAACCACTCCCGCGTCTCAATCTCAGTTAGCTCGAAATAATTAATTGAAACGAAATCAACCAATGCAATAAACACTAAAACATCAATTATCGAAAATAAAAAGCAAAATCCATTCACACGATAAGAAAAATCCTAAATTATGACATTCCATGAAAAATTATCTCAGGAAACGGAGAGAAAAGCGGCGATCGAAAGATGAGAGGTGTACCGGTGAGCATAATGATGGAAGATTCTGGAAAACTGAACTTGTTGATGAGAAGGTATTTCATGCACTTAGCGTCGTTGATGCATCCCTTGAGCTCGTGCCTTGAGAACCGGTACGAGATGCCTATGATGACGGCCTTCTTGCGGCCGTGGGGGTTGGGCGGGGGACCGGGCGGCGCGTGGTTGTAGGGAGATGGTGGCGGATGCGGGTGGTAGGAAGCCGGGGGCTGAGAAGGGACGGCGCGTGGGTCGGCGATGAGAGTGACAGCGTGGCAGAGGGCGCAGCGGATGGATCCGGCGCCAGGTGGCAGCTGTAGAGGGGTGCGGCAGTTGGAGCAGTTGACCAGCATGTTGCTGTACATGATTACCTGCCAACACAGAAAGGCTTGTAAATTAGTGAAGATGGTGGGGGTATAATTGAAATTTGGCGTATGGTTTCGATTTCTTGGGTGCGAAGAAGACGCCGAAGGCTTTCAAGCTAATTAACAGAGTTTTCGTTTGTGAGAATGAATAGAGGCAAAAGCGTGTCTCTTTTATTTATTATTTAATTTAGTGAGCTTCTATTTGGATTTGGTGAAGTTAATTTCCTGGAATTTTAATAGAAGATTCATTCGGACCTTCGTCGTATCTTCAAGCCCGCAATTGTTACATCAGTAACTTTTCGGGAATTTAAATAGTATGAAAATTTAAATATATTTTTTAATTGAAATTGGAATGTTATTTCTTTTTTAGTTAAATGTTTTGAGTCTTTTAATTTTAAAAATATTATTTTAGTTTTAAGGTTCTACCACGTTATTGATGTTAAATGTAACGTTTCAGGGTCCTTAATCCAACCCCTACAAAATCATGCATACCATGATGCCAAAGGAAAACAATAGCAAAGTCTAGAGATTAGAAGTAGAGTAATAAAGCATATCGAAATATATGGGACAAAGCCCTAAAGAAAGCCCAAAGAAACTAAGATCCAGCCCATGCAAATTATGCAGCGGAACCATCACCTCCCTGTTGTCTATGGGTGTTCCTCGCATCTGCTCACATCAACAAATGATCATCGCAAGAGAGTACCACACAGTAGAACACACAAATAATAAAAATAATAGGGTAAGCTAGAGTACAAAAGACTTCATCCATACAATCAGATACATTTTCACGATTTCATATACCCATATCAATCAAGCATGTTATGACTCCTCAGACAATACACTAAGACACAACTCGACTCATCCGGATACATATAACTTGGTCGGATTCAGCGGATGCTCGCACTTATGGTAGATACCTCTACTCACCCCTGAGCTGCTCACCCCCGAGCTATGTGTTACAAGTGTTACAATGAATCAATTTCCCTCACCACAAGGTTAGCCCTTAATGAATTTCAGGCCTACTGCTACTCTCACCACAGGAGTCAGTCTGCTCTAGGTGACACTAACTGACTCCTTAGAGTGTCAAGATGCAACCTTACCTTGAATCCTTACCTAGTTATACAGATGGGGCACCACCATGGACACCCACTAACAGAGGTCATGGAATTACGTCCCGACCACTGAAGAGCAACCCCGGAGGTCCACCTAGAGACTTCAAGGAATTACACACTAACACGGACCAAAAATCATAAATCAACAATATGAGAACACTAATCATGATTACAATTCCATACTAACCTCTGAAAATAAATCCCCATTCGTATCACATGTTGAATCCACACCTCTGGTCATTACCACCCCATGAGTATAGGGCCTCATCTCATATCAATACCATGTCACTTTAATTCCAACCCACTCATTAATTTCACATGCCAAGTTCCCACAATATCCATCATTCACCATTCATGAATTATGTCACGCATACATAGCAATCCATTATATATATATATATATATATATATATATATATATATATATATATATATATATTCCTCATCATAACAATCATACCCAAACAATTACCAATCATCCAAAAGCAACCAAACAACCAAATAGCGTACTGCCTCGCCCAGCCCCTCACTCAGGCTGAAGGGTCTCACTCAAGCGAGACGTGCTCGCTCAGGCGAGCCCCCTTCGCCTAGGCGAGGGCTCAAAAAAAAGAAACAGGGGCTAACGCGGGATCTCGCTTAGGCGATACCCCTCTCGCTTGGGCGAGATGCTCGCTCGCTCAAAAGAACTGAGTTGGTCGCCTGAGCGACCTCTCGCGTACAGAGGGTTTGGACAAGTCCTTGTTCATCTCGCCTAGGCGAGACTGGCTCGCTTGGGCGAGATTAGCAGGTTGTAGGGCAGCCCTTAAAATAAGAGAACAAAATAAATGGCCTTACATTCAAGATTTGGAAAACTATTGTTTATTCAAAAAAATTTAACAAACTAAATTGAGGTATATTTTTTTAAAATTAAATATTTAAATTTCCTTTTAGTCCTTTAAATTGAGTATATTACTTTTTAAATCTTTTATTTCTATTCGATATATTTTTAGTTTAGGGTTACATACTAATAAGCGATATCCATTTGTCACTTTATTGGTAATACTCCAATTTAAATTTAAAGCATTATATAGTTGATAACAAACATAAATCAACAATTAAGTATATAAAAATACATTTTACAAATTTTTCACGAAAAAAACTTAAATTTTATAATATATATATATATATATATATATATATATATATATATATAAACTTATTCAATATTAAACATCACAATAAACATTATCAAGATAGTAAACACAATCAAAAGAAAGTAGCCAAAGAACAACAAATCACACCTACCTCATTCATCCCATTCTCATAGCCTTAAATTCTCACACTATGTCATACATATGTAATTTACCTCAATCCAAACTCATCTCATAACATAATTCATCCATTATCTATTTCAAATTACACATTAATAATTCATCATTTAATTTTTATTGCATTAGCATGATATTCAAGTACAATGTTTCTACTAAGTACATCAAAATATAGAAAATCATAACCCTAACTACATACCTCAAATAAAAGATCTCATCGATCACAATGAAGAATAATGTGTCTAGGACTAGCTTTCAAAATTTCAGCTCGATCCAACGATTAATGAAGAAGAAATCCCAATTTTCCCAAAATGAATCAAAATAGAAAACAGAATGGCGTCCAATTCTAGGAAAAATGACGCCCAACACTACAAACTCTTGGGGCTCACTGATTTGAGAGCGTCCGATAGTCCAAAAATGGCGTTCAGCATCCCCAAGTCAACGAGCTGACTAACTTTGTTGCTCCCAACGGAAAGAAATTCTCCCCAGCACAAGCAAAGTTAGTGACCATTGTCCAAGTGGTGCTACAACGGCGTTCGGCGATCTACTAGAAACGTAAAACTCCTCTTTGAGTTTTAATTGATTAAATTGATTCTTCCTGAGCTATTCTCCACTTAATAAACTTTACAAAATGATAATATAATTATCTCTTAGCTCAAGAAGTGCCAATTTAGTGTATCAAAGGTCTCATAGAGAAGCCCTTATCAATAAACATCAAAACTCATATTTTACAAGATCAAAACACCCTATGATTACAATTGAACCAGGGTTACTAATCCTTGAAGAAAAACCATCATCTATCACAATTCCACGCATCACTATTTTAACATGTCTCAATTCAATTGTAAATTTACTTTATTTGGTCTTAGATAATGTTTTTTTCTTTTCTCTTCACAGATCACAACAAATTTTACTTGATTTGGTCTTAGATAATGTTTTTTATTTTCTCTTCACAAATCACAACAAATTTCAACTTATCAAATACACTAATTAAAATCAATTGAGTCCAATTTACCAATCAGTGCACTAGTTCAAAAAACACTTTCAAAATTGCCTAATATGCTTTAGTTTCAAAAAAAAAAAACAAAGCCTTTCAAAACGAGGTTGCATTTTAAAACATTTTACACAAATGTAGCCTTTGGTTCTAAAATAACCGAAGTCTATACTGGTATATGCTTCGGTTCTTTAAATAATCGAGGCCTATTCATCTGCTAGGGTTAAAATTACATAAATTTTACATCGCCAACAAAGTTTTCCTATTTGCGTCGTTGCATCACTCCTCCACTACAAGAGTCATTATCCATCCTTCCTCTTCACCAAACGCGAACCATGTCGCCACTTTCGCTGCCACTCCTCTTTCCCTTTATTTCCTTGTCGCCAACACAAACTGTGTCATCGTGTCGCCGTTGTGAGTCTCCCTTTCCTTCCCATTTTTAAATCGGCGAGAGGTTCATTCTCTCGTCTTGCATTTTTTTTTCATAAACCTTTCTTCCTAATGAAATTATTTGTTCTAATGCCTTTTATTCAATGTGGGGTGGGAAGGGTGGCGGGGAGCATGATGGTTCTGGGGTGGTTTTGGGGTGGGAAATGTTGGGAAGGTGAGGATGGAAAGAAATTGATAAAATAATTTAAAAAAAAAAGGAATAAGCTTTGGTTCAAGAAAGAACCAAAGCATAAAGAATAGGCTTCAGCGATGAATCGAAGCCTAAAGTCCTGCCCTTTTTACCTTGTTTGAATATGCTTTAGTTAAAGAACTGAAATTGAATTCCCAAAATAATTGGTGCCAAATCCCTTACTTGCACTAGTGGTGAGACCAACACACCAACAAATCATGCTTTAACACAATAAACTTAAATACACTATCAATTAAGTCAAACACAATATACAAATTTTCAACCAACTAATTCAAATCATACAACACATTCAATTGAACCAAATCACAAATTCATCGTAATCACAAACTAAGGCACAACAGATTTTTAAATAACTAACTTCTCTTACCTGACTTATGAGTACAAAAACAATATCTCTTTTGTCTCTAAGCACTCTTAACCATAAGAAAGACAACATTTGCACTAAAAAGGATCAGATCAATATTTGCACATTTTTAAATAACTAACTTCTCTTACCTGACTTATGAGTACAAAAACAATATCTCTTTTGTCTCTAAGCACTCTTAACCATACGAAAGACAATATTTGCACTAAAAAGGATCAGATCAATTATCTATCCATATCCTAAAAATTCTAATTGATTAGAGTGTTGACAAAAGGAAGATGGACATCTTCCTTCAATAAGGATTTTTGATGATGATGATGACTTATAAAGAAGTATGGAAGACTTGATGATGATGCATAGAAAAATGTTGAAGACTTAAAAGAATGGTTGGATTCAAGAGATACATTGAATACTAGTATATTTTATATTTAAAGTTCTTATTGTAATAGGCTTAACTTTCTTTAGTTAGTTGTAAGATTGTTAGAACAACAGCCAACTCGCAACTCCTCTGAGAAAAACTAATTTTTTGCAAAAATCAGTGTGGTAATCGATTACCAACTTATGATAATCGATTACTAACTCAAAACTTTTATTTTTCAAAAATCCACTTAAGATAATCGATTACCATGAATGGTAATCAGTTATAACTTGGCTCTTCAAAAACAACTTGAAATAATCAATTACCACTATCAGTTATTAAATTATTTGTTCGAAAATGTACATGAGATAATCGATTTTTGTTTTGGGTAATCGATTACTACTGCAAAACTTTGTTTTCGAAAACCACTAGAATAATCGATTATCTTGAGCGGTAATCGATTATATATGGCAGTTGTGACTTAACTTTTTCATATTCTTAACCTAATTTCTAAATAGGCTTCTATAAATAGAGTGGTAGGCTTTCATTATCAAAAACAAAAGTTAGAGAAGTCTAAGTACTTGAGAACTCTCTGTGGGAAGGCTTTGAAAAACCTAGTGTGGGTAGAGCGATAACTTTCATCAAGTAGGATCTTAAGTGATTGAGTGTTGTTGTTGTTGCTAGGAGAAGCCAGTCATCCTTTGTGTGATTCAAAGGAGGTGTTTATTCCTTATGTGATTCAAGGAAGGTGTTTTCATCCCTTGTGTGATTTCAAGGGAGGTGTCTTCATCTCTTGTGTGATTCAAGAGAGGTGTTTTCTAAACCTTTACTCTTTTATAATTTGTTTGTAATCTGATTATTATAGTGATTGAGTTAATCTCTTTGTTTAAGAGATTAACAACTAGACGTAGGATATTTTGATCCGAACCAGTATAAATATCAGTGTTTATCTTCTTCCCTAAACTCTTTATTTATCTGCACTTGTATTTAAAGTAATTGTGACTTTAAGTTAATCACTAAAATTTTGAGAAAATTTTTAAATCTGTTAAGTTTTATCAAAATCCAATTCACCCCCCTCTTGGTTTTTTACCACTGTCTAGTCATTCCGCTGCGTGATAACAACATAGAGATTCATCTAGAGCTTGGAGATAATACATGGAAACCCCAAACCTCACACATGCAATATGAAAACTAAAAAGACTCTAAAAGGAGCAAAAGATGAACTTACTTTGTTCGACAAACTCATTGGGTAGAAAGATAGACCTTGTAGTTAGAAGTCCTATGACGTACTCTGATCTTCAAACAAAGGAAGGACGAAGCCAAAGATATAGAGAGTGGGTAAAGAAATGGTTTAGAAAATTTTTTAGAGAGATGGTAGTTCTTATAAAATGAAACTCAATTAAATAGAAACTTCTATTTATAGACTGACTTTTAATAATAAAATAATTGAGTATCATCTTATAAGATTACTACTACTTTTAGTTATTTTATAGGTCCTTACATTATTCACTAATATGTTGTACTTCACTTCTATATATATTTCAAATTATTAATCAAAGATGTAATACTTTCGGCATTAATTGGAATTCCTTTATTAGAATCAATTTCATGGTCTTAGCTAATGGCCTTTTTTGTGTTTTGTGCATTACTATTAAGGAGTAAAGTGGGGATGTTAATAGCAAGTGTCAAACGAAGTTCCTACAACATGCTATGAACATGTTATTTTTCTTCAAAGGTTATAGATATTGTCTTATTACACCCTTTCAAGGATAAATTGTCATTATGATTGTAGATGTTATTTGATCATTATAGGCATTGTTTATTAGAAGGAATATTATCTAGTGAATGTTTGAGCGTGTAGTGAACTATTGCTTTTCTGCATGCATTTGTTTAGTTACTTAGATGTTAAGCTTATTTTTTATTAACTTGTAATTATTTGGCTTAAATATATATTTAGTCCCTATTTTTGTTATTTTTATTCAATTTGGTCCTTGTTTTCGTTTTGTGTTCAACTAGGTCCTTATTTTCGTCAAATTTTAGTCAATTTGGTCCTTTTGACTAACAGTGTTTAAATAATTAATGTTTTTGAACAATATATGTCACGTGCCAGCTCCTAGTTTTTTTTATTTTTAAATTTTTTTTAAAAAAATTTAAAATTTTTTTATTTCAAAAAAATTGTCCACATGTCATGTCACAATTGTGCCATGTGTCAATGATAGTGTCACGTGTTAGTTTATGGTTTTATTATTACTTTTTGTTCAATTTAGTCCCAGTATTCGTTATTTTTGTTCAATTTAGTTCTATATTCGTTAGTTTTGTTTAATTTAGTCCCAAGTTTTGTTAAAATGTAACAATTTAATTTTTAAAATTGGCATTATTATTAGTTATTTTTGAAATTAAATTATAAATTATTATATTTAATTATACATTTAATATAATTCTTAGATTCAATTGTTAAATAGAATATAATTACGTAAATATTATTAAAATATATTATTAAAATTTTAAAAATATATTAACATTTGTAATATTGACATTTAAATCTAAAATATTTAATATTTTTATTGCATTTTAGATATTAAAATCTAAAATATTTTATATTTAAATGTTAATTTTACAAATATTAGTTTACTTTTCTAAAAGATTTTTAAATATCAATTTGAAAATTATTTTAGAATATAAATATTAGAAAAAAATGATAATTATATTCTTATAATATTTTAAATAATTATATTCTATTTAGCAATTAAATATAAGAATTTTATTGAATTTAAAAAATAATTAATAAAAATGTCAATTTTAGAAAAAATATTAATATAATTTGTATAAAAGATATTAAATTTAGTGTCAATTTGATAAATTTGATAAGGAGAAAATTGATTTATTTTAACAAAAATTGGGACTAAATTGAACAAAAATAACGAATATAAGGGACTAAATTGAACAAAAAAATAAATAACACAATCACAAACTGACATGTGACACTACCATTGACATGTGGCACAATTGTGACTTGACATGTGGACAATTTTTTTTAATTAAAAAAATATTTAAAAAAATTAATATATTTTAAAAACAAAAAAAAAAAAAAAAAAAAAAAAAAATTGTTTAAAAAAAAAAAAAAAAAAAAACAAAAAAAAAAGAGCTGAAACATGGCATATACTGTTCAAAAACGTTAACTATTTAAACATTGTTAGTGAAAATGACCAAATTGATCAAAATTTGACGAAAATGAAGACCTAATTGAACACAAAATGAAAATGAGGACCAAATTGAATAAAAACAACGAAAATAAGGACCAAGTGTATATTTAAACCTAATTATTTATAGCCCTTTATAAATGTAGGCATTGTTTATAACATATATAAAAATTAAAACAATTTAGTGAGTATGTGATAACACGTATTACTTAATATAAAGGATAATTCATTGAGGTATGCTTTTTCAAAATGGTGTGAGTCGCTTTATCTGTTTAATATGTTCTTTCATTGTTCTTGGGCTTATTTATTAACATTTTAATCAAGACAAACTAATGAAAAAGTTACTTTTTATCTTGTTTTGTGTTATTGATATATTATTGCAAGATGATGGTTATCTCTTCCAAGCTCAAGAAGTTCAATAGAAAGAAAAAAATTCAATATTTAGAGAATAAAGATGGGGTTTTTGCTTAAGGAGTAAGGCAAGAGGGCACCATCTTTTGGAAGTACACCACACATTGTGAGGCATGTTCTAGAGTAGATACAGTGATGAAAACCATCCAACCACCAAATTCTTGGCTAATAAGATAGAAAAAACATGAAGCATCATGAGGAAGACTCTACATTTGAAGAGTTAAATACAAGAATTTTCTTCCTTCCTCTTAGTCTTACACAAATGTATATGGATAATTTTTACTTGTAGGGAAGAAGAGCACAACAATGTTGTGGGTCTTCATGACAAAGTTTACCTCTAATAAGTTGATGTTAAAGAGGCCACATTATGGATTGCATATAAAGGAGGATACATCACTCAGGGCTCACCTTAATGAGCTAAATTCTATTTTGATGGAAGTGATGTAAAATAATTTTTCTTGCCTGGAAAAAATAGCATTTTCTCTAGAAACAAGAGTTTTAGGTAGAGCTTTAAAACTACCTTAAAAAAAGTTCACAATGAAGTTTATTAGACACTTATAAGATATCATCTAATGGTTATATATTTAAGTTCACAAAAATATTTTATAAATTTTTTTAGTGGCAACCAACAGTTATAGTACAACTAGTAGAAAGAGTTAATGAACACTTTGTTTTAATACTAGTTCTTCCTTAACTTTGGCTACATATAATTCTTTAATGATAACAATTAAACTAGCAATATATATACAAGCATTTTTATTGTCACTTCTACCTTACAAGAGTACAAAAAGTCTCTCCAAGTTATTCGCTAAGCTCTCCCTAAGTTTAAGCATAAGTACACAAGACCTTTCTAAGAAAAACACCAAAAAGCTTTTCCCAAAAATTGTATACAATGATTTTACAAGCTATACAACAAAACAAATGGTTTTAACAAGATTCACACTCAAATGAGTGATATTGATGGCCTTCCTCCAAGCAAGCTTGCATTCAACATGAGGAAGGATGGAGCATGATGAAGAAATGGAGCAGAAGCATTGAAATTAGGATAGAAATGGAGTGTTTAGGTTCAGCTATTGTGAGAAACTGAGGGAGAGTTGAGACCAACTCCTAAAGAAGGAAGCTAGATAGGTTTAGAAAGGAGACTAATCTAAAGAGAAATTCAAGACAAGAGTGACTCAAATTGGGCAACATTTCTCTACTAATCTCAAAGTTGAATTACATGTAGTAGATACCTTTATTTATAGGCCAAGAAACCCTAGGGTGGTTTCCAAAAAAGAGAGCCAAAAATCAAATTCAAATGTTTGAATTTTGGACCAAAGGAAACAAGCTTGTGGTCTGAGTTGCCAAGTGTCAAGGTCATGCTTTTCCCATGCATGTGACGTACAAGGAGAGAAAAACCCTAGCTCAGAGTGCAAGCTAGCGCACACCTAGGGTAAAAAAACCATAATTTTAGACGTCACACACAAAGGTTGTCTCTTTTAGGCCCAAAACCATACTACTAGGCCCAAAGCTCAAATAAAAGGTCAAAGAAAATCTTACACTACTTAGCCCAAAATACAAGGTCCAAATTTAATCTATTCTAATATTTACAAACAATGTTGGACCATGAGAAAAGAGTTTATGCCCACTTAACTTAGGTGAAGCTCACTCTTCTTGTATGCACCTGGCCATAGCTGGGGCGTTTTCCATCAGATATAAAATGCAAGACTCCTTGTTCTAAGAGATAATTTAATATATGTAAAGGATTTACAAATATGAACTCTCTTTTACAAATAGTGATATATCATCTTGCTTACATAGTCCAAATAACTGCTAAGTTGTGTCGGGGGTAATATATTTGTCTTGAAACTTTTTATCTATAATGTTTTCAACCCTTACTTGGTTTCCAAACTCCTTAAGTTCCTCAAGCTACAAGAACTTAGCGGCTCTTTGTCTTAGCTCAGCAAGGTTTGATGCATGCTTCTTAAATAAGTTATTCGAGAATGGTCTTGGTTTAAAAGCGGTAACCATGTGATACATGGCGACCTTAAGGTTAAGGTTTTGGATTTTGAATAACACTTTCCTAAATCGTTCCATAAAAGTGTGAAGTTATTCAGGTTTCTCTTGTTTGATGATGATGAGAGTTATTGATATGAAGTGATATGGTCTGCTAGTCGTAAACTATGTCCTAAACTTTGTGACCAAGGTATTGAAGTAGATAAATAAATGAGGAGGAAGGTACGCAAAGCAACTTAATATAACTCCTTCCAAAAATATCGAAAATACTATATAAATAATTGCATTCTTGGAGGGGTGTAGTGTGACTTGCATGATGTATATATCAACATCCTCATTTAGGTATGTAATTCCATTATATTTATCCAACGTGTGACTATTTCAACGTCAAGAAGGTCGTTTTCATAATCCCCTTTGTAAAAAGATGCCAACGAGAAGACGTGTTGAAGTATAGATGCAAACGAGAGGTCGGGATTGTGCATTCTAAAAGTTGTTGACCTCTTGTGTCCTAGGGTAGGTATGTAGATTGGAACCTATGGGATCCCTAGGTTCTTGGTCAGAAGGTAAAGGTATTATCCTACTACCCTCTAATTTTTGCCTCATTTGAGCACTCTCAACTCTTAATGCAACCATTTCCTTAACATTCTAATGATCATATTTTCACTCACATTGAGAACATTTAATCTTAGCTTTGTTGGATCATAATTAAGAATAACTCCAATGTTCTAATTAGAATATGTCCAATTAAGGTTATTTGGACCTCAATTGAAATCATTGATTAAAGTAAGATTTTAGCCTTGTTAGACAATATGATAAACACTAGGCAGTCTAATTTATTGATCTCTGCTAGACCATCTGTGTGCTATAAGTTATGATGATAAATGTTTAAATTCATACATACTATCTTAACATTGGAACATGTGTTTTTGTGTAGTTGAAGGATAAACAAGCCCATACAACATCTACTTTGATACAATGCTAGATTGTATAGTGGACCTATAGACGAGCTAGCAATTAACATGTTCTTGATGATTTGAATTAAACTTAAATAAGCAGGTAAATGATCAAATACTTTCCAAATAAATGAATATTGTGATATGTTGACTAGAATAAATGTTAATTGAATCATATTAATGATTGATGGTCTTATTCACATTAAAAAGGGAAACATGCATAATTCAAATATGGAACAAATTATTATATGCAATTGCGCTTAAATGTGCTTTGTAATTTTATTTGTGATATTGTTTGAATTATTCCCTTAAACAAAAAGATACACGTTTTATGCCAAAGTGATGGAGATACACGTTTGATAATGTAGATTGAGAAAATTCAAGTGTTAGTTTATAAGAGATACATCAATTATATTCAAAGAGCTACATAAGGGAGATGAGAAGGACACACTCTTGATAGATTACATCCTACGTTCCAACGCTCTTAGACTAGTAGAATTGTGCCATTTTTCTATTCTTCATTTTTCTTATTTTCTATTCTTCTCCTTGTCTTCTCCATGAAAGGCTAAACCTCTATGAGTTTATTCTCTTGTGAGTTCACTTTGAATAATGAGGTTTTGTGCAATTCAAATTTATTCTTCATTTTCTATAATAGAATGTGTGCCTAGATCATTTGTTCTTTTTGAATTCTAATTTTTGCTCTTAGAATTGTTTTGAATGCTTGTTGATAATTCTTGTTAGTTTGTTTGATTTTAACAACTTGTTTGCTTAATTTAATATGTAAAAGAATAGAAATCTCACATGTAGAAGCTTGAAAGTGTTAGGTTTTTTAAGGATGGGATTTCACTGGGGAGAACAAACACCAATAAGATCTGAGCCCAACCACATAAGGCATTGACACCACTCTCAACCCAAAACCTTAAGGGACATGCTTACTTGGAACCCGCTCTGATATCACTTGTTAGGTTTATAAAAGAGGTTTCACTGGGAAGAACAAACACCAATGAGATTTGAGCCCAACCACATAAGGCATTGACACCACTCTCAACCCAAAACCTAAAACCTTAAGACAATGAATTTATGGGTCTTTATTCTTATATAGTGTTCTACTTTCTCATTTTTAGTCAATGTGTGACTTAGACTGTGAGATACCTAATAAAGTTATTGATGCTTGTTTAATTAATTTGATTCAAATTGGAAAGTGAAGGAATGATGATTATATAATAACCAATGAAGAATTCAATTGTAAATGAACAGGGAAATCAATCTACTTATTTAATTGTTTTATTTTTATTCTTTTATTACTATCTTCAACAACAACGAACCCCTTTTAATTTACCGCTCCTTTTAATTCTATGCTTTACACAAATGTTTTCGAATTCTAGTTATAGTTTACTAAGATTATAATTGAATTTGTTGGGTAACGCCTTTAGGTTAATTAATTGTATAATTGTATCTATATTTAAAATTTGTTTAAATTTGTTGACTTTCTATACAAAAGGGGTATACTCTTTCAATTTGATTGAACATGACAGTGATCAAATTCATTCTCTTCATTGTCTCCAACTCTTTAAATAATTCCAACATTAGCTTTGTCTAGTCAACATGGTTGTTTTGAGTCTCTTATGAATGATGTCTCTCATCACTCACCATGTTGTGTGTGGTTACCATATGGCTTTGTGAAATGGTCTTCCCTAATCTCATGATGAACACAAAAAATGTTCTTACAAGGTCGAGATGATCCTGAAAGACCACTTACATTATTGAATGACGTCTCAAAGTCTTTTGTTTTAAGCCACTCGATTTTTATGATCTTGATCTTTATTCTAGTGATCTTAGTATTTATTTTCATGATCTGATCTTGGAGTGTAATGTTTACATTGATACTCCAACATTCAAATCAATATTTCAAAATGAAGTTCAATATCACCAATATATGACTTAGTTAAAAGAAGAAATTAACATTTCACCTTGAGATGTTAACCTATTAATACTACCTTTGACCCGTTGAGATGCTAACCTATTAATATTACTTGTATCTATTAAGAGAAGTCCAAATATTCTTTAATCACAGTTTAAATTAAATGTTGTTTAACATAATATTATCTATTACATGATTAGTTGGTAATTCTAAGAATCAATGTCGAGTCAATATAAGTTTCAACCAACCAATGTTGCTGAGAGAATCTCGTGCTTAAGCCATGATGATGGTCATACTAGATGATTTTAGCAACCTTGTAATACACAGATAAACTTGTTTTCATGGACCAATAGTGTTTAAGTCGAAGTAGTGTCTCAAAGAGATTGCTTATCATCTATTTATAATTTTCCATTCTTCAAATTTTTATTCAAGAAAGTGAAGTTATTTTAAGTCATAGTTTGGTGGGGAATGTTTTGTTTTTATTTGTTTGTCGATTTAAACTAAAGGATTCATTAAATGAAAATAAATTGTTTATTTTAATTTTTAAGAGATATTTTAAGCTTCATTTGGACAAGATGATAAATAATCATTTTAACCTTCATTTATATATTTATAATTATTATTAAGATAAATAGTGAATTCAATATAACTCTCGTCGTACACCCTTTGGGCACATTCTGAAAACGTTGACCACTAAAAATGCAGGTGGTTGAAGGCAACCCAAAAAGAATCAGTAAAAATTAGCTTATTGTGAGTAAAATAAATTTACGAGATCTAACTGAAACAGGTTTGAAGTAAGGGAAAGAAATTAACTCTTTATTGTATATATTTCTCCTCTGGTTATTTTAGCAAGCGATTATACAACAAGAGCCGGTGGTAGGTTTCATCTGCACACCAGCACTATAAATTTACAAAAAGTGGAAAAAATGAAAAGTTATCTATAAAATAGTTTTACCGTATGGATGCCATCACCCTTCCTCCCTCTATACAAGGACTGCAGCCGATATGGATAACAAATCTGCTTTCTTTCAGCCAATAATGAAAACATAAAATCAAAGAAAGCAAAATGCCAAAGCAATTATTGCAATGGGGATGAAGCTGTTTAAACTACTGTAGCCACCTACGGAATCGGCTTTCTTCTACAATCTCAACCTTCTCTTGTAATACAAAAAAAAAGCAGCTGAGATACTCTTACATGACAGGAATTGCGAAGCTTTCGGTGTTAACCTGATGCATCCGCTTTTGTGCAGCTTTCACAGCAGCTACTCTGGCTGCATTCGCTGCTCTATTAGAAGCTGCTACAGCTCGGTTTACCCCTTCATCTACCTTTGCCACTTCATACGCTTTCTCTGCTGCTCGTCTTGCTTCCTATTTGTTCAACCAATCAAAACAATTTTTAAGCAAAGTTAAAAGGATAACGCAAGTGATATCCAAAACCAGTATTTCTAATCTCAAATTGTCATAACACAATCGAATGAATCAAGCGATAATAAGGGCAAATATGTTTTTCATACATGTATCGACAATTTTGGTTAAAAAAATTGATTGGTCATCATACAACAACTAATTCTATTTGGACTTTACTCACATATGTTACTTGTGACGTGTTAACCTATTACATTTTTTTTCACATAACTATGTATATCACTGCCGTAACAAATATTGACTGGTCTTAATGCAAAAAGCAGGGTAAGGTAAGCAGACCATATTCACATGTTTAAGAATTTGTGAAATAAATGAGATTTTTTTTTAGTTCTGTTTAGGTCGGTAATTAATCCAAAAAAGCGTCAGTGGGCCAAATAACATGTTAATAAATTATAAAAAGAAATAACGTCTATTCAACTAAAATAAACATGTTTTTTCCTTTAATTTTTTTAAGACAAAATCTAAACAAATATATCATTTTACTAACATTTATAACAAAAATATCAATATTTATAGCATCAAAATTTAAACAACCTTAATTAAAATTTAAGATCCTTGACAAAATACTTGGTAAAATCCACAGTAAGTCTGTGAACCCGAGCATTAAATCCGTTAAGCCCGCAGGTTTTGCAGACTAGACTCAATTTTCCCGATGGTCATAAATGTTTTTTCAAAAGTGAGTTCGTTATTCGCATGGTTTGTGGACTCACCCACCCTAACAAGTATAATTTCATCGTTGAATAGAGAAATGTCTTTGGTCAACTCGTCGACGCCAAACCCCGTCTAGCCAGAGAAGGTTTTCTTGTGGAAGTGGAAGCAGAGGTGTTTGCCACCACCAAGAGCTCAAGGAACTTAGGGATACTGCTTCGGGATTTGTCCAAATTGAAGTGTTTGCAATTTTCCTTTCATTGAGCCCTAGAGCTTATCCAAAATCTAGAATCTAGAGAACCCCTATACAACCTCTCGAGTTCTTCCAGCTCTCCATGAGGTGGCAAACAACTCTTGACTTTCACAAAAATATCCCCAATATTTCCTTATCTGGCGAAAAAAATCCTCATGAACATATAACGCCGCTAACTAGACTTGTCTGCGAGTAGGCATTATGTTCAAAGGATAGTCAATCCACTCACCTTCCTTCTCCTTTCTAGGTAATCATGGTCCAGGGTTAAAATTTATAAATGAATGACTGCTCATAAATTTAACTAAATATAACAATATTTTTGTATTTAAAGAAATTCTTAGTAAACAATAATCCAAAAAAGCCACCTGAATGGTTGCACATGTAAGTAACTAACAAGTCACTTATTTTCTCTCTCTGGTAATGTCTACGTAAGCATTTACTTGACCAGCTAACAGATGTGTGTAAAACCCAAATAAATAATTATTTTGTGCATCAAGACCGGTAAATTTGTTTAATTATACTAAAAAAGAAAACCGACAGTACTTGTATGAAAAAGCATAATAACTTAATACTTTTCACTTAACAATATCCACATCAGCATTTAACATCTCATTTAACAGTTACGACTAAAACTCAAACGGAATTATAGTTGTCGTATGATGACAGATCCATTTTTTGTTACAGTACTAAATGCGAAAATTGACAATGCTTGAATGAAAAACATATTTTATGGTAATAATGAGAAAGGATACTACCCAAGTTAAGTTAGTACAAGGATAGACTGAGACATCATCCTAATCTTTCGAATAACATTATCAATGGCAACCAGAAATGACATACTACATAGGACCCTATGTGAACAATGAGATAAAATATTCAACACTATTCACCCTTATATATATATATATATATATATATATATATATATATATATATATAACTTTAAAGAAACATTTAACAAGAACCTACACAAATAATTCATAAACATATAGAATGTACCTGCACTGCATTGAGCACTTTGGAATGAGATAGACCAACAGGAGAAACAGGATTAGTAGTGCTTTGAGTGCTTGGAATGTCAAGAAGTCCATTTTGCCAGTGACCGGATTGGGTTTCACCATTTCTAAATGTATACATGCCAAGTCCTTGCCTTCTACCTTCATGCCAGGCTCCTTCATATAGATGGCCAATTGCAAAATGATATATCCCAAAACCATGCATCTTGTCCGCAAAGTATTCACCCGCATATGTATCACCATTTCTAATTAAACAGATGTAATTAAATTCAAAGAAATGCCACAAATAAACTTTTGATGGTAAGCAGAGAAAAAGGAACACAATTCCATACATAATGTTCACAATAAGGCGTAAAAGTTATTTTTCAGAAATGCTTGTTATACACCAGGATACACCGATGCTTAACATGATGAAGCACCGATTGTTGCATGCCAAGGATCCAACAAATTGATACTAACCACACTGTTAGATTTGCAGAGGAAAATGCAGTGGGTATATTTTGAAATATTCAACACAGTATCTACCAAAAAGTCCAATCATCAGAGAACAGATAAATTGTAACGAAAAAGGGTAAAAATAGATAAACAAAGGATGGAGCTTATTGAGTATCATTCTTCTCCCTGAATTTGAATCAAAATGATAACAGAATCAGAAAAAAGACAGAAAAGAATAAATACAGACTAATGTTTGACACAGGCACTGCTCGAGTAAATCTGAGTGTTGAAGATCCATTTCAACCTCTGCTCCGAAACCAAAAGTTCTCCTCAATTGTTTTTCCTCTCGTATTTAATATACCCTGTCATTTCTCTTTCCCACTGCATAACCAATTTTTTATTGTTTCAGCAAACTGACTCATTCTATTTCTTATGCTCTTGAAAATCGAAATGCCTATCTCTTGCATTCATCATCTGGATTGTAGAGCACATCATACCTACAACTAGGAGTGACAATGCGGATCGACCTGACCCGTTTAAGCCCATCTTTTACTTGGTCCGCAAAATGCAGACTGGACTGGCCCGCCCCGCATTGATAATGTGGGCTCAATAATCTGGCCTACCCGCATAGGTCCTGACCTGCTTATTTTTATTTTTTGTGATTAAGTTGAGTGACCTACAAATTGGGGAACTTTGACAAATTCACAAAAATCAGGGCTTCCAAAATAACCATTGAATATGCTAGTTGAAAAATCCATCAGTCTCAGCCTTGTCAGTTAGAAGTGCGGTGCACTTCCATATGCATTAGTTTCATATGAGGGCAAATACTCTAGGCTTTCCCTAAGTTACTGTCTAATATACCCCTTCATTTGTGTATACATTATTTTTCTAATTAATCAGTCACATGTCTAGTAAATATTCTACTGGTGAAAAACTTTGCCTCTTCCCGACTTCTTTCTTCAGTCCATTCAAAGACATACCTCCAAGGTATTTCAGATCCCTGCAACGCAAAAGGACCTACATATACAATTACAAATTATTCTCTTTAATCTTCAAAAATATGACATTGGCTTCAGACCAAACAACAACTTATGTATATTCCGCATCATAAGGATTGAACCCTCCTAATCACGGTTACACACACAGAAAGCGGAAGAAGAGTGAATTAGTGAACAAAATTCCCACCATTAGAGCATGGAAAGCACCAGAAAACCCCAGAGCAATCATCACAACTTGCAACCTTCGCCATCCAACAACAGTTTAAACTCAAAATAAGACCCACCTGCAAGTATCTTCTCCCAGATACAGGAAAATGTCAAGCTTCTGCAAGTATCATACCTTCCCTCAAAAATGTGTATACTTAATAGTGGATGTTGATGATATAGTCATTACAAAGAATGATGCTACCTGAATATCTCAGCTAATGGAACATTTGTCTAAATATTTTCAGATCAAGAATCTTGGATGCCTCAAAAACTTCTTAGGTATTGAAGTAACTCAATCAAAAGAAAGTGTTGCAATCTCTCAAAGGAAATATGCTCTTAATATCCTAAAAGATGCAGGTATGATTGACGGTAGACCAGTGGATAGTCCTACAAACCTAAATAAAAATGTAATGACAAAATAAGATAAATCTTTCTTTGATTTGAAAAGAAATAGAAGACTGGTTGAAAAACTTATTTATCTTACTATTACTAAACCTTATCTATCTTTTTGCAGTTAGTGTTGTTAGTTGATTCATATAGGCTCCTTGTATTGACCATTGGAATGTTGTCATTTGTATCCTAGGATACCTCAAAAAGACTCTAGGACAAGATTTGTTATATGAAGATAAAGGAAATACTCAAATCTCCGGATATTGTAATGTTGATTGGGCATTGTAATGTTGATTGGGCAGGATCCCTTACTATCAAACTCTACTACGGGATATTTTATTTTCATTGGAGGAAATATTATTGCTTGAAAAAGTAAGAAACAAAATGTAGTTTCCTAGCAATAGTTGAAGTTGAAAAACCAGGTTGCACTCCACATTGCTTTCAATCCAATGTTCCATGAGAGCACTAAACACACAAAGATTGACTGTTACTTTGTTCAGGAAAAGTTGTTGCCCATGGAAATTTGTAAGTTTATCAAATCCAATTATCCACTAGTCGATGTGTTAACAAGATCCTTAAAGGGAACTCAAATTGAATTAATTTGTTCTAAGCTTGGTACATACAATTTATATGCTCCAACTTCAAGAAGAGTGTTAAAATAGGTATGAAATATAGGTAGGTAGTCGTATTGGCAAAATGTTATATGTTGTACCTATTATTGTACCTATTATTGTACCTAAATCTAGTTGATTTTTGCTCTTCCCTATACTCATTGTATCAAAACTTTGTCAATATAAATATGAGAACATAAGAGGAGTGTTCAAACTCTCTCAAACACTCTTAAATATAGTCTCTTTTATTTCTCAACTGATACTAGTTGATAGAAACAGGACCAGAGAAGAAACAAAAATGAAAATTGAACTTTTAGGACCAGCCTTTTCTCCTTGATTCTGAAACATTATGACCGTAGAATCAAGAGGGAAGATGAAAAAGGTGGGATACAAAAAATTATACCTAACAGCTTCCTGAAATTTGAGTGTCCTAATGCTCCCCTCCAAACTAACTCCAAAGCTAAAAGCTCCTCCCTACTATTCGTACAACGTTACACCTACCTCACTATCTCTCCCACCCAAACTGTAGAACTAACCCTCTTCCCAGTCAAATATGGGGGAGTTCAAAAGCTTTAATATGACAGAATAGTAAAAAATCAATCCCATCTGATTGGGAAAAGTAAACATGACAATAATTAAAGAACGGGATTGTCTCAGACTATGACTATGACTTGTTGTTGCTAGTGGTAAAACAGTAGTAAAGTTTGAAACAAAAACACAAGCTCACATAAAATACCATGTTCATTTTTGGTGATAAACCGTCCTAAATGTGCAAAGAAAGAGATCATATACAAGGTTATAGTTTATGTTAAAATAAATCTTAATTGGTTTCGCAATTTTAGCAGTTGTGTTTTCATAAATTCTAAACAGCAAGAAAACACAATCACTGCATATTTGTGCAAAAACCTAGCAGCTTGGAATTGAAGCGGTCCAATTTTTCTGAAGGCTGAAGATGTGTTAAAAATGAATATCCTCAAAAATTGGCTACATAAGACGTATCCACCTAATCCATTGTTATCAACAGGTGCACTGAACTACAGAAGGGAAACCAGGATATTTTCTAATCTGAGAACTACATAACATGTAATACTGATGCTCACACTCAGTAACAGAACCTCCCTCCAACAGCAATCAAAGATACACAGTATCATTCCAATCCAACACAGACGCGCAGCCACCGAAACACCCACACACACATATATATATAGAAAACAAAACCTATCCCCAAGTTCACTACTCTCTCCAAAGTTAGCTTAGAACAATTGTAAACTTTAATTAATTGTTACACAACCCCATAACAGCTATTGAAGCAATCATAGACAAAAAAGCACAACAAATTAGAAGCCAACCTGAAATGGTAATGACCAAGGCCATGCTTGACACCCCACTTGAACTCTCCAACGTACCTACTCCCATCCTCGCACGTGTGAACACCACACCCGTGACTTTGTCCATTAGACCACTCGCCGGCGTACACATCCCCGGTGTAAAACCTATACACCCCAAACCCATGTCTCAAACCCTGCCGGTAACACCCTCGGTAGCGACTCCCACGCGCCCAAGTCTCCACCCCATAGCCATCGTATTTTCCATCCACCCAATCCCCCTCGTACCTCCCACTCCTACTATAATAATACACCCCGCTCCCGGAACACTTCCCTCGGTGAAACTCCCCCTCGTAAACGTCGCCGTTCCCGAAGACCTGCACCCAGCACCCCGACGCCACGCGCTTCTCCGACTTGGGCCGCGACCCAATCGTCCAGAACACCGGCAGCTGCGGCGCGGGGCGGGTGACCACAGCGGACGGCGACTTGAGCCGAATAGAGCGGAGCGGCAGCGGAAACGCGAGGTTGAGAGAGAACACAAGCGCGGCGGAGAAGGCGATCGCCGAAAGAAGGTCGAGGAGGAAGGAGCGCGAGACGAGGAAGTAGAGGTAGAGGAGCGGCACCGCGAGTAGGAGCAACGCGCGCTGGCGCCTGACGCGACGCAGCGCGCGGAAGGCGGCGCTCTTGGCAGCGACCGTTACGGAAAAGAAGGCGGCGTTGTGCGACTTGAAGAGAGGCGGCTGGGCGTGCGGGTGGAGGTGCTTCTGCTTCGAGAGCGAGGGCGGAGGGGTTACCTGCGGCGGTCCGGTGCGCTGTTGCGGTGGGGAGATATCGATTTCAATTTGCGGATAGAATTGGTGACGGTGGTGCGGGTGTTTCTGGTATTGCAGGGGCGGCGAAGGATTGAAATCGGAAGAGACGCCTACGCTTTCTTTTCCGATCTGAACCTCTGATTTCTTCTGATGCATTACATAAGGGAAAGAAATCGAAAATCACTCACTCGCTCGCTCGCTCCAACGATTCCGTTATTATCACGTTCCAAATCTTCTACTTGCTATTCTCTGTGTTTTGCTTTTACGGCGTGTCGTTTTGTTTCTTTCTTTGTACCGCCTTTTAATTTCTGGCTCTCGGAGTGGTGGAATTGTGGGTTTAGCGAATCTCTCTCGGGGCACCGCGATGGATGTCTTGTGCTTGAAAATCGGAGTCTGCAAATTGAGTGGAAAATGGAAAGCACAAAGCCAATGGGGAAAATTTTATTTCAAAAAATCTTTTATACACTAGATTTTAAATTAGATTACGGAACTATCCAACCAAACCATATATATATTCCTTTGGACTTTTGCATTTTGAAATCTCATTACGTTAACTTCAAGGTCGCTTTTTCCTTTTTTTTCTTTTTCCTGATATATATAATATAATTGCGGTGGCTGATTGGATCATTAGATGATAATTGGGAAATATAAGTTTGTATTTTATTTTTATTATATTAACTATTTAAATAATTTAACACTATTTTTAAATTTTTTTAATATTTAATTTTTTACTAAATGATGATGCGTAAGCGTAACCGATAATGTAATTATAAAATTTAAATTTGACAAAGAAAAAGTTAGTGTCAGAATATAAGAAAAGTTATAACAAACAAAATGTAAACTTTGTTTCTTTTTACGGTCAAAATATTTTTGAGCTAAAAACATAGTTTTTCAGTTTTTATTTACAGTTTTTAATTTGAATCTCTAGACTTCAGAAAATATTTGATTCAATACTTAATTTTTTATATGCTATTTTATCTTTTTTATACACTAATTAACTAAATTGTTCGTGATAAAATAAAATAAAAATGTTTATTTTTAAGGTCAAATACTAGATTAAATTGAGAGAATAAGATTATGTAGCATTAAATATTAATAAAGCATCGTATATAACAATGAAATAATATGGTATTGGTATATTTGTCATTGAGCAAGTCTTTCACTCCTCGTCTGTGTTTTCTTGGCCGAAAATTTTACGTCGTGAATCTCACGTCCCTAGTTCCTTTTTCATTTTGTCTTTCACACCTTTCTTTGTCACTCAATTCTTAGCTTAAACAAATGTATAATTATGAAAAAATATATATATTTCTTGATTTTTCTTTATCTTCAATCAATATTTGGGGTGTCCAAATTTTTGTTGAATTACTTTTCAGTCTATGTTTTCATTCAAAAATATAAGTTGGGGTTCTCTAATATTTTATAATCTCAATCTGATTTTTAAATTAATGTAATTTGATCTTCTTGAAGCAAAATAATAATTTTTCATCAAAATTGATACTAGGATTATGTAAATTTCATCAGTAAAGAAAATCATCCTTATTTACAACTTCAATCCTTGATGAAAAAATATTGGTCCGATTCCAGAAATATAATGAAAAAATGACAAAATTGTATCATTTTTTCAAAAATTGAGAAAAAAAAACTAGAGGACCAACTTGATATTTTTTAACAAAAAAATGAACTTAAAGATAATTCCAAAAATTTTATATAAACTAGTAAAAACATTGTATTTACATTTTTATAATAATAAAAAATAATAAAACTATAATTATTGTTATAATTAAATATAAATAATTTTTTTAATAATTAAATTTAAAAAATAATCAAATACTTCATATAAAAAATAGTTAAATTAAACAAATAATAAATTAAAAATAATATTAATAAAATAATTATTTATATATAAAAAATATTTAAAAAAATTAGAAAATAAATGTGGAAAAGAAAACGTTTTCGCATCTATAAATATAAATGTATAAAAAATTATTAAAATATCAAATATATAAAATATATAAAATATATTAAAATATTAAATTTTGAAAATACATATATAAAATTATATAAATATAAAAAAAAATTGGGGCCATGGTCCCCTTTATCAATCCTAAGGTCCGCCATTTCTTTTTTCAATCCATCCCAACGATGCATAAGTTGAAAAGTAGATTTATAATAAAATAATGGTCCTCTCCAAGAAATTTCAACGTCTTTTCCTTTTTTCTTTTAAACCCTTAAAGGAAGGTAAGGATTGTTGTGATTCTTTTTTAAAATATTTATGTTTCTCTTCTCGATTACTTACAATACTTTATGAAAACATTTTGTGAAAAATACCAAATCCAGTGAAAATTTTCGTATTTATTTGATACATAAAGTATAATCAAGTTTTCATTTATATTAGAGAATGTAAAAGTTGGAAAAGTTTAGTTTTTCAACAAATTCATAAAATTATTTTCTTATATAAACAAATAAAGAATATAATTACGTTAATCCAGAAGTAAATACTTCATTGAATAATATTTAAACTAATTTTTTTAGTTAGTCTTTAAAATGAATGATGATAACTAATAGAGATAGTTAATTGACCAATGTCAATTGTCACCTATCATAACAAGTTATGACTATGGTGTCAACTGAAATGTTACTTAATGTATCATGTCATTAGACTACCTTTGTTACAACTAATCAACATGAAAGATAGATTTTAACCTAGGATATTAATTTTTAATTCAACGCTTTTAGCGACTAACTAGAAGGCAACATGCACTTTCAAAGATTTGAAACATTATTCGATAAAAATACTTATATTCTTGTGAGTTACTGAAAATGTCAAGAACTAGACATTGTTTAAGTAATTGAAAGAAACTAATATGAAAACTAACGTGATTTTCATGTGTCTCAATCTCTTTGTTAAAAGATTCTTTTAAAGTTGTTTTAATACTTAATTACTTTCAAATATGCAAAATGTGTCTTGATCGTCTTATTAAAAGGCTTTTAAACTGGTTTTGATAATTAAACACCCTTTTTTAAAAATTCAAAAGTTTTTAGTTATATAATTCAACTCCCCTTCTTGTATGTTTTTGCTTAAGAGTATTACACAATTGAACTTCGATTTAGTTGATTGAGAAAGACAAATTGCTAATAAATGTATCACCTAATATTGGTTTCCTTTTTATATACATAATGACTATCTAATAAGATGAAAACAAATTTATGGACAAAATAAATTACTTTATAGACTTGTTGGAACCATTATTACCATATTATTTTGGAAAACAACTTCTAATGTTTGGCAATCATTTACACTTTGATTCTTGACTTCCTTCATATTCTTTGTCTCAAATAATCTTTTCAACTCATCTTCATTTGTTATATTTTGGCTTATCATATTTCAATCAATACACATTGTTTTCTTGATTTAACAAACTTTTGTTTATTTTACCTTTCATTCATCATTTCTTTCTACACTAGTGCAGAAAAAGCCTATTACATCAGTTATTTTGGGCTTATTACATCGGTCATCCGACCGATGTGGTAGTGCCCGATGTAATAAGTGTTTGATATATTACATCGATCCCCGGATTCGATGTAATATCTGTAACATATTACCTCGGTGCACTGTAATCGTTGTAAGCGCTTCAAAAATAAGAAAACAGATCCTGAACATATTACATCGGTTAATGTACAAAACCGTTGTAATATGGGTGTTATTACATCGGTTATGGTCACAACCGATGTAATAGAGACATGATTTTTTTTTTTTAAAGTCGATATGTTTTGGGAACTATCCAATAACCTGCAAAAGTCACAAAAATTCCAGATTCCAAACAATTCAAATTTTTGTTTCCTAAAATACAATCATTTACTAAAGCCTATCAAAACTATTAGGCTAAATGTTAAGGCCACAAAATACCTAAAATATCCAAAATAAAACATTTCTAATTACTATCAAAACTAATGTTTTAGCTTAAAAAAATATCTTGCCCATTCCTTACGAATTTCTTCAACTTTATCTTTACCAGTGGCTCGACTCCATCAAAAACCTGAAATATGGAATATATTAATTATGGTGTATCATAGGAAGCAAAGTTAAACATCAATAATTGAATTAACTCTTACATCGGCCCATGAATCAACAATGGTAGCACGAACTATAGTCCACATCCAATGCATAACGTAGTATCCACATTCTAAGCTTCCACGTTGCCTATTGCACTAATATATGAAATTTATGTAATTAATATATGAAGAACTAAGACATTTTTTGTTGATAATATGTAGATTCAATGCAAAGTACATACCTTAGGATAAATCCAATCAAGATGAGATGAAGATGCAGTGGATTTACCATCCAAGACACCACTTACATTAATAGCACTAAAATAAAAGTCATTAGTAATTTACAATATAATCATGATAAAACACATTACATTTGTAATGAACACATACCTTTGTATTAAAGTTTTCATTTCTTTGCTTGGCTTCTTGTGCAATGAACAAAACCATACGATAATACGGTCTATGGGGCAAATAATAATCAATTGTCAATGACACCTGGTAAATAAGAATTTTAGTTAGTGATATGAAATTAGTTAGATGATAACTAAAGTAAGAGTCCAACTTACCCTTCAATATAAGAGGCGATGTAAATTCTTTTCTTGGATTCATGAATCCATCGTTGAATATATCTTTAAGTGTGCATTGATCTATTCCCAAACTTTTGTATAATTTGAGGCTCAAGGAAACCATAAATATCATTGTGCCCCGCATTGACAATTAATTCATTTAGATAACTACATTCATACAAATTCAGAAGGCTAAGGTTGATTTCACAAAAAACATAAGATAAATGCAAAATCTAAATTTAGAATGCACTCACATAATCCAAAGTTGAATGATTGTAATGTTCAACATCTGACTACCCTGTATTATTTCCTACAAATCTAACATGTTCACATACAAAGGTATATTGCCATTGTCAATGCCAAATATTGTTGCATCCCAAGGAATGGGAAAAGGTTCTTGATTAGGGGTGGCAATACAGGCTGAGCCCAACGGGCCAGCCCGTTAGCCCGTTATTAAAGGAACGGGTTGGGTCAGAATTTTCAACCTGTGGCCCGTTCTAACCCGGCCAATCTAGCCCGTCAATAGGTCGGGTGCATGACAGGCTAGCCGCAGGCTGACCCGTAACCCGTGTGTGAAAAAAAATTAATGAAAGGTTGGCCTGTGTGTGATGAAAGGCTGACCCGTGTGTGATGAAAGGTTGGCCCGTGAGATAAAAGTTTTCTTTTCTTTCCTTTCGTAGAGTTTCTTCTTTTCTCCCAAATCAGTGACCCACTTCGCACCACTAGACCACCCCAAATCAGTGACTAGACGCACACCACCACGCACGCACCACCGATCCACCTCGCACCACTAGACCACTATGCACAGGTGACTGGCGACGACGACAGCGACGGCGTGAGTCATGGAGGAAGATAGCGACGACGTACAGTGACCCACTTCGCATCTAATCTCTGACGCGAGCAACGATCAATGCGAACAACGATCTCTCCCACTTCGAATCTAATCTCCAACGGTGGAACAACGATCAATGATTGACGCAAGCAACGATCATCATCACGATTGACGGCGATGCAGGTTCGTTCCCGATTTTCAATTTTTGATTCCACTTTGTGCCCTAATTTCTGGTTCTACTACTGCCATGGTGATTTTGAATTTTTGATTCCCCTTTCTGCCCTAATTGTTGTGTTCTTCTACTACTACCAATGACATTGAATTATTGTTTGTGCTGAATCTGATTGGTCTCTGTTTCTGCTATATATTTTTCGATTCCTCAATTCTGCCATTGTTATATGTTTGGTACCTTGGAATTGGGTGGTGGCGGCATTGCGTGCATAGGCTCATATGGGAAAATATTGACAATTGGTGGCACTACGTATTGGTCTTTATTTATGCTATTGTTATTTGTTTATTGCATTACTGTATCAGTTTGGTTTGGACAATTTTCGATTGTGGCAGTGCGTATTGTAATGCTTACTATTGTTGTGTTGTGTTGTGTTATATTGTATATGTCATCTTTAGTTTTTCAGTTTAGGTTTTGTGTGATAGGAACCTCATAAAAATAATGGATGATTCAGTTAGCAAACCTAATGATGGGGATGTCCATGAAAAACCAAATATTGTAACCGACAATGTGATTGAGGATAACAAAAGTGGTGAAACTAATAAGAAAAAGAAGAAGTTATCATCCTCTGATGTTTAGAAATTCTTTACTAAGATTGGGGTTTGTGAGGATGGAAAAGAAAGGGCAAAGTGTAATGGGTGTAACCAAAAGTATAATTGGTGGTGTAAGATATGGTACTTCCCATTTAAAGCGTCATATTGAAAAGTGTACCAAATGTAGATTTGATGATGTGGGTCAAATGATGGTGGACATGCAAGGAAAATTGAAAGCCAAAAAAATAGACCAAATGGTGTCTCGTGAAT